>JADMIO010972921.1_pt1 | contig 10590 bp, 13 predicted proteins | sample 8958161 | NCBI WGS metagenome assembly JADMIO01 (sample SAMN16585339, study PRJNA669376) | soil metagenome | isolation source: Crop rotation soil | place: USA: Cullars Rotation, Alabama | collected 2011
GGCGGCCCGCCTTCCAGCGGCGCGCCGCCATAAAGCCCGACGCCCGGCCTGATGAGATCGAACCAGTAGGACTTGCCCAGATACGCGCCCCCCGAGGCCGCCAGACTGGCCGGCGCCGCCGGCAGCATGGCCAGCGCGGTTTGAAAGCGCGACAATTGTTCGCCATTCATCTTGCTGTCGGCTTCGTCGCCGCACGCCAGATGGCTCATCAGCAGAACCAGATTGAGATGCTTCAGCCGCGTCTTCCACTCGGCGGCGAGCAACGACAATTCTTCACGCGGCAGGCCCAACCGGTTCATGCCGGTGTCGATATGAACGGCTGCATCCAGACTGCGGCGCGCCGTGGCGGCGGCGGCGTTCCAGGCCGCGATCGCGGCCAGCGAATTGAGCACCGGTGTGAGATGATGCGCGATCAGCGCCGGCACGCTATCGGGCGCGGCGCCATCCAGCACGAAGATGCGGGCTTCTCCGCGCAGCACCCGGCGCAATGTGACACCCTCTTCCAGCCGTGCCACGAAAAACGTATCGCAACCGGCCGTCGCCAAGGTCGGTGCCACCATTTCCGCGCCCAGGCCATAAGCATCGGCCTTGACCACGCCTGCCACTGCCGCCGGGCCTGCCAGGCGCTGGAAGCTTTTGTAATTTTCGGCAATCGCCCCCAGCCTGACCGTGAGGCGGCAGGCCTCGAAATCGCTTTCCCTCATGGTCCGACAATGGCCCGGCGCGGGCGCTTTCGTCCAGCGCCCCTAATTGGTGGGAATGCCGATCCCCACCATGGGTGTGTTGGCGGTGCATGGCACGTTGGGGAGGCAAGGCGGCGCGGTCTGCAGCTGGCGGCGCATGGCGTCGGCGCCCGAAATTTTGGGTATCACCGGCGGCGCGAAGGGCGAAGGATTGGCTGCTTCCAGCACGATGGTGCCGTTGGGCAGCTTGCGCGCAAGCCAGGGTTCGGTTTTGCAGCGCGCCCGCTCCGCCTGGGTGAGATGTTCGAAATTCTCCGCCCCGCAAGATAGCGCTTCACCGATGGCCTTGAGAATATCGGCCGGCGTTTGTGGCACCGGCAGATCGGGATTGAGGGGCGGCACCACGATCACCGGGGCGGTGGTGATCGGCGGCGGCACCGCGGTGGGCACCTCCGGCCTGATCAAACGGATCGGCGGCGCCTCGCCGGCGGGCAATTTGGTGAGGTCCAAAATGGTCTCGACCGGTGCGCGTCGCACAAACAGGCTGCGCTCGCGAATCTGGTCCAGGATGAACAGAGACAGCAGCAGGACGTGGATCAGGCCCACCAGCGTCCAGGAAATAACGCGGCGGATCAGAAGGCGACGCTCTTCCTCATTCGACAGGCGACGGGGCCGGTGCCCGTAAAAAGCCAAGGCTTGATCGGTCAAAAGCAGGTCTTTCCTGGGGCGCCCAAAGCAGCCGTGCGGCTATTCTAGCTTTAGATGGGGTGGGCCTCCAACCTGTAAAGGGTTTCACAAAAGCAACCATGGATGCTTAAAACCATGTGATGGACCTTTATCTGATCAATCTGGCACGGCGACCGGACCGTCTGTCCTCCATGGAACAGCAGGCGGAAAAGCTGGGCCTCCGCCTCACACGGCTGGATGCTCTCGACGCAAAAGACACTGATCCGGCGGCCATCGACCGCTGGTTCCAGGCGAACGGGCCGCTGGGCGAAATTCCCAAGGGTGACAAATGCTGCTCTCTATCGCATCGCATGGCATGGGAGAAGCTTGTTGTGAGCGGCGCGTCCCACGCCGCGGTGCTGGAAGACGATGTGGTTCTGAAAGACGGCGCCCGCTTTGCTCTGGGAAACGCGTGGATTCCAGACGGTCTCGACCTCATCAAGCTGGAGCATTATGGCCCGCCTGGCCAAAGCGTCTTGTTGTCGGATTTTCGCGATGTCGGTGCAGGTTTTCGCATTGCCCGCATGCGTTCGCGTCACACCGGCGCCGCCGCCTATATCCTTTCACGTCGCGCGGCGGAGATGTTGCTGACCATTCCCCGGTTCGATCTGCCGGTGGACCATCTTCTGTTCAATCCCAACAATTCGGCTGTGTTCGGGCGGCTGCAACCTTGGCAGCTTTTGCCGGTGGTGGCGCGCCAGCAGGATTTCGTGGGTGACAAGTCCGACATCGAAGGCTGGCGTGTGGGTTTGCGCAAATTCGATCTCACCTATGCGCGGCGCGAACTGATCCGCTTCGGCTATGATCTGAAATTGCTGCCGGAGCAGCTGGCGCTTCTTCTCGGCGGCCGGGCCAAATTCATCAAGGTCGGCGATTAGTTGTCGGTGACCAGATTCGAGAACCGTGTGAAGCGGTCGTCGAAATAAAGGTCGATCTTGTTGGTCGCGCCGTGCCGGTGCTTTTCCACCAGAACTTCGGCGCGCCGGTGCGCCCGCTCGCATTTCTCCAGCCATTTGGCATGATCGGCGGAGGATGGATCGGGCTCCCGCGATTTCAAATAATATTCCTCGCGATAGACGAACATCACCACGTCGGCGTCCTGCTCGATCGAGCCGGATTCGCGCAAGTCCGACAGAACCGGCCGCTTGTCGTCGCGTGAATCCACGCTACGCGACAGCTGCGACAGCGCCATCACCGGCACATCCAGATCCTTGGCCAGCACCTTCAGCGATTTGGAGATTTCCGTCAGTTCCTGCACCCGGTTTTCGGGCCGGCCAGAGGAAGAAACGATCTGCAGATGGTCGATGATCACACAGCCGATATTCTTTTCCCGCTTCATGCGCCTGGCGCGGGCCGCGATCTGGGCGATGGAAATGCCGCCAGTGTCGTCGATATAAAGCGGCAGGGTGGAAAGGTCCTGCATGGAGAGAACGAACTTCTCCCATTCGCTTTCGGCGAAACGGCCGTTTCGGATCTTCCACATCTCGATCTCTGTCTGCTCCGACAGGATACGGCCGGAGAGCTGCTGCGCCGCCATTTCCAGAGAGAAGAACAGCACCGGGGCACCGCGCGGCACTTCGGCGCCCGCCTCCATATCCTGGACATAGGCGCGGGCGATGTTGAACGCCATGTTGGTGGCGAGCGAGGTCTTACCCATGCCGGGCCGTCCCGCCAAGATGATCAGGTCGGAGGGCTGCAACCCGCCCAGCAGCGAGTCGATATCGGTGAAACCTGTGACCAGGCCGGAGATGCGGCCGCCCCGGGCCTGCGCCTTTTCCGCCAGTTCCACCGTGCGGCGCAGGCTTTCCGCAAACTCGATCGGACCTTGGCCGTATTTCGCGCTTTCGCTGATATTGTAGAGCGCCTTTTCCGCGTCCTCGATCTGGGTCTGGGGACCCTTGTCGACGGGCGCTTCGTAAGCCGAATTGACGATGTCCTCGCCGATACGGATCAGGCTGCGGCGCACCGCCAGATCATGCAGAATTTTGGCGTAATCGCGCACATTGGGCATGGCAGGCGCCGCCTGCACCAGACCCGCCAGATAGGCCGTGCCGCCCACTTCGATCAGGCCGGGATCGGCCTTCATCGCCGCATGCAAGGTGAGCGGCGTGAGCACGAAGCTGCCCCGCTCCACCGCCAGACTCATGGTCTCGTAGAGACGCGCATGCAGCGGGTCGTAGAAATCCTCGGCTTTGAGCAGCGTCGAGACCCGCTCCAGCGCCTGATTGTCCACCAGGATCGCGCCGAGCAAAGCCTGCTCGACTTCGATGTCATAGGGGACGTGGCGATAGGCTTCTTGTTCCATGAGCGCTCAAGCTTGCGGGTTTGCAATCAACCGATGGCCGTTCGGGCGGGCAAGGGTGATTCGAGAAAGCCCACAGCTTCAAAAACCGCGATGCGGTACCTATCTAACCCTAGTAGCGCCCTTAAGGGAAATCACAATCTGGACAGGCGAAAGCACGAAAGACTAGGCTCAATCATGGCTGAACCAAAAGCTGCGGCGAAATTGTCGGAGCGGCAATTCGCGCTGATTGCACGCGCGTTGGCCGAGCCGCGCCGCTACCAGATCCTGAAACAGATCGGTGCCTCCGCCGCGCCCACCTCCTGCGCCGCCATCCGCGCCAGCCAGAAAGTCAGCGCCGCCACCCTCTCCCACCATATCAAGGAATTGGAGAATGCCGGGCTGGTGGAAACGGCGCGCGAGGGCAAATGCATGAATCTCATTCTGCGCCGCGACCTTCTTTCCGCTTATTCAGCCCGTCTCGGGAAGATCTAGTTATCCCCCTCCCATGTGCTTGTTGCATGAGCTTGAATTCGTCACTTCGATACTTATCTAAGCATCGAAGTAATTAGCATGTGAGGGAAATCATGAGCAAACTCAAAGGCAAAGTGGCGGTCGTGACCGGGGCCTCCAAAGGGATTGGGGCGGCCATCGCCAAGGCACTGGGCGCGGAAGGCGCCGCCGTGGCGGTCAATTATGCGTCCTCCCGCAAGGGCGCCGATCAGGTGGTGGCGGCGATCGAGAAGGAAGGCGGCAAGGCGGTGGCCATTCAGGCCGACATGTCCAAGCCGGACGATGTGGTCCGTCTGTTCGCCGAAACCAAACAGGCGCTGGGTACGCCCAACGTGCTGGTCAACAATGCTGGCGTCTTCCAGTTTGATCCGCTGGACCAGGTGAAGCCCGAGGAATTCCATCGCCAGTTCGACATCAATGTGCTGGGTCCGATCCTGGCATCCAAAGAGGCGGCGTCCCATTTCGGCGAGGATGGCGGCAGCATCATCAATGTCAGCTCGGTCGTCAGCACCCGCGCCTTTCCCCACTCGGTGGTCTATTCCGCCACCAAGGGCGCGCTGGATTCCGTCACGCGCGTTCTGGCGGCGGAGCTGGGGCCGAAGAAGATCCGGGTCAACACCCTGGCTCCCGGCATGATCGAAACCGAAGGCACGCACGCGGCCGGCTTCATCGGCAGCGAGTTCGAAGCCCAAGCCAAGGCGTCGACGCCGCTCGGCCGTATCGGTCAGCCTGACGATATTGCCAAGATCGCGGTCTTCCTCGCCTCCGACGAATCCGGCTGGATCACGGGCGACCGGATCGAAGGCGCGGGCGGCTCGCGATAAATCTACTCTGCCGCGATGCCGGCGATGCGCTCGATGGTCCAATCTTCGCGCGCACGCCGGCTTCGCAACGCCTCCACCAACGCGAAATCCTGGGCGTAGATTTTCTCGATCCGCCGTTTCTGGCGGGCCGAAAGCAAAAGCGGCATGCGCTCCGACATATTGAGCCAAGGCAACTCGGCCACGCCCTGCGCCTTCAAGTAGCTCGCGAGCAACGCGTCATCCTGGCCATGGAGAAAAAGGCGCCGAACCAAGGGCGCGCCGGTCTCAAGATCGCAGACAAACCAGCTTTGCCGCCGCATCACAAAATCCAGCGAAAGATCGTCCCGCTCCTCGATGAAGGACAGATAATCGTCCACACTCCTCAAGCTCGCGGTTTGACGGACAAAGACATCGCTTAAGCGGCAACAGTCAGTGCCGCCACCGCGCACAAAAGCATAGGACGACGCGAACCGGTCGAATGGATCGCGCAAAACGGCAAAGGAATCGGCTTGCGCGAAAAAACGCGGCGCGATGGTCTTGAAATAGCGGATGCTGTGATGGCTGGTGCAGCGCGGACCATAGAGCACGCGAGCGATGGACGTACCCGCCACACGGGGCACATGGATGAAGATGAGATTGCGGCGGCGGATCGCGTCATCGATGCGCCACTGAAACAGGCGCATGGCGCGAGGCATGAGGCCGCAGAATCTGTCGTAGATATCTTCTTCGTAATAAACGCCGAACAGCGCCCGATGGATAACTTTGGAATCCGGAAAGCCGGCGCGGATCCCACGCGCGAACAAGCTCATCGCCTCGCCCTGTTAAAGTTCCGCAACCAAGAGTTAGGGATAGAGCCGCTATCCTTCTTCGCAGAAGGTTGGGTAATTGTCGTAATTCATGGCATCGGTAGTGGTTGCAGAACCTCGACAAGAAGTGCGCATTTTTTAATGTCGGCGCTGCCAACCCATTGAAAATGTTGCCCCTAGGTTAGGTGGCCAGTATCATCTTTGTTGTCATTATCTGCTTACGCTGCTCGCTTGCGCTGAGAGACCGCGAGCTTCTTCGCGGCGGCCAGATCGGCAACGAAAGCCTGAAAAGCGTTTCGCCTTTCGATTGCATCGCGCGTGCGCAGCAAGGAAGACGGATGCACCGTAATAAAGCCACACAGCCCTTCGAACTGGGTGGGCCCGCGATTTTTGCCGATGGGAATAGCGTGACCTGCAAGCGCCAGCACTGCAGTCGCTCCTAGCGCCACCGTGACGCGCGGTTTGACCAGATCGAGTTCCTTTTTCAACCACCAACGATAATGCTTCACCTCGCCCGCATTGGGCTTGGCGTGAAGCCGGCGCTTGCCACGCCACTCATATTTGAAATGCTTCACGGCGTTGGTGATATAGATTTGTTTGCGGTCGATGCCGGCGTCTTCCAGCGCACGATCAAGCAGCTTGCCGGCAGGCCCGACGAACGGGTGCCCTTCGAGATCTTCCTGATCGCCGGGTTGCTCGCCCACCAACGCCAGAGCGGGATTAAGCGGGCCTTCGCCCAGAACGGCACGGGTCCCGCCCGTCACGCCCGGCGCGGATTTCAGGATCACGCGGTTCAAGGCCCTGAGCGACCGCGGCTTGAGGTCCTTGGATTTCGCCTTAGTCGCCAATGTTTCCTCTTGCTTTTGAATGATAACGGCGAGGCGGCGCACCGGTTCTTGCTTTCAGGTTCTTGCTTTCAGGTTCTTGCCTTCCGGCCAGGGCACCCTAGATAGGTCTTGGAGGGGTTCCATGAACAATCCGCATCCGCTTGACCGTCCGGTTTGGAACGCGTTGACCACGCGTCAGATGCATCTGGCGCTGGGTGATGCGGCCCAGGCGGTGCGCTTCCCACCGGACATCGAGCCGTTCGGCGCGACCATCACAAAATCGGCGGAGCATCTGACGGCGTTGGGCGCTCTGGTGCCCATGGATGGTTTCGTGGCGACGGTCGAGCGCGACGGCGTCACGCTGCCGCCCGGCTTCGTCGTCGTGCTCGATGAGGCTATCCATCAGATGACAGCTTCGCGGATCGCCGCTCCCGCGTCCGATCCGGCCGTCATTTCGCTTGGCGATGCCGATGCCACCGAGATGCGGGCGCTGGCGGAATTGACCCAGCCCGGTCCCTTCTATGCCAGAACCCACACGCTGGGTGATTTTGTCGGCATCCGGGAAAATGGCCGGCTGATCGCGATGGCAGGCGAAAGGCTGCGCGTGCCGGGCTTCACCGAAATCAGCGCGGTCTGCACCCATCCCGATGCGCGTGGACGGGGTCTCGCCGCCAAGCTGATGCAAGTGGTGGCGGCCAAGATCGCGGCCCGCGGCGAGGAATTGTTTCTGCATGTTTATCCGCGCAATCGGGCGGCCATCGCGGTCTACGAAAAACTCGGCTTCCGCCGTCGCGCGGATGTGCAATTCACCATCTTCCGGCACCGCCAGCCGGGCGAAAGTTAGAACCCCGTTTCGACAAAAGCCGGCAGCGTCTCGGCGCGGGCGGAATGAGCCGCCAGACGGGGGAATTCCACCTCCGTGACAATCTCAGGTATGACGGAGCGGGCGAAACGCCAGCCCACCGCCACCGTGACGTCGGGCTGCATCATGCGGCTGCCGCCAAACCAGGCCGCCTGCTGCGCCATTTCACGCTCCAGCGCGGTATAGGCTTTGAGCAACTGGCCGCTCACGCGATCAAGCCAGGGCTGGTGCCATTTCTCTTCCGGCCTGAGATTGCGTTCATAGATGATCTGCACCGCCTTCTCGTTGGCGGCCAATGCCAGTCCGATCACCCGCAAAGCATCGTCCCGCGCCCGCCCGCTTGCGGGCATTAGCGACAGTGCCGGGTCCGCCAGCCGTTCGGCATGATCCAGGATCAAGGTGGAATCCATCAACACCCCGCCATCATCCGTCACCAAGGTCGGCGCCTTGACCACGGGATTGATGGCCTCGAATTGCGGATAATTCCGGAAGACCGAGAGCTGATCCAATTCGAACGGCAGCTTCATCAGCTTGAGCGACACCGCCACGCGCCGCACATAGGGCGAATCCAGCATTCCGATCAGGCGCATCTGTCCCCTCCGCTAGAGCCCCGATCCTCAGCGAGGCCGCCTCTCATGGCAAGCGCACGCCTGGCATGCGGAAAATGCCGTCAGAGCGCGGCGATCAGCGCCTGTGCCGCATGCGGGTTCTTCGCCTTGGCGCCGGAAATCACGAACATGAAAACATCGCGCGGCTTTTTCGCGGGCTGCTTGGCGACCAGGGGCATATCCTTGGGCGCGCCGCCTTTGGACCACTCCCTGGCGCGATCGGCCCATTTTTCGATTGCCGCTTTGGAATAGCCCAGCTTTTCCTTCTCGCTGGTGCCCATCAGCCGGGCGTAGACGAAGTCCGCCGTCACATCCGCGATCACGGGAAAATCGCTGTCGGCACCGGTGATGATCGCGACACCATGCTTGCGGCAGAGCATCACGAATTCTTCGCAGGCAAAACTTTCATGCCGCACTTCCACGGCGTGGCGAAGCGCGATGCCGTCGTGCTTTTCCGGCAAAAGGGACAGGAAAGCGCTGAAGTCCTCGGCATTGAATTTCTTGGTGGCCATGAATTGCCAGTTGATCGGACCCAGCTTCTTTTTGAGCCGGGTAACACCGCTGGTCACGAATTTCTCGATCGACTCGCCAGCTTCCGCCAGAACGCGCCGGTTGGTGGCGAAGCGTGGTCCTTTGAGCGTGAAGACGAAGTTCTCCGGCGTCTCGTCGTACCAGCGGGCGAAACTCTCGGGCCGCTGTGAGCCGTAATAAGTGCCGTTGATCTCGATGGCGGTGAGCTTGCTGCTGGCATATTCCAGCTCGCGCTTTTGCGAGAGGCCCTTGGGATAGAAATTGTCCCGCCACTCCTCGAAGACCCAGCCGCCGATGCCGACATAAATAGCCATGCAAACTCCTGCACGCGATGATGCGCGAAGGCGGACAATGGCGGATTTACTGAAACCCCGCTAGCGGCCTGCCACATCGACCGGCTTGGGCTCGTCCGGGCTCAGCCAGCGATAGACAAAACCCGCAAGCAATGCCCCCACAATGGGCGCGACCCAGAATAGCCACAGCTGCTCCAGCGCCCAGCCGCCGGCGAACAAGGCGGGCGCGGTGGAACGGGCGGGATTGACCGAGGTGTTGGTGACCGGAATCGAAATCAGATGAATCAAAGTCAGGCAAAGCCCGATGGCGATGGGCGCAAACCCGGCCGGCGCGCGGCCATGCGTCGAACCCAGGATCACAAAGAGAAACGCGAAGGTCATCGCCACTTCGCAAGCCAGCCCCGCCGCCATGGTGTAGCCGCCCGGCGAATGATCCCCATAACCGTTGCTGGCGAAACCGGCATGGACGTCGAAACCGCTATGACCGCTGGCGATGAGATAAAGCACAGCCGCGCCCGCGATGCCGCCGGCCACTTGCGCGATGATGTAGCCGGGAAGATCGGAGGCGGGAAAGCGCCCACCGGCCCAAAGGCCCACCGATACCGCCGGATTGAGATGACAGCCCGAGACATGGCCGATGGCGAACGCCATAGTGAGAACCGTCAGGCCGAAGGCCAGCGACACGCCCACAAAACCGATGCCGAGGGCGGGAAAGGCCGCCGCCAGCACCGCCGAGCCGCAACCGCCCAAAACCAACCACGCCGTGCCGATGAATTCCGCCGCCCATTTGCGTGTCATGCTCTAGCCCCCGCCTTGCACTGCGCGCAGAGCCTAAACCCGGCAGGCGTCCCAAATCCAGCCGCTTTAAACCAGCGTTTTGGCGTATTCCTCCGGCTTGAAGCCGATCAGCAGCTTGGCGCCTTTTTCCACTACCGGACGCTTGATCATGGATGGCTGCGCCAGCATCAAGGCGATGGCTTTTTTCTCGGTGAGGCATTCCCTGTCGGCATCGGGCAGCTTGCGGAAAGTGGTGCCTGCCCGGTTCAGCACGGCTTCCCAGCCCGCACGCTTTATCCATTGCTCCAGTTTGGACTTGTCGACGCCTGCGCTTTTGTAGTCGTGGAATTCGTAAACGACATCATGCGCGTCCAGCCACGTGCGGGCCTTTTTGACAGTATCGCAATTTTTGATCCCGTAGACGACGATCACTGACTTTACTCCTTTTTCGCCAACGGCGACCCGAACAAGATCAAATTGCCATCCGGATCGATCACCGCGAACTCTCGCATTTTGTAATCCGTATCGCGAAGCGGGCGAAGAGCGGAAATCGCCGCGCCCTGCCAATGCGCATGGAGGACATCGGCATCGTCGACCCGCACATAGATGCAAGAGGCGGTGCTTTTGGGATCATGGTCCGGGTTCAGCGAGAAAAACAATTCGACCCCGTCGCGCCGGGTCATCACGAAATCGCCATGAACCTCCGCGCCGAAACCCAGGGCACGGTAATGTTCGATCGTACGGACAATGTCGGTCGTCGGCATGATCGGCGCCACGCTGCGGCAATATCCTTCAGGCCTGGGCCCTTCAGTGATCATCGTCATGACCGTCCTCTCCCCGCCGCATGTCGATCAGCGCCGCCAGCGTCTTGCGGCAATGA
>JADMIO011525543.1_pt1 | contig 10590 bp, 8 predicted proteins | sample 8958161 | NCBI WGS metagenome assembly JADMIO01 (sample SAMN16585339, study PRJNA669376) | soil metagenome | isolation source: Crop rotation soil | place: USA: Cullars Rotation, Alabama | collected 2011
CCTCGATCTCGTAGCTGCCGGATCCGTCGCTGGTCCAAACGTGGCCGGGCTCGTTGGCGCGCCACGAGTGCGAGTAGACCTTCACGTTCTTAGCGACCATGAACGCCGAGTAGAAGCCGACGCCGAACTGGCCGATGAGGCTGGTGTTCTTGGCCTCGCCCTCACCCAGGGCCTTGAGGAAGGCCTTGGAGCCGGAGTGGGCGATGGTGCCGAGGTTCTCGACCAGCTCCGCCTGGGTCATGCCGATGCCGAAGTCCTGGAAGGTGATGGTCTTGGCCTTGTCCTCGGTGGTGACATTGATTTCGAGCTCCAGCTTGTCGTCGAAGATCTCCTTCTCGGTGATCTGCGTGTGGCGGAGCTTTTCGAGGGCATCCGAGGCGTTGGAAACGAGCTCGCGGACGAAGATTTCCTTCTCGGTGTAGAGCGAGTGCGTGACGATGTTGAGCAGCTGCGCGATCTCAGCCTGGAACTCGAATTTCTGCGGAGTGGAAGTGGCCATAAAATAGGAGCGGGGAAGGTAATGAGCACTTGAGAGGAAATCAAGTGGCCGCAAAGCTCGCCGGTGCCGTTCGCAACCCTTGACTACGACGACGATACTTCCAGAGCGGACGGTGAAAGTCAGGTTGTCGCGCTGGGTGGGTTATCTGGTGCTGGTTATACTCGGCTGGGGACCCCTTTGCAGTCGCGGACAGCAACCGGAACCGGTGCTCGAACCCGGCGAGAAGGCCGGTTTGTTGCTCAACCAATTCTCGAAGGTGGGTGCACCGGTGCCGACGAATCAGGTCCTGGGCCTGGAGCGAATGCTGGCCGATTTGGCAAAGAAGGATGCGAAGGTGGTCGCCGCCAGCTATGCCCGAATGGACGCGAAAGGGCTGGAGGGCGTGCAGGCGTTTGGACTCCAACTCTTGGATGAGTTGGCCAAGAAAGGTTCCGACTTTGATTTTCAGGGCGTCGTTACCCGCAATCCTGTCTTCTGGACCGCCGAGCGCGAAGTCGCGGCGACCGACATGAGTCTGCCGTACCTGGTTTCGATGTTGTCGGTGTTGAACCATGACTACGCCACGGCCGCCCGGATCATGGCGCTGGCGCAAGCCACGCTGCCGCTGACGCCGACGGTGCGGCGCGGTTATTGCCGGCCCGAGTCGATGATGCTCTACATGGATTCTCTATTGCTGACGGGCATTCCCTCGAGCGACCGGATGCAGACGCCGCAGCAGTGTGAGAAAGGGATCGCAGTCCTGCGCGAGCGCATCGCCACGTGGTCCAACCGGCCCGGGCTGATGCGCGCGTTGATCGAACTGGAGGTGCGCCGCGTCGAGCTGCTGACCAAGGACGGGGAGAATCTGGGGATGTTGGACGAGAAAATCAGCCAGCGGCTCGAGTTGACGCCCGAAGACCTCGCGTTCGCACGCAAGAATGACCCGATCCTGGCCGAGGGTTTTGATGCGACGGTGCGGCAATGGCTCAACAAGTCCACGCTGGCGCAGCGGTGGTCGCGGTGGATTGAGAACGGCGATCCGGCGGAATTGCCGGAAGTCCAGGCTTCCGTCGCGGCCTACGCCGCGCACGGACGTCCCGACCTGGCCTGGCTGACCTGGCGGCACGAAGGTGCCCTGACGAGCATTCTCCCGCCGGAGGAGCAGCGTCGCTGGCAGACATGGTGCAACGAATTGTTGGACGCGAAATCAGCGGCCTTCGTTGAGCATGCGACGGCGGCCAATCCATTGAGGGGCATGGGTTCGATGCCAATCGAGGACGAGGGGTTTAGCGAAGCCTGGTCCGGCGACCAAGGCATCAACGGGCTGCTGGCGATTCGCATTGAGCGGAGGATCGCGATGGTGGACACGATGCTGGCCCTGATGCCCCCGGGGTCCAGCGGCGAAGGCAACTATCGCCTGAAGCGCGCGGAATCCCTGGCGCAGATTGACGCGGTTGAGCCGGCACGCCGCGAGCTGCGTCGGGTCCAGGAAATCATCCACAACTCGGAAAAAATCATGGCGATGCCGGGCGTGAAGGTGATGGAGCTGATCAAGGTCGTGGAATCCCGGCTGCTCGACACGGAAGGCCACTATGCGGCGGCCGAGGCCATGTACCGGGAGCTGCTGCGCAATCCCCGTTTGCGCGAGGGCATCGAGATCAACTACCAGGCGCACCTGATGATCGCGGGCAACGTCGCCGACGCGCATGAACGTTTCCGGAATTACGCCCTCAAGAATCCGGCAGATACCTACCGGTCCATCAAGGCGGATTTGTCGGCCCGGCGCGTGGGCCAGCGTGAAACTGAAATCCTGCAAGCCGCCCGCCGCAACGCTCGGCCGGAAGTGTGGCCGGCGGATGGCGTGAAGTTCCTTCTAGGTACAGTGGATGAGGCGGGGATTTTGGAGAGTGCCCGTCACGGTACGCTGTTTGAAGTCGCCGACCACCAATGCGAAGCTTTTTTCTGGCTGGGCGAGGTTGCGCTCGCCGAAGGCCGAAACGACGACGCAATCAAATGGTTCAGCCGATGCGTCGCGACCGGATTCCTGTCGAATATCGAATACAAGGTCGCAAAGGCCGAGCTGGAACGGCTTATCCCCGAATCGGATAGAAAAAAGAAGGGACCCGAAAATTCCGACGGGGTGATCACCACCTAGCCGCCGAGATACGTGGCCTTGAGCTGGGGATCGGCGCGGAGTTTCTTGCTTTCGCCCTGCATCACGATGCGGCCGGTTTCGAGGACGTAGGCTTGGCTGCTGACTTCGAGGGCGAGGTTGGCGTTCTGCTCGACGAGGAGGATCGTGATGCCCTGTTTTTGGTTAATCTCCACGATCTTCTCGAAAATCGTGCTGATCAGGCGGGGCGCGATGCCGAGCGAGGGCTCGTCGAGCATCAGGAACTTCGGGTTGCTCATCAGGGCGCGGCCGATCGCGAGCATCTGCTGTTCGCCGCCGGACAGCGTGCCGGCCATCTGGCGGATGCGCTCTTTCAGCCGGGGAAAAACGCTGAAGACGTAGTCGCGATTTTTGGCGATGAGCGCCTCGTCTTTCTGCAGATACGCCCCCATCGAAAGGTTTTCGTCGACGGTGAGATTGGAGAAAATCATCCGGCCTTCCGGCACATGGCAGAGTCCGCGGGCGACGATCTTGTGTGCGGCCAGCCGCGTGATGTCCTCGCCGAGGAACTCGATCTTCCCCGCCTTGGGCCGCAGCAGTCCCGAGATGGTGCGGAGGGTGGTGGTCTTGCCCGCGCCGTTGCCGCCGATGAGCGTGACAATCGCGCCTTGCGGAATCTGGAACGAGATGCCGCCCAGCGCGCTGATGGCGCCGTAACTAACGCTGAGGTCTGTAACAGTGAGCATTATGGATGGCAGCCGACTGGCTCGCGACCGAATCGGCTACGCAGCATTGTCATTCTGAGCGCAGCGAAGAATCCAGTGAGATTCCGCTGCGGGCTTCGACGGTATCCAAATGGATTCTTCACTGCGTTCAGAATGGCCAACGGGGCGTCGCTCAGTGGTGCGACAGGTTCGAGGTGTGGTCCTCGCCGAGGTAGGCCTCGATGACCTTGGGGTCGCCCTGGATGGCGGCGGGGTCGCCCTCGGCGATCTTCACGCCGTAATCGAGGACGGCGATGCGCTGGCAGACGCCCATGACGACCTTCATCGAGTGCTCGACGAGCAGGATTGAGAGGTTGAACTGCTTCTGGATCTGCTGGATGAGGCGGATGAGGTCGACTTTCTCGGACGGGTTCATGCCGGCGGCGGGCTCGTCGAGGAGGAGCAGCTTCGGCTTGGTCGCGAGGCAGCGCACAATCTCGAGCCGGCGCTGCTCGCCGTACGGCAGGCTCTTCGCGGGCGCGTCGCGGAAGCGGCGGAGGTTAAAAATATCGAGCAGCTCCTCGGCTCGCCTGGTGATTTCCGCCTCGTCGCGGCGGAAAGAGCCGAGGCGAATCAGGGTCTGGAGCGGGCTGGTGCCGCGGTGCAGGTTGCAGGCGACGCGGACGTTGTCGAAGACCGAAAGGCTGCCGAACAGGCGGATGTTCTGGAAGGTGCGCGCGATGCCGCACTCGACGATCTCGTTGACCTTGAGCCCGGCGAGATTGCGCCCGCAAAACGTTACGCTGCCGTCGGTCGCCTGGTAGACACCGGTGATGACGTTGAAGACGGTGGTCTTCCCCGCGCCGTTGGGGCCGATAAGCCCGCAGAGTTCGCCTTCGCCGACCGTGAAGTCCACGCCGTTGACGGCGGTGAGGCCGCCGAAGCGGATGGTCGTCTGGTCGAGCTGGAGAAGAGCGGAAGGCATTGATCGCGGAAACGCGGTGGAGCGGAAGCGCAGGGCTCAGGTCCGGGCTTTGCCCCACTTGAAATTGAAGAGGCCCTGCGGGCGCGCGAGCATCAGCACGATCAGCAGGAAGGAGTAGAGCACCATGCGGTATTCGGCGATGGGCCGGAGCACCTCGGGGAGCAGCGTGAGCAGGATGGCGGCGAGGATGACGCCGAGGGTGTTGCCCATGCCGCCGAGGATGACCATGACGACGATCTCGATGGACTTCGTGAAGTCGAAGCCGGTGGGCGTGATGGTGAGCTTGAAGTGCCCGTAGAGTCCGCCCGCGATGCCGGCGAAAAACGCGCCGATGACGAACGCGACGATTTTGTAGCGCGTGGTGTTCAGCCCGACGGCCTCGGACGCGATCTCGTCATCGTGCGTGGCGATGAAGCCGCGTCCGTAAGTCGAGTTCACGAGACAGGTGACGACGAACACGGTGATGGCGACAAACGCGAGCACCCAGAAGATGTTCGTGTAGGCGGGAATGCCATTCAGGCCGAGGGCGCCGCCGAGCGACTCGACGTTTTGAAAGATGACGCGGATGATCTCGCCGAAGCCGAGCGTCACGAGCGCAAGGTAGTCGCCCTTTAGCCGCAGCGAAGGCACGCCGACGAGGAGTCCGGCGAAGGCCGCACTGAGACCGCCGGCGAGGAGCGCCATGAGAAAGAGCCCGCCTTCCTGCCAGGCGGTGCCGCCTTCGTCGCCAAACCAGCGCGGGGCAAAGTACAGCGTGACCGCGGCGGAAAGGTAGGCGCCGACGGACATGAAGCCGGCGTGGCCGAGGGAAAACTGGCCGGTGTAGCCGTTCACCAGGTTGAGCGAGACGGCAAGGATGACGTTGATCCCGACGCCGGTGAGGACGTCAAGATAGTACGGATTCATCTGGTCGGAGTAGTGCTGGACGCCGAAGGCCACAATGAGTGCGCCGAGCAGGTAGAGATGAGGCTTCGGCACTTTCATGGCGTCAGACTTTCTCCACCGTGAATTTTCCGAGCAGTCCGGCGGGGCGGAACAGCAGGATGATGATGAGGATCGCGAACGCGATGGCGTCCTTGTACGTCGACCACTGGCTGCCGCTCACAAACGTCTCGACCGTGCCGAGAATGAGCCCGCCGAGGGCCGCGCCGGGGATGTTGCCAATGCCGCCGAGGATCGCGGCGACGAAGGCCTTGAGGCCGGGCATCACGCCCATCAGGGGATCGATCGAAGGGTAGTTGAGCGCGTAGAGCACCCCGCCGGCCGCCGCGAGGGCCGAGCCGAGGCCGAAGGTAAACGAGATGACGACGTCGTTGTTCACCCCCATGAGGACGGCGGCCTTGGGGTTGAGCGAAACCGCCCGCATGGCGGTGCCCATTTTCGTCCGGTAGACGATGAACTGGAGGACGACCAACAGCACGACCGAGACGGCGATGACAATCAGCTGGTTGCTCGAGACGATGATGTGGCCGACGGAGAAACTGCGGACCGGGAAGATCGACGGGAAGTTGCGCGGGGCGGCGCCAAAGAAAACCTGGCCGGTATATTCGAGGAGCAGCGAGACGCCGATGGCAGTGATCAGGACGTTGAGGGTCGGGGCGCTGCGCAACGGCCGGTAGGCCAGCCGCTCAATCGTCATGCCGAGGATTGCGCAACCGAGCATCGCCGCGCCGAGGACGGTCATGCCGCCCCACAGCGTGTGCTCAGGCACCAGCCGGCCCACGTAGTACCCGATGAACGCGCCGACCATGAAGACGTCGGAATGGGCGAAATTGATGAAGCGCAGCACCCCGTAAACCATGGTGTAGCCGAGCGCGATCAGCGCGTAGATGGCGCCAAGGGAGAGACCGTTCAGGAGCTGCTGGAGAAACTCGGACACTGTGGACTAGTTGAAAGGTGAAAGGTGAAAGAGGGAAGAAATAATCCTGAGGCGGCAAAGGTGGGGTGGGACCGCTTCTCGACGTGGGTTGCGCGCTCGCGCGCAATGTTGCGTGCCAGCACGCAACCCACATCAGAAAGGCGGGCCCAGCGGTCCCGCCCTACCGCCGATCAAGGAGCTACCGCTTCCACAAACTGCACGTGCCCGTCCTTCACAGTGACCACCACCGCGGGCTTCGACGGGTTGCGATCGGCGTCGATGGTCGTCTTGCCGGTGACGCCGGGGAAGTCCTTCGTGGCGGCGAGGGCGTCGCGGATCTTGGGGCCGGACGAGCTGCCGGCGCGGGTGATCGCGTCGGCAAGCATCATCATCGCGTCGTACCCGAGCGCGGCTACGGCGTCGGGGGTTTCGCCGTCGTAGCGGGCGCGGAATTTCTTGATGAACGCCTGCACTTCCGGCGCGGGCGATTCCGCGGAGTAGTGCGTGGAGTAATAAGTGCCCTCCACCGCCTTGCCGCCGAGGTAGATGAGCTGCGGTGCCTCCCAGCCGTCACCGCCGAGGATCGGAAGGTTGAGTTCGAGCTCGCGTGCCTGGCGGCAGATGAGTGCGGCCTCGGTGTAGTAGCCGGTGGCGACGATCACGTCGGGATTGAGCGCCTTGATGGCGGTGAGCTGGGCGCGGAAATCCTTGTCGCCTTCGGTGTACTTTTGTTCGGCGACGATCTCGCCGCCGCCGGCGGTGAATCGCTCGCGGAAAACATTCGAAAGCCCGACGCTGTACGGCGCCGAAGCCGACGTGAGCAGCGCCACGCGGTGCGCGTGCAGAGTGCCGGCGCTGAACTTCGCGAGCACGGCGCCTTGGAACGGGTCAATGAAGCAGGCGCGGAAAATGTAGGGGCCGAACGCCGTGACCTTCGGATTGGTCGAGGAGATGGCGATCATCGGGACATGCGCGGCCTGGCAGATGGGCGCAGCCTCGAGCGAGTTCGTGGAGGCGTTGCCGCCGAGGACGGCGACGACCTGGTCGCGGGAGATGAGTTTCTTTACCGCGGTGGCGGACTCGCCGGCCTTGGATTGAATGTCCTCCACGAGGAATTCGACGGGCCGGCCGAGGATGCCGCCGTGGGCGTTGATTTCGTCGACCGCGAGCGCGACGCCGCGGTGGGAGGATTGGCCGAACGACGCTTCCTTGCCGGTGAGCGACGCGTACTGGCCAACCTTGATCGTGGCTTCCGCCGCCACCGCTGGAGCGAGCGGCATAAAAAGCAACGCGCAGCGGATGAGGCTGCGCGTGATCCAGGCGGAGGAGGAGGGCATTACGGGTTGATGGACTGCACGAACTTGAACGCGCCGTCCTTCACGGTGATGACCACGGCGGCCTTGGTGGCGTTGCGGTTCGCGTCGATGGTCGTCATGCCGGTCACGCCATCGTAGTTCTTCGTCGCCGCGATCGCGGCGCGGAGCTTGGCGTGCTCGGTGGTGCCGGCGCGCTTGATGGCGTCGGCGAGGACCATCGCGGAGTCGTAGCCGAGCGCGGCCATCGCGTCGGGCGTTTCGTTGGCGAAGCGCGCGCGGAATTTCTTCACGAAATCCTGCACCTTGGGCGACGTGTTCTCGGGCGAGTAGTGCGTCGAGTAGTAGGTGCCTTCCATCGCCTTGCCCCCGATCTCGATGAGCTGCGGCGCTTCCCAGCCGTCACCGCCGAAAATGGGGAAGTTCATTTCCAGTTCCTTGGCCTGTTTGCAGATGAGGGCGGCCTCGGTGTAGTAACCGGGGACAAAGATGCCGTCGACGCCGGCGGCCTTGATCGCGGTGAGCTGGGCTTTGAAGTCCTTGTCGCCCTCCGAGTACTTCTGCTCGATGGTGACCTCACCGCCGATCTTCGCGAAGGTCTCCTTGAAATATTTGGCCAGGCCGACGCTGTACGGCGAGGACACGGACGTGAGGAGCGCGACCTTCTTCAGGTGGAGGGTGTCCTTGGCGAACTTGGCCATCGCGGTGCCCTGGAACGGATCGATGAAGCACACGCGGAAGATGTAGTTGCCCATTTCGGTGACCTTCGGATTCGTCGACGACGGCGAGATCATGGGGATCTTTTCCTTCTGGGCGATCGGCGCGGCTTCGAGGGAGCGACCGGAGGCGACTTCGCCGAGCAGGGCGATGACGCCGTCGCGGGAGATGAGCTTCTTGGCGATAGTTGCCGACTCGCCCTGCTTGGACTGATTGTCCTCGGTGATGAGCTCGAACTGCCGGCCCAGCACGCCGCCGGTGGCGTTGAGTTCCTCGATGGCGAGGAGGGTGCCCTTGTGGGAGGACTGGCCGAAGGCGGCTTCTTTGCCCGTGAGGGAGGCGAACTCGCCCACCTTGATGGGATCGTCGGCGAAGGCGGCGCCGGCCAGCAGGGCGGCAAGGGCTGGGAGGGCGAGGAGACGGAGGGGTTTAATCATAGAAAAGAGCAGGTGGTGGGAGGTGGAAGGGAAAGGGAGGCAGGGGTAGTTTTCAACCAAACTGTTGGACGGGTTAAGCAGCGACCGTGCCGTATGGAAGGAGGTTCCGATCCAAGGCACTTTTGACCACGGATTTCACCGACGGACACGGATCAATCTGAGCCATCCAGTCGTGTTTCGGATTGATCCGTGTCTGCTTGTGAAATCCGCGGTCGAATTTCGAACCGGATTGGGTTTTGCCTTTGCGCGGGCGCGGGGTTTCATGGGCGGCGGTGAACACCTACGACCGCCACCTGCTGCGCGAATGGCTCTACATCCTTGGACTGGTGCTGGCCGCGACCATCGGGCTGATGCTGGTGCAGGTGCTTTACGACGACTTCCGGACGCTGCGCGATCTCGGCGCGCGGGGGCGGGACATGTGGATTTATTTCTTCGTGACGATGCCGAGCTTCCTCGCGGTGGTGCTTCCGCTGGCGCTGCTGTTGTCGCTGCTGTTCGTGCTGGGAAAACTTCATCGCGCGAACGAGTTCACGGCGCTCCGCGCGGCGGGCGTGAGCCTCTGGCGAATCACGGCACCGATCTGGCTCGTCGGCGTGTTGGCGTGCGGGTTGGCGTGGTGGCTCAACTCCTCGGTCGTGCCCTGGTCGGTGGAAACCTCGCGCGAGCTGAAGGAGAACCTGGATTTCAAACGCCAGGCGCGCACGCAAGCGGCGGACCGCGTGGGTGCGGTCGACAGCGTGGCGTTCAACAACCAGCGGGCCGGGCGCATGTGGTTTTTCAACCGGTACAGCCAACTCCTGCATCGCGGGTTTGGCGTCACGGTTTCCGAACTCGACTCGCAACGGCGGGAGAAAACGCGAATCGTGGCGACGGAAGCCGCGCCGGACGAGAAGGGCGGCGGCTGGATCTTCAAGGAAGGCCGCGTGATGGTTTATGATCCGGACAGCGGCGAGTTGCTGGAGACTACGCCGTTCACCGTGAAAAAGATGGCGCTGTATCATGAGGACCCGAAGCTGATGCTGCTGATCGACAGCCGGCCGGTGCGCGACCTGTCGTTCCCCGAATTGCGGCGGCTGATCGATTATTTCGAGGTGGAGAACACCGCCAAGGTCACGCAGTACGCGATTCGTTATTACAGCCTGATCGCAGACACGCTGGGGCCACTGATCGTGATCGCCATCGCGATTCCATTCGCCGTCACCGGCGTGCGCGTGAATCCGGCGGTGGGCGTGTCGAAGTCGTTCATCCTGTTTTTCCTCTATTACATCCTGACGAACATTGCCTCCTCGCTCGCGACAAAGCACGTGATCGATCCGATGCTCGCGGCGTGGCTGCCGAATCTGGGGATGATCGCGCTGGCGGCGTGGCTGTTCGCGAAGCTGCGCTGAGGTTGGCCACGAAAAAACACGAAAAACCACGAAAAGTGCACTGACCTTCCTGAGTTTTTGCGCCTCTTGGTGCCTTTTTGTGGCAATCGTGTTTTACCCCAGCAGCCGGCGCCACACGGCGTTGCTCGGCCAGAGGAGTATGGCCCAGACGACGATGCAGTTGATGTAGCTGAGAAAGACCGCGGCGCTGGCCATGTCCTTGATGCGCTTCGCGAGTGGGTGTTGTTCGGGGCGCAGGTAATCGATCACCCACTCAATCGCGGAGTTGAGCAGCTCGACGATCAGGATGAGGATGAGCGACGCGATCATGAGGGCGGTCGAGACCGCGTTGATCGGCAGGATGATGGCGAACGGGACCAGCAGCAGGGCGAAGAGCAGGTCTTCGCGGAAAGAAGGCTCATGCCGCAAGGCGGCGAAAAATCCGTCGATGGCGTAGCGCACCGACGAGATGAAATTCAGAAACGTACGCCGCTTGGGTTCGGGAGAATCGGCGGGCGGGCTCACGGGCCGGCACGTTAATGGGCCGCGCAACGCGGCGGAAGCGCATTCTGGCTGGCGTGGCGCGGGTCTCCCGACCCGTGGCGAGAGACTCGCGCG
>JADMIO011124252.1_pt1 | contig 10589 bp, 8 predicted proteins | sample 8958161 | NCBI WGS metagenome assembly JADMIO01 (sample SAMN16585339, study PRJNA669376) | soil metagenome | isolation source: Crop rotation soil | place: USA: Cullars Rotation, Alabama | collected 2011
AGAGATTAATCAGACGACGACGCGCTTCAATGAACTCAATTGGCAGCTGCAGGATGCGATGGAAGCGCTGCACGAAACCATGAAGGGCAATCAGGTCAACGAAGAATTGGCGCTGCAGCAGCTCGGTAAAGTTCTAGATGCCGAACGCGAGATCAAGACGCTGCACATGGGCATGGCAATCCGGATTAAGAATCAATTGACCGTCGATCAGCAGATGAAACTGCAGACGATGCGGAATGCCATGCAACCTGACGGTCGTCGAGATCGTCGGCCGGGCGGTCCTGGTCCTGATGGCCCGGGTCGACGGCCAGACGGAATGCGGCCCCCAGGTGGGCCCGACGGAATGCGACCCCCGGGCGGTCCTCCGGGCGGTGGTCCTCCGGGCGGTGGTGGACGACGACCTTGAGAGCTGGGCTCAAAAAAAACCAGGTTGCTAATGTCTGAGTGATTTGTCTACCGCTTGAGGCACGGCCGACGGAAAATTCAGACGGCAAACGAAGGCAGGCGCAAAGTTCACGTAACTTTCGCCTGCCTTCTCCATATTAGATAGGCAGGCAGGCCCGTGAGGACGATTAAATAACCGACGCCGGAAGTGCGCGGCGCCAGATATCCCAGGTCAATCACGAAGAATAAGGCGAGGGCGATATAGATTAACGGCACTACGGGATAGCCGAACGTGCGATAAGGACGATCGAGCTGCGCCGCTTTTTTTCTCATTACGATAACGGCCGCGACCATCAATCCATAGAAAACCAAATCTGCCGACGTCAGGTATTCAATCAACTGCGAATAGACGTTGCCATAAACAAGCTTTCCTTCCTTGTCGGTCGTGATTACGCGCGGCAAGGTTAAAAGAGAAGCCCAGATGCCCTGCGCGATGAGCGCCACGGCCGGGACATGTTTCGCATTTAGCGTGCCGACGCGTTTGAAGAACAGATTGTCGCAGGCCATCGCGTAGTACACGCGCGCGCCCGCGAGAATCAATCCGTTGTTGCAACCGAACGTCGAAATCATGATGGCGATGGCCATAATGATTCTGCCCGCGTCGCCGAAGATGGCCTGCATCGCGGCGGTGCCGACGCGATTCGCCTGGACCGATTGAATTGTCTTCAGCGGCAGCACCACCACGTAAGCGAGGTTCGCGAGCAGATAGAGCGTCACCACGACGCCGCATCCAATCAGCAATGCGCGCGGCAGATTGCGTCCCGGATCTTTTATTTCAGCGCCGGTGAAGGTGACGTTGTTCCATGCCGATTGAGCGAACAGCGGCCCGCTCATGGCGCGACCCAGGAACAGGACCAGCGCCAGAGATATCAGAGTTTTGCCCCCGGCTTGAAAACCCAGTTGCGCCGCATCCGGCTTCCACCCATTAAGCGTTGGATTCCACCACGACGAAGTCCAGAACGCCGAGCCGTCGCGCATCCCGACTTTCCAACCAATCGTCAATCCCACTACTACCAATCCCAGCAACGCCGCAGTCTTGGTAAAGGTGAATGTGTTCTGAATGAACTTGCCGGTCTTCAGCCCATTCATGTTGGTGATGGTGAGCAACGCGATAAGAGCGATCGCCACAACTTGATTGGTGGAGAGGCTGATGGCGTACGAGCCGGCAATCACATGCGGCGCGATCAAATAGTTTTCGGACGAGATGCTGTGAACGAGGACGCCGAGGAAATTTGCAAACGCGACTGCGACGGCCGCGATGGTGCCGGTTTGCACTACCAGGAATAATGCCCAGCCAAAGAGAAAGCCAAACGACGGACCATAAGCTTCGCGCAGAAACACATATTGGCCGCCGGCGCGCGGCATCATCGCCGCCAGTTCCGCGCAGGACAGCGCGCCGGTAATTGTCAGCACGCCCGCGACGGCCCAGGCCACCAGCAACCATCCCGGCGAGCCCACCAGCTTTGACGATTCAGCCGAGACGAGAAAGATGCCCGATCCGATCATCGATCCAACGACGATCATCGTGGCATCCAAAAGGCTGAGACCGCGCACTAAGTGTTCGCTCTGATTTGATTTGGTTGTCGGGGCTGACTTTGGCATCGGGGGATCTCCAGTTAAGTGGCGCGGACGATATTTGAAACAACGCGAAACGTCAACGAATATTTAGGCTTTGTGAAACTTGTGAGAACTTCGAGCGTGATGCATTTGGGAATGAAGACAAGGCGAGACAGTTAACCGAAACCCGACCGTGAAGGAGGGTGCACAAATGATCGGATACGAATGCACCCTCCCTGACGGTCGGGTTTCTGCGCAGCTGGCGGCGGCTTCGATTGCTCTGCCGTCGCACTTCAAATGTTATACTCCGACTGAGCAATGGCTGAATTTACTGTTCGATTAGGAACGCCCGCCGGCGAAATCGTGACGCGCACCGTCGAAGCGATCGCCGCGAACGAGGCGCGCGCGCGTTTAGAGCGTGAAGGCTTCAAGGTCTTCGCGGTGACGGCGCCAAAAATGGAAGGCGCTTCGCTGCTCACCAGGGGTGGAGCGGCCGGCGCACGCTCGCGGGTCAAAGCCAACGACTTCCTGCTGTTCAATCAACAACTTTCAGCGCTGCTGCGAGCGGGCATTCCGATCTTACAAGCGATTACGATGTTGCGCCGGCGCGCGACTTCGCCAAAGCTGCGCGCAGTCCTCGAAGAAGTTGAAGAAGCAATTCGCGGGGGCGCAGCTTTGTCGCAGGCCTTCGCCGCGCAAGGCGCGACCTTTCCACGCATCTACACCGCGTCGATTCTCGCCGGGGAACGTTCGGGCGCGCTCGATGATGTGCTGTCGCGCTACGTAAATTACATGCGCCGCTCGGTAGGGTTGCGGCGAAAGATTCGCGGCGCGTTGGCCTATCCGGCGTTCCTGCTCTTCGCGTGTTTGGGAATGGTCGTCTTCCTGACCACCTACGTCGTGCCGCGCATGTCGACTCTGTTCACCGGCTTTGGAAATAAACTGCCGCTGCCCACGCTCATCGTCCTGGGAATCTCAGATTGGTTAATGCACAACGCCATCTGGGTTGTGCCCACGCTGGCCGTGGGATCGATTGCGTTGTTTCTGTGGTCGCGCACGCCGGGAGGCCGGGTGACGATCGATCGATTGGCTTTAAGGCTGCCACTGGCGGGAAAGCTCCTGGTGCAAATGACTACCGCCCAGGCGGCGCGCTCGCTGGCGACGTTGTTGGCGGGCGGTATCACCATCGTTGAGTCGTGGGAGATTGCCGCCGAATCAATTACCAACATGGAATTGCGGCAGCGCAGTTCGGCAATCCTGCCGATGGTGCGTGAAGGCAGATCGTTCACTGAAAGTTTGGAGATGGCGAATTGGATGCCCGAGTTGGCCATGGATATGATCGGGATTGGCGAGCGGTCGGGCAGCTTGCGTGAGATGCTTGACGAGGTCGCGACCTTTTACGATGCCGAAGCGGAAGTGAAACTCGAGCAGTTGACGACGACTCTGGAGCCTGCGATTCTGATCGTGATGGGCGGTTTCGTGGTAACGATCCTTTTGGCGATTTACTTGCCGATTATCCAATCGATTTCCAACGGCCCGATGTCGCATTAAAGTAAGCGCATGAAGCAATTGGCTGACGAACAAGTTGAGACCAACGCGGCGGACGCGATTCGCGGCAGCCTGACTGCGGATGACGATTTGCCGGTAACTGCCGAACCGCCTGAAGTGCGGCAGGCAAAGGAAATGGCGCGTCGCTATCGCCTGCCTTTCGTTAACCTGCTGCCGACCGAAGGCGAATCTCCCATCGATTACGCGTTGCTATCAGAAGTGCCGGTCGATCTGATGGTGCGCCATCAGTTCGTGCCGCTCCGTCGTGAGAATGGCAAGTTATTCGTCGCCATGGCCGACCCGACCGATCTCGATCGGTTGGATGAATTGGCCGGCGCGTTGCGCACGCGCATCGTGCCGGCAGTGGCGACGGCCGGTGCGATTGACGTGGTGCTGCGCAAAGGCGATGCGACGCAACGTGTGCTGCAGGAAGCGGCATCCGGCTTTCGCATTTCGCTGGTGCGCGAAACTGAACAAGGCGAAGAAGTGCTCGATCTCGATCGCCTGGCTACCGACAGCGAGATGTCGCCGATCATTAAATTGGTCGACACCATTGTTTACAACGCAATGGAATCGCGCGCCTCAGATATTCACATCGAAACCCGCGACACTGAGGTCCAGGTCAAGTACCGCATCGACGGTGCGCTCTATCAAAAAGTCGATCCGATCGATCTGGCTTATCACCAGACATTGATTTCACGTATCAAGGTGATGTCCGAACTCGACATCGCCGAACGCCGCGTGCCGCAGGACGGTCGCTTCCGTGTCAGATATAAAGGACGTACGGTGGACTTCCGCGTTTCGATCATGCCGACGGTGCATGGTGAAGACGCGGTCATACGTATTCTCGACAAGGAACAGATCAACGAAGAGTTTCGCAATCTCGATCTGAACGTGGTCGGATTTGATCCGGACGATCTGCGCAAGTTTCGCCGCTATATCGCTGAGCCTTACGGCATGGTGCTGGTCACCGGTCCCACCGGTTCGGGTAAAACGACCACGCTCTACGCGGCGCTGAATGAGATTCGCAACGAAGAAGACAAGATCATCACGATCGAGGACCCGGTTGAATATCAGTTGCACGGCATCACGCAGATTCCGGTGAACGAGAAGAAGGGCCTGACCTTCGCCCGCGGCTTACGTTCCATTCTGCGACACGATCCGGACAAGATCATGGTCGGTGAAATTCGTGACGAAGAGACGGCGCAGATCGCGATTCAGTCGGCCTTGACGGGCCATCTTGTGTTCACCACAGTGCACGCGAACAACGTGATCGACGTCATTGGCCGATTCCTGAACATGGGCGTCGAGCCGTACAACTTCGTTTCGTCTTTGAATTGCGTGCTGGCGCAGAGACTCGTGCGCGTGCTCTGCACTTTCTGCCGCCGGGCGTATCATCCGGCCGACGCGGAACTGGCCGAAGCCGGCCTGCATCCCGAAGAGCATGCCGGCAGAACGTTTTATGCAAATGTCGGATGCGACGCGTGCAATCACACGGGTTATCGCGGCCGGACCGCGATTCATGAATTGCTGGACCTTACTGATAATATTCGCGAGATGATTGTCGAACGCCGGCCCGGCTCTGAAGTCCGGCGCGCCGCTGAGGCTGAAGGCCTCACCAGCCTGCGCGAGTCGGCCCTGAAAAAAGTTTTTTCAGGAATTTCGACCTTGCATGAAATTAACAGGGTAACTTTTGTCGAAGAAGTGAATCTAAACGGCAGGCCTTAGCGAATCGCTGCCTCGGAAATTGCTGCCTCGACAAGGGGGAACCCGAACCGGTCTCAGTCTCCTGTCCCCTTAAAAACGGCCTTATTTGTGCTAAACTGCAAAGGTTTTTTCAGGTATTGCGGAACTCGTTCAGCCTCGTCGCGTGTAAACAGAAGCCTTAGTCGGAAGGCTTTCCACCAACTGACGTAAATCCGGAAGAGGGAAGTTATGAAACATTCAAACCGTTGGCATTCGATCCTGGCGCTGGCCATTGTCGCTACGATGTTGGCGCTGCCGATGTCGGCGTTCGCGCGCAAGGGCCGCGACGCTTACAACCGGGGCATGGATTACGAAAAGGCCCAACAATGGGAAAAAGCTGCGCACGAATTCACGCTGGCGCTGGCCGAGGATCCGAGCAACGTCGATTATCAATTGCATTATCGACGCGCGATCTTTAATGCGTCGCAGCAGTTCATGCAACAGGGACGTTCGTTGGCGGAACAGAGAGATTTCGTTGGAGCATACAACGCCTTTCGACAAGCATTCGGATACGACCCGGTCAACCAGCTCGCCGTCTCAGAGATGGAGCGCATGCTGCGGCTGGAACAGGTCAAGCAGGGCATGACGGCGGGGACGCCGACGACGGAACCGAGTGCCGGCGGTGACAGTGGATCGAGTACGGGGACGCCTGCGCAGACACCGACGCGCCCGCAGGATCAGGATTTTCAACCAAAGACCGAGACGCAACGAAACATTATTTATAACGGCGTCGATATCAAGACGGTCATTAAGTCGCTGGCCAACGATCTCAACCTGAACGTCATGTTCGATCGGCAGACGTTCGCGCAACCGCGACCGGTCGATATGAATTTGCAGCAGGTGACGACGGCCAAGGCGCTCGACATGCTTTTCCTTCAGGAAGGCCTGTTCTTTCAAAAGCTCGACCGGCGCACGATTCTCGTAGCCGACCAGGCGCGCCGTCCGCAGTATCAACAGCTGGTCGTTCGCACCTTCTTCATCGCCAACTCAGATCCGGAAAAAATCAAGACGCTGATTGGCCAGGCGTTGCCGGCATCGGTCGGCCGCCCGCAACCGATTGTCGTTCCCGACAAGGACACCAACAGCATCACCGTCCGCGACACCGCGGAAAATGTGAAGCTGATTGGCGAGTTGCTCGAAAGTCTCGACAAGGACCGCGCAGAAGTCGTGATGGACGTTGATATTTACGAAGTCAATCACAGTGATCTTTTGCAGATCGGTAATCAGCTGGGAACAGCGGGTGGATTTAATTTGGGTGGCTCGCCCGGTTTGTCGGTCTTGACGTCAAACTCGACCACGAATCCAACCCAGACGCCGGGCGTCGACGTTCGCAGCATCCTGGCTGGCGTGCCGACCGCAGCCGCCGCGGCTCTGGTCATTCCGCCTTCGGTTCTGACGATGTTTCAGAGCAAGAACAATTCGAAGCTCTTAGCGTCAACCCAAATTCACGCCTTCAACAACGAAGAATCGACGGCGCGCATCGGGCAACGCGTTCCGGTGCAGACTGCGCAAGCGTATCCGTTCGGCGTGCAGACCGGAACCAATCCGACAAATCCCACGGGCTTTCCCACCGGCGGCTTTCCGGTAATTAATTACGAGCCGACCGGATTGACCCTGAAGTTCACGCCGATAGTATTTCCGAATCTCGACGTCCAGGTGAAGATGAATATCGAATCGAAGGACGTTACCGGCGCGAATACGCTAACTCCGACATTCACCGAACGAACCATCACTGGCACGGCGCGCGTGCAGAACAATCGCACCATGATGTTGGCGAGTGTGGCCACTGACGTCCAGTCAAACGGACGCGCGGGTTTGCCGGTACTAGGCGGGTTGCCGATCCTGGGACGATTCTTCACTTCGCCGACTAAAGAAAATCGGCGCGTTGATATCGTGATTTCAGTGACGCCGCGCGTCTTGCGCGCGCCGGCCTTAACGCCGCGCGATGAGTTCATGCGTCCCAGCGGTACGCTGCAGGCGCCGACTACCGGATCGCTCGAAGCGATGCTGCGCGAGACTGAGCGAGATGAGCAGATTGCGGCCGCGCGCCGTTTGCCGAAGAACCCGGTCGTGCAGTTGCCTGATGCAGACGTGGTGACTTATGACGCCGCGAAAGCCGACGCGGCGGCGCAGAACAAAGTAACCGAATCACAAATGGTTCCGGCTAATGCTCCGGCTCAGGTCGCCACGCTCGCTGCGGCCCAGCCGCAGCCGGCATCTTCGAACGGCCCGGCTGCGAACCGCGCGGCGGCGGCTCTTCAGACGGATAACGCAATGCCGCAACCAAAAACTACGGCAGTTATTACTAATGAAAGTTCGCCGTCCGTGCCCGCTGCTGATGTCGCGAGTGCGCTGAAGAATTTCGTGTCTTCGCCGACGAATGTCGCGTCGACCAGTCTCAGCGCTAAGCAGGACACGACGCTCGCACCGGTCGTAGACGTCGCGCCGAAACCTGATGCGAGTGCGCTTACCACCAGAGCCTCCGAACCAACTCCTTCGATGATCGAAGTAGGTTTGAGTCCGGACAAGACTGAACTGAAGGTTGGTGACAAGCAACAGCTGCAGGTGCGAGTCAAATCAGACGCCCCGCTGGGCACCGCGATCATGACGTTGCGTTTCGATCCCAAAGTGCTGAAGGTTAATTCCATTTCGATGGGCGACATCTTTGCGAATGCCAAGGTGGCGCCAACGCTGACTCAATCGCTTGATGAACATGGAATGGTTTTGATTACGGTAGCGCCGGGCGCCGGCGCACCTGTCACTGCCGAAGGCGCGTTAATCAACATCGATGTTGAAGCGCTGACAGCCGGCGACAGTTCTCTCGCGTTCGACATTTCGAACGTGCACGTGGTGGCGGCTGACGGCCGGCCGCTGTTGATGCAAATTAACCCGATTAAGTTGACGGTGAGGTAATGAATAAGTACGGACACGGAGACGCGCAGACACGGAGACGCGCGGAGGTTTCTCTCTCCGCGTCACCGCGTCTCCGCGTCTCCGCGTCCGGCTTTTCTCTCATCGAACTCGTCATCACTTGCGCGGTGCTGGCGATCCTGACGCTCGGCGTCGTGCCTTTGGTCCAGGTTTCGGTGAAGCGCCAGAAGGAACTACAACTTCGCGAGGCACTCCGGGAAATGCGCGAAGCGATCGATCAGTTCCACCGCGAAGCAGTCGCCGGCGCACAAATGCAGGCCAACCAACAGCAGGGACAAACCACGTCCCAACAGGAGCAGTCGCCGAGGACTCAGCCAAACCAGAATCCGCAGGCCGGGCAGAACCCTCAGGGCCAGGGGCAGGGCCAGGCGAACATTTTTGCCGATCCGCGCGTGCGGGTGGCGATTACCGATCAGACGATTTTCACCGCGGATAACCCCGATCGCTTTCCACCGGACCTGGATACGTTGGTGAAGGGTGTGAACGTGTTACCGATAACCGCGGCCAGTATGGGCCGCCGCGGCAATATGAATTACACGGCGACCGAGGCCGCCAGCGATGATTCACAGCAGCCCAAGACGAAAGTTTATTTGCGCAAGATTCCGATCGATCCGATGACGGGCAAAGCGGATTGGGAATTCCGATCTTGCTATGACAGCGCGGACACAAACTCGTGGGGCGGCGAAAATATTTTCGACGTCCATTCAAAGTCGGACGGCGTAGCCTTGAACGGAGAGAAGTATCGTGATTGGTAGAAACAGTGAGCGGTGTGCAGTGAGCAGTGAGCAGTACCTTTCATTAGCGGGCGGCTCGCTGCGAATCAAACGTTCTCCAGTGAATGGAAACAAACTGCTTACTGCTCGCCGCTCACTGCTCATTGCCGCGGGTTTTACCCTGCTCGAGTTGATGATCGTTATTTCGATCATCATTATCCTGGCCGCCGTCGCTTTGCCGCAGTATCAAAAGACGATCATGCACGCGCGCGAGACGGTTTTGAAGGATGACCTTTTCAATATGCGCAAGCTGATCGATCAGTACTCGGCCGACAAAGGCAAGCTGCCGCAGTCACTCGATGATTTGGTGTCGGCGGGCTACATGCGCGAAGTTCCCCGGGACCCGATTACCGACAATAAGGACTGGACCATTGCGACCGGCGAGGATCCTTACTCGACGGAAGGCGGGACCGGCGTTACTGACGTGCACAGTTCATCCAGCGAAGTCTCAACTGAAGGAACCCCTTACAGCGAGTGGTAGAGTCGGTGGTCAGTGGCCAGTGTTCAGTGACCAGTTGATTGCTTATCACTGACCACCGACCACTAACCACTGACCACTGATTCATGCCAAGTCCGATTCACAAACTCGTGCGACCGCGTCTGCCTTCGGCGGCGGTTGGAATCGAGAGCAACGTTGCTTCTATCGTCCAGCTTGATCGCGCGCGCGGTGGCTTTGTCATCAGACGAGCTGCGTCAGTCAACCTTTCTCCGGAACTGATCAAAGCGAGCTTCGACCAGCCAAACATCACTCATCCCGGCGAAGTCCTGCGGGCGCTCAATGATCTAACCGCCAGCGCCGGACTTTTGCGACAACGCAAATTCTCTGCGTCCCTGCCCGAGGCTGCGACGCGTTCGGCAGTTATCACGATCGAGGGATCGGCGGCTTCTCGCCGCGAAGTGGAAGAGGTATTCGAGTGGAAGCTCGAGCGTAACTTCGGCGCGCCGTCGTCAGAGTTGCGCGTTTCTCGCGAGCCGATGCCGCCCGACGCGCAGAAGCAGACGCGCTACCTGGTTAATGCGGTCCGGCAAGAAGTGCTGGCTGAGTACGAAGGGTTGTTCCGATCGCTGAAATGGCACGTCGGCTTGATCCTGCCGCGTCACGCGGGCGAGGAGCAGTGGTTGCGAAATGGGAAGCGCGGCGATGGGCTGTTATTATCGGCCCACGACGAAGGATTTACCGCAGTGCTGATGCGCGGTGAAAAACCTTTGGCGGTGCGCACGGTTTATTGCGACGTCGATGAACGCGAAGACGAATTGCATCGCATCCTTTTATTTTATCGAGATCGAGTGAGCACCGCGGGCGAACCCACCGCAGTCGAACGGCTGCTGGTGATTGGAGAGCGGGTCGACAAGAATCGCGTCGTCGAAATAGCCCGCGAAGCGTTTGGCGCCGGGCTCAAGGTTTTGAGCGCCCATGACGTGGGACTGACGGTGCCGGGCGATAGTCTTGATTTTGATGCGCTGGCAGCGCCCGCGGGGCTCGCGCGGCTCGCCTGGTGAACCGTAACGAGGGCGTTTAGTTTGCGGCGATTACTGTAGGGGCAGGGCTTGTCCCTGCCCGCGCTGATTCACGAGCGACGGGCGGGGACG
>JADMIO011227414.1_pt1 | contig 10589 bp, 10 predicted proteins | sample 8958161 | NCBI WGS metagenome assembly JADMIO01 (sample SAMN16585339, study PRJNA669376) | soil metagenome | isolation source: Crop rotation soil | place: USA: Cullars Rotation, Alabama | collected 2011
CCGCCGTTTTCCCGTCCGGGCTGATGGCAATATCCTGAATCACATCAGTGTGTCCGGGCAGGCGCGTTACAATCCGGCAGCCGGAATCATCCCACTCCCAGACATAAATGAGATGGTCTTGCGTACGGTCATGGGTATCGCCTGAGCCAGCCAGCAGATAGTGGCTGTTTTTATCCGGGCTAAACGCCAGCGCCAGAACCGGACTGGTGCTGCCTTTCATCTGGCAGTGGAGCTGACCGGTATCGAGCGCATACATCCACAGGCTGTATGCCTGGTCGGCGTTGTCCTCGCTGCCGGGATTGCCGCCGCCGAACGCCAGCCATTTACCGTCCGGGCTGATATCGACTGTACGCACGCTGCCAGTTGGGAGCGTGAAGGTGTAAATGGTCTGCCCGTACTTTGCCGATGCCTGGTTCATATCCCAGACATGAACTGTGCCATCGCCGGACGCCGATGCTGCCAGGGTGCCATCGGGACTAAAGGCAATATCATAGATAGAACCCGTGTGCCCGGTTAGCGTCAGAAGTTTCGCAGCGGGTGTCTCATCTCCGGGATTGATTGCCCATAGATAAATTTCCGGGTCTTTATCCCCTGTTGCCCGCGCAGCCGCCAGCGCATATTTGCCATCAGGACTGACCGCCAGCGCGGAGACTCCCGAATGAAACATGCTTTTATACAGGTTGACCAGTCCGGGCGCGTAGCCAGATTCAGTCAGCATGGTCACCGCCGCTGAGGGCGGGTCATCGGGCAGTACCTTCACCGCACTCTGCGCCAGTGCCAGCGCCTGGCTGGTGTTATAGCGAATCAGTTCAATTTTGGAGTTAAATGCCAGAATTAGACTGTTCGATTCGAGCGAACTGCGTTCAGCTTTGTCGCGCTGGTTGACAGCGAACACGGTCAGTATCAGCGCCAGCACCGTCGCGACCAGCAGCACCGCCGCCAGCAGCCGCGCCCGAACCAGCGACCGGTATTCCAGGTCGGCAACCCGTTTGCGCGCATCTGCTTCCTGAAGCAGGCGGCGGTCGCGTTCGGCAAGCATCGTGTTCAGGAATTCCGATGTCTGCGGTGTCAGCGTTAAATCGGTGCGTTTCGACAGCGCCTCGAAATCTTCCAGACGCCGCCGGACAACCTCGAATGCCGGGTCTTTGCCCGTTTTGACCCATTCATCGGTCGCCGCGCTGAGGGCATAGTAGATGTATAAATCTTCGCGGCTGGTTTCAATCCATTCATAGAGGGTTTTCCAGTTGGCGAACAGCGCCTCATGCACGACTTCGACTGTTGGCTCACGCGTGGCGGGGTCGTTGTCGAACATCAACAGCGCGCGTTCCTCAAACGTATTCAGCACCGCATTAACCATGCCTGGATTACCCGGCGCGAGCGACAGCAAATCGGCGCGGCGGGCGCGGCGGTGTGCCAGTTCTTCGCGCTCGTCGATACGCACCAGATTCAGAAAAATCTGGCGGGTGATTTCGCGCTCGTCAGGCGGCAGGTTGTCATAAATCTGTTCCGCGCTGCTCGACAGAGCACCGGTTACGCCGCCGGTACGACGATAGGTCTCCAGCGTCATGTGTCCGTTAACACGATGTTCGAACGTCTCCGCCAGGGCATATTGCAGCAGCGGCAGCATCCCTGGCTCCTCGCTCAGGTCGGCAATAATGGCATTGACCAGGCTGGTATCGACTTCGACATGTGCCTGCTTTGCCGGACGGACAATCGCCTGCTCGATTTCGTCACGCGTCATGACCGGCACAAGCTGCGTGCGGGCAAGCAGCATTTCACCAAAGCCGCTGTAGAGCAGCGGGCGATAGTAAAAATCGGCGCGCAGGAGAACAATCACGCGCAGTCGGCTGTCCGGGCTGATGACCGCCGCATGAATCAGCCGCAGGAAATGCTCGATATCCGCATCGTTTTCAACCTGGGTGAACAACTCCTCAAGCTTATCAATCACCAGCAGGAAATCGCCTTCCATATCATCTGCCATCGCCGCCGTGAGCGCGGGCAGGCTTTCGGTACTGTGCAGCAGGTCACTGACCAGATTTTGCGGCAGGCGCGAAGCAATACTCGCCATCGCCGCCGCCAGGCGCTGAACTGGCTGTGAACCTGGCGTCATCTGCACGATGAACCAGCGGTCTGACCCCGGAATCGCCTCGCCCATTCGAAGCGCCGGAATCAGCCCGGCGTTGACGACGCTGGTTTTGCCGGAGCCGCTTGGACCAACCAGCGCCAGAAAACGTGAATTTGGGTCGGTCTCTTGCAAACGTTCGAGCAGGGTCTGTGTGAGCACCTGCCGCCCGAAGAATAATTCGACATCAATTTCGTCAAACGGTTGCAGACCGCGATACGGATTAAACTGCACAACCGGAATTTCTTCGGTCTTAGTGCCGACGGGATTCAGTTCCTGCGTCTGCACCGCAATCATTCGGCGGAAATCTTCGGCAATCTGGCGGGCATCGCTGTAACGCTCATCGGCATTGCGGGTCGTGGCGCGCTGGATGATTTTATTGATTTCGGGCGGCAGGTCCGGGCGCTTGAGGCATAAATTGGGCAGCGGGTCATGCAAAAGCTGCATCAGCATCCGTCCGGCAGCGGAGAGCGACTCGGCAAAGGGATGTTCACCGGCAAGCATTTCGTACAGGATAATGCCCAGGCTGAAGATATCATCAGCAGTGGATGGCGGTTCGCCCCGCAACTGGGATGGTGACATGTAGGGGAGTGTACCGGAAACTTCATCCGAATCGTCCGTGACTGCACCGACCGGGCGGGCGATGCCGAAATCGGTTAGCGAAAGGTCGCCTTCATCGCTCACCAGGATATTTGCCGGTTTCAGGTCGCGATGCACGATACCTTTGCGATGGGCGTGCGAGAGAGCTTCACCAAGCTGTTTGAGCAACTTCTCAACGGTCTGATTGTCCAGCCGACCCTGTTCCAGAAGCTGTTTCAGGTTGCATCCGGATATATACCGCATCACCAGATAGGCACCGGTCTGGTCACGCCAGTATTCGAACAGGGTGACGATATTTTCATGTGTCAGACTGGCAACCAGTTTGGCTTCCAACTCAAAATTACGAATAAAGTCGGGGCGGCTGGCATGTTCCTCGCGAAGGATTTTGATGGCAACATAGCGGTCGATGACCTCCTGATAAGCGAGCCACACCTCGCCGAAGGTCCCACCCCCAATACGCCGAATAAGTTTATACCCTTTAAGCGGTCCGCGTGGTAATTCATCCATAATATGAAATCTCTCCACAGTAACACCTGTTATTATAATTTTAAAAAAGATTTCAGCTACGATTTATCACAGGCAAATTACAGACCGAAGCGATACAAAAAGTGATACATAGTATTAAGTTTTGTATAATGCCCGTTATGTTGCAGGCAGCGAGAAATGATGGGGTATGAATCGAGTCGACCGATTGCTGGGGATTGTGCTGCAATTGCAGGCAAAAGGCTGGCAGCGCGCCGAAGACCTGGCGCAGACATTTGAAATCAGCAAGCGCACCGTGTATCGTGACCTTGAAGCGCTGGGCGAAATGGGGGTGCCCGTAATAGCGCAGCCGGGACAGGGTTACAGACTGATGGAAGGCTATTTCCTGCCGCCGCTCAGCTTTACGACCGATGAAGCGATGGCGCTGCTGCTCGGCACCGATTTTATCGCGCAGATTTTTGACGCGCAGTTCAGCACTGCTGCCCGTGCCGCCGCCGGAAAAATTACGGCGGTATTATCCGAGCAGCACCAGCAGGAAATCAAGCGCCTGAAAGCAAGCCTGCACCTGATTGCGCTGAACGTGCTCGACGACGGGATTAAGCCCGAAATTCTACGCCAGCTACGGCGGGCGATTGTGGCATATAAAACAATTCGCTTCGAGTATCACGCGCGGTCGGGCGAAGAACCCGGTGGCACAACCACCCTGCGCGACGCTGACCCGTACGGGCTGATGCATTACAACGGGCACTGGTATATGGCCGGCTACTGCCATCTGCGCAAAGCGGTGCGCAATTTTCGGCTCGACCGCATTCACCGCCTGAGCGTGCTGCCGGTGCCGTTCGTGCGTCTGCCCGATTTCGACATGCGTCACGGGCGGGATGAAGGGAATCGTAATCTGGTCGTGCGGGCGCTGTTCGACCAGGACACCGCTCCCTGGGTACATGAAGACCGCCTGTATTATATTCATTCAAAGGAAGACACCCCGGACGGGCTGCTGGTAACGCTGCGCGTGCGCCATGAAACCGAAATTGTGCAGTGGCTGCTGGGCTGGGGCGCGAATGTTCGCATCCTGGAGCCGGACAGCCTGCGCGAACGCCTTTTGCGCGAAGTCGAAGGCATGTTGATGCAATTTCAAAAAGCCGAATCACTGTTGCCATAACGGTGTCACGCCGGGCTGGTATCGTATAGATAAGTATTCAAAACGACGCTATCAGCACAGGAGACATTCTCATGAAAAACGCGATTACCTGGTTTGAAATTCCGGCAGTGAACTTTGACCGCGCGGTCGATTTCTACAGCACCGTCCTGAATCAGCCGATGCGCAAAGGCGACTTCGGCGGGATACCGCACGGCTTTTTCCCGGCAGAAGAACCCGGCGTTGGCGGCGCAGTCGTGCTGAATCCCGATTATCAGACACGCAATCAGGGCGTGGTCATTTACCTGAACGCCGGGAATGACATCAACGGCGCGGTTAGCCGGGTCAGCGCGTGCGGCGGCAAAGTCCTGCTGCCCGTGACCGATATCGCTCCGCAGGGCTGGATGGCACTCATCGAAGACACCGAAGGCAATCGCGTCGGGCTGCACCAGGAACCGGCAGAATAATTATCCCACCCCGGCAATTGCATTCCCTGTGTGTTTGCGGTTAAATGTGAGCATAGTTTGACTGCTGCACACAGGAGATGCACCGGATGGTTGACTATACCGCCGAAAAACTGCTGATTCGCTGCACCAATGAAGATAAGCCCGGCGTGTTTGCGCGGGTCGCCGCCACTGACGCGGGCTGGGATTATCTGAATCTGGTGGCGCTGCGCCTGGAAAAAGGCAAGACATTCGGCATCAAAATTGAACAATACGAATATGTCATGGTCGTGCTGTCCGGTGTCTGTGATATCAAAACCGATAAAGGCAATTTCCCCGATGTGGGCTATCGCAAAGATGTCTTCGGCGGGATGCCCTACGCGCTGTATATGCCCCGCAGCACCGAATTCGAAATCGAAGCCAAATCCGACATGCTCGAAATCATCTCCGCCTGGTCGCCCACCGACAAAGATACGACCATTAAGCTGATTACGCCCGACGATGTGAAGATGGAACTGGTCGGCGGCGGCAACGCTTCCAGCCAGATTAACCACATTTTGCAGCCCGGCTTCAATGCCCACCGCCTGCTTGTCCACGAGATGTACACCCCCTCGGGCAACTGGGCAAATTATCCTCCCTTTAAGCATGATAATCACCAGACGACCTCTAAAGGCGATTTGCTGGAAGCGAACCTGGAAAAAATTTGCTTCTTCCGGTTTAACCGTCCGGGCGGCTATGCCTACCAGCGCGTCTATACCGAAGATGACACAATTACCGCGCTGATGATGCCGCAGCAGAATGACATTGTGCTCGTGCCCAAAGGCTACCATCCGATTGTGACTGCGCACGGTTACCCGGCATACACGCTGCAAATCGCGGCGGGGTCGGCGCATTCGCTCAAAGCCAGCGATGACCCGCAGGACGCCTGGATACGCGAAACCTGGCTTGAGAAAGACGCGCGCCTGCCGATGATTGACCGGGGAATGCTGCCGCGCCGGTAATCAGCCTGTCATGCTATCATGCGCCAGGGTATGTGACCGACGTACCCTGCCGGGATAATTGCTATGTATCGCTTTGCCCTACCTGCCCCGCCGCTCATGCCCTATATTGAATCGTACTGGTTTATCCGCGCCGAAGCCGGACAATCGCTCAGCCTGAGCGAGAGTATTTTCGTCGATGGCAGAGCCGACATCCTGTTTAATTTTGGCGTGGGCTATCAGCGGCGTAATTTGACCGGCGAAACGGAACAGTACACCGGCTTTTCAAACGTCGATGCGCCGCGCGAGTATCCGGTGGCGATTATCCAGCAGGGCAGCGTCGATATCGTTGGCGTCCGGTTTCGCGCGGGCGGATTATCAGCATTTTTGACGATTCCGCTGCATCACCTGAGCAATTACGCCGTGCCCGTCCGCGATATTCTGAGCAGCGGCGGCATGGATTTAGAGGGCAGATTATTTGATGCCCGCCAGGATACAAATCGGCAGGTGGCGCTGCTGGATGCTTTCTTTCAAAGCCGACTTCATACCTCTGTCGCGCTGGTCTTCAGCCATCGCATCGCCGCGCAGATTGATGCGGCGGCGGGGATGATTTCCATCCGGCAAATGTGCGCCGATACCGGTTATTCGATTCGCACGGTCGACCGCATGTTTCGCCAGTTCTACGGCGTCACTCCCAAATTTTACGCGCGCATCGCCCGGTTTCAGCATGTCATGCGCCGCCTGATGCACGAGCCGAATCGCCCGTTGATTGATATCGCCGCCGACTGTGGCTATTATGACGGGTCACATTTTACGCACGAATTCCAGCAGTTGATGGGCAAATCGCCGGAAAGCTACCGGGCATATCTGGCGACACGAACCGCCGCGCCGCCGCCCAATCTTGTCCAGATTTTACAAGCGGAACAGCCCCTGCCTGTGTTATGATACGAATATCTGTTCTATCCGACATACAGGGGGTATATTATGATTTTGCAGCAGCTTAACTGGCTGGCAATCATCGTAGCGGGGTTCGTTTATTTCATTCTGGGCGCGATGTGGTATTCGCCGCTGCTGTTCGCCAAACCGTTTATCAAATATCGCGGCTTCACGCCCGAACAAACAGCGCAAATGCAGAATCGTCAGGGTGGTTTCCCGGTCGAATATCTGGCAGTGCTGGCGGTTGACCTGGTATCGGCATTCATTCTGGCGCTGATGATTACCCTGGCAGCGCCCGCCTCGCCGCTGGATGGCATCCTGGTCGGCGTGCTGCTCGTGCTCGGACTCACGGCAACATCGACGCTGACGTATACGACATTTTCCGGTCCACACCGGATGCTGTGGGTGATTTATACGGCATATCAGCTTACGGCGTTCGTCATCATGAGCGTGATTCTAACGGTGTGGCGCTAAATTATGGCGGGAGAAGGAAACACGATGGCGGAAAAATCAATCGCGCAAAAATTGCTGATTAAGCCCGGTTACACGCTGCTCGTGCTGAATGCGCCGCCGGGCTATCTCGAACAGCTCGCGCCGCTGCCGGACAACGTGACCGTTGCGACCGAACGCGGCGGCACACAAATTTACGATGCTGTACAGGTATTCACGTTTAATCGTGCCGATGTCGAAAATTTCAGCGCGCCTGCTGTCGCCGCCGTGAAACCGACCGGGCTGCTGTGGTTCGCCTATCCCAAGAAAACCGGCAGCATCAAAACCGATATTCACCGCGATGTTGGCTGGGAGTCGATTCAGAGGGCAGGCTGGGAAGGCGTCAGTCTGATATCGATTGACAATACCTGGTCATGTATGCGCTATCGCCCGACAGCCCGTTGAAGGCAGCATCGTAACCGGGGTCTGGCAGACGGGTTTTGCTTCACAGGAAGTTCTGCCAGATAAGCTCCGGGGGTGCTCAAATGGGTTATCTATTCCGCACCGGTCTCGTCGCCATCATTCTGTGCTTTACGTGTCTGGTCATCGTGGTGGCGTTTTTGCAGCGTCGCGAAATGCTGGCAGGCGGAATCTTTGTGGCGGCAGTACTGGTAAGCCTGCTGACTCCAACCATTATCCCCCGTACAGTGCGGATGTTCCTCTGGCTGATAGCAATAGTCTGGGCAGCGACTGAACTTGCCCCGGAAATTGGCTTCCAGTCTCCCAACCCGGTTATCACCGGTCTGCTGGCTTTGCCTGCCCTGATTGCCGCAGGCTTCGTCGTACGAAAACGGGCACAGGCAACACCGGATAAGCTGCCCATGCTGGCGTTCATCGTCTGCCTGAGCGAAATTGCATACCTGCTGCCGTATCTGCTGGCAACTCCTGTCGAGCGGCGTCCGCCTTTTGCGGGCATAGGCTGCATGTCGATCGGCTGTGGCTCGGCACTTTCCGGCACGGACAGTACGAGTTATGTCTATGCCATTGGCAATCATTTTGCGGGCAGCCTGTCGGTTGTGCTGGTCGTCGCCACCGGGATTTTCGGCAACTGGCTGCTTAACCGGGCACTCGAACAGAAACGCAAAAATTCGGCGTCATGATTAATGCCCGACGCGTGACTGCATCCGGTGTACCAGGTTTGCCGCCATCGCGCGCGGGGTGAAGCGCGGAGCCAGTGACATCAAATAATTCATCCAGCCCGGAATGACGTAACTTTGGCCCGCCATCAGCGCATCATATCCGGCATCGACCACCGTTTTCCGGTCCATCAGCCCGCCCTGCACCAGTTTCGACTCGGTCATAGCGGCGCGTTCCTGAAAACCGGATTCGGTCGGACCCGGGCACAGCGCCGTAACCGTTACCCCTTTGCCAGCGAGTTCGCTCGACAGCGCTTCCGAAAAATACAGCACATACGCCTTTGACGCATAATAACATGCCATCATCGGACCAGGAGCGAACGCCGCTGTCGATGACACATTCAGGATTTTGCCGCTGCGCCGCGCCACCATTCCCGGCAGATACAGCCGTGTCAGATGCGTCAGCGCCACGATATTGACCTGAAGCAGTTCCAGTTCGCGCGCCATATCCAGCTCATGAAAATAACCGTAGGTGGCGAAACCGGCATTGTTGACCAGCACATCGACCTGAATCCCCTGCTCTTGCAACGCATCATAAATTTGCGACGGCGCGGCGGGGTCGGTCAGGTCTTTGACGAGCACGGTCGCGCTGACGTTATATTTTTTCGTCAGCTCATCCGCCAGCGCCTGAAGTTTGTCCTGGCTGCGCGCGACCAGCACGACGTTATAGCCGTTTTGCGCGAATTTGTGGGCGAAATCCAGCCCGATACCGCCCGATGCCCCGGTAATTAACGCGGTCTGTGCCATCCAAAACCTCCTGATCTATGCTCGCGGCGCGCTGTTCAGCAGGCGCACCAGCATATCCTCCAGCTCATGAAACAGGTCGATGTTGAAAAAGGTAATCTGGTTCGCCTCCAGCACCGCCTGTACCTGCGGCGCAGGATATGCTTCCTGATACAGCCCGACGATGAGCGCATTCAGGTGCAGGAAAAAGCGCGCCCCTTCCCCACCGGCTAATCTCAGGCGTATTTCGAGCAGCACACCCGTTTTTATCAGGCGCTGGATGATAAGCTGCTTGAGACTCAGGATTTGTTCGCGCGTGATGTTCTGCTCAAGTATCGGATGCAGAATCACGGCAAGCCGCAAAAAGTCGTGGCGCTGTCGGAGCGATGTACAGATATATCGGGCGAATTCAGCGGACGAGCGCGTTGAATCCAGGCAGGCATCGATATCGTTCAGCCAGGATTCAAGTTGCTCCCCGTAGAGCGTGGCGAATAATGCCTCTTTCGTCGTGAAGTACAGGTACAGCGTGCCTTTGGCGAGTCCGGCAGTATCGGCGATGGCGTTCATGGTGATACCGGCATACGGCATTGTCCGGAACATCTGCCAGCCAGCCGCCAGAATTGCCTGGCGGCGTTCCTGTTTATCCTCTGCTTTACGTGCACGCTGCATAATCACTCGCTTTACTGACCCTCAGTCATTTATTTTACTGACTGCCGGTCATTTGTCAAGAGAAGGTGACAGGGGCGAAGGGTGACTTCGCCCACAGGCAAATAAATCGCATCATGGCTGTAGCGCAGGGTTAATCGAACAGATTGTGGAAGTGCTGGAAGTTACAGATAGACCAGATTGAGCAGGGTTTCGCCCGTTTTCAGGCGCAGGAGTTTGTGAGGCTCGGTAGTTTCGGAGGGAAGTTCGCTGATATCGACCGGGACAATACGCTGAGTGGTAATCGCGAAGGGTGTTTTATCGGGCTGATATTTGAGTGCCGTGATGGGGTCAGTTTTGGCGATGATTTTCGCGCCAGTTGAATTGAGTTCGAGCGCCTGTGGAATAGCGTCGCTGTACAAACGGATAGCGAAACCCCCGGACGTGACCACGATAAATTCACATGGCTCATTGACCGCCTGCACGCTGATAACCCTGCCCTTCAGCGGCACATTGACCAGGCGTGATTCTATCCCCGCCAGCAGCGTCACCGGCAAACGTACCGCGCGCCCGCTGTGCGTAAAGGCGACAATATCCCCGGTCGAATTGACGTTGACCAGCGCCACTGGATACCCGCGCATCTTCTGGATAGTATGGGCAATCGGCTGGCGCAGGCGGCTCAGGAATTTTTCGCCGTCAATCAGCCGTGCATAACCGAGCGTCGATACGAATGCCAGTGTTTCCGCGCCGCGTAAGTCAGTCCAGCGTGACAGCGCGCAGACCATTTCCGCCGAGAACGCATTTTTCGTAAAATCTTCGACCGTTTCCAGCGTCGTGCCAATCGTCTTTCCAGCACAGTGGGATCCGAAGCTTGGAATTCACGTGACTTGAAGTCGCGGC
>JADMIO010703514.1_pt1 | contig 10588 bp, 8 predicted proteins | sample 8958161 | NCBI WGS metagenome assembly JADMIO01 (sample SAMN16585339, study PRJNA669376) | soil metagenome | isolation source: Crop rotation soil | place: USA: Cullars Rotation, Alabama | collected 2011
CTAGGTAAAAACGAGAAACCCCTTGCGACTGAGCAAGTCAGCAGCGCCCTGCAAGCGTACATGACCAAGTAGGGTCGCCTTCGAGTGTAAATCGTTTTCGCATGTAGCATCGCCTTCCAGGCGATGATCAACGGTGCCCTTGTCATTCCGACGAACCTGTGGCTCTGTGTGACCTCTGTGCCTCTGTGTTTTCGAATTCAAATGTGGTGCACGAACGGCGTTGTGTATCGTTGTGTCGTTGTGCCGTTGTGGTAGGTTGGGATTTCGAAACTCTAGCGGAGAATAACTTGAGCGCGAATTCATTGGCAACCACCACCGCTCTCAACGTCCGCACCCCGCTGCGCAAACTCCGCGCCGTGTTCGCGATCTATCTCAAGGAGTGCTTCGCGTATCCCGCCGCAAGTTTCCTCTGGGTCCTCGCCGACGCCCAGACCGCGATGATCCTTCCTGCGGTCTGGCTGGCCACCGCCGCACCAGGACAACTCGTCGCCGGCATGACGCGCCCCGACCTCATCACCTACTACATCGGCTCGATGGTGCTCAGCCAATTCATCACGTGCCACCTGATGTGGGACATAGCATGGGACATCCGCGAAGGCGATTTCAGCTCGCATCTTCTCCGCCCCATCCACTACTTCCGCATGAACTTGGCGCGAAACCTATCTTGGCGAGTAGCAAAGCTCGTCATGTTTCTGCCGATGGGGCTGCTCGTGTTCTTGATCTATCGAAACGTCGGAATGTCGCCCATGCACTTGAGCGCCGCGTTTTTTGTAAGCGTGATACTCGCGCAGTTTCTGAGTTACGTCGCTGCGTTTTGTATGGCTCTCACCGCGCTCTGGACCACCGAGTTCATGAGCACGCTACGTCTTTACTATCTGCCCGAGATGTTTCTGTCGGGCCGCCTCATTCCTATTTCCGCCCTTCCCTTCTGGATTCTCCCCGTCGCGCAGTTCACCCACTTCCGCTACATGATTTCGTTTCCGACCCAAATTCTGATGGGCGAACTCTCCAATCGAGAAGTTCTGCAAGGACTCGGAATCCAAATCCTCTGGATCCTCTTCTTCCTCGCCCTAGGAAAACTTATCTTCAACCGCGGCACGCGGCAGTATTCTGGGTTTGGAAATTAGAGTTCATGCTTGCGCACTGGGCCATGGGAACATGCAGCGTTGCGCAAGCGGCTGTATCCTAAATGGATACATATGCGGCTGTGGCCATTGACCGAGGAAGAGCTGCTGAATGCAGCTCGGGAATCCTCCAAGGTCGAGTTTAAGGATCTTGGTTCGCTCGATGACGACTACACGTGGTGTTCAATCATCAAGGATATCGTCGCGATGACAAACACAGGCGGAGGGGGCATCTTGTTCGGTGTTGACGACAATGGACGTCCTACGGGCCGTCCTGTTACCGAAATTCTAAAGATTGACCCCGCTGACATAACGAACCGCATAAACAGATACACAGGTGCCCAGTTCGCAGAATTTGAGATAAAGAGCCGCAGGAAGGGCAAGCGCGAAGTCGCTCTAATGCTGATCGGAGTTTCGAGACCGCCTATCGTATTTAGCAAGCAGGGGTCTTACAGAACCGCCGATGGCAAAGACAAGGCCGTCTTTGGAGCCGGGACTATTTATTTTCGCCATGGCGCGAAGAGCGAACCCGCCGATGCCCATGATCTGCCTCGCGCCATCGAACGCATGATGAAGGACGTGCGGAAAGAGTTGCTCTCTGGCCTTCGCAAACTTGTAGCCGGTGTCCCCTCAACTGGGCAGGTGGGCGTCATCTCTGGGAAGATTGATGAAGGTGGCGCGAAGGTGAGCATCTCGCAGAACCCCAATGCCCCTCAGGTTAGAATCGCCGATGTCGACTCCATTTGGCCATACAGACAAATCGAAGTGGCAAAGATAGTCGCAAAGGCGGTGGGTGACAATCGCATTAGGCCCTACGAGATACAGTGCGTACGCGCCGTATATGGGATCGATGAAAGAGACGACTTTACGTTGAGGCAATCGCATGCCAGCAAGAAGTTCAGCCATGCCTTCGTGAGGTGGCTCACCGAAAGGTATCGGAAGGACCCAGAGTTTTTCGCAAAAGCGCGAGACGATTACAGAGCGAAAACTAGGCGAACGATTTGAGGGGTGTGGCGCCGCGAAGGGAGTCCAAAGTGTAAGGAGCGCGCCAGTGCCCTTCAAGCTTTGTAGCGCCCCTAAAAGCTTACGGAAAGAAATTTGAACCAAGAACCGACCCAATGGAACGTGAATCGGCGTCAGGGCGATATGATTGGACGCATATGGGTAACGCAACCTCAAATGTCGTGACCCCCAGAGTCGGAGCCGTGGGTTTCCTAGACGTTCTGGGCTTCAAGGGCATTTGGCAACGACACGAAGCATCTGCAATCGTAGAGCGTCTTAGGACACTCCACCAGGTGCTTGCATCACCCCGCGATGAACTTGAGGTGCTTATGGAGCAACTGAGGTCGGGAGGCTGGTCCGCAACTGGGGTCGAGCCAGGGCGTGATGGGAATATCCCGTTTCGGTGCGCAACCATTTTTATTTCAGACTCAGTGCTCATTACGTCGGCGGTAAAAACTCCTTTGGCACCGGGCCTGCAGGATGCTGAGCTTCCCACTACAACAATGGAGCTCTACCGACTCGTCGATTTAGTGCGGGTGGCAACGCAAGTTAGTGAAGCGCTAAGACATGGCGCCATGGGCGATCCCGCCCTAATTTATAGGGGTTGCGTCACTTATGGGGACTTCTATCATGACGAGAGGTTTGTGATTGGAAAGGCGATCGATGACGCTGTTGCACTTGAGCATGAGGCAGAAGGAGGGTTTTGCTACTTGGCCCCAAGCGCGCTTCGCATATGGTCTACGCCGAGATCAGAGGGACTTCTGCCAGCGTTCAACTTACCTAACTTGTTCGTTCCAACCGTAATTCCCATCAAGAATGGAGGCCACTTCAAGACCCTCGCAGTGAACCCATTTTGGTCGCTTGATCTCACCGAATTTGCCAACCTTCGTTCCGCTTACAACATGGGTCTTACAAGCGTTGGCGACGCCTTGGACATTGAGTGTAAGAGGCAAAATACGCTCGAGTTTCTGGCGATCGCGGAGGACGCGGAGCGCGAATATCGTAATGAACATTCGCACACAACTGCAAATCCCGGCACTTTGAGCGTCGAGAGGTTCGAGGTCTAAATCGCTACGATTTGGTATTGCGTGGCCCCCACGCGTTGCCTCTTACCCCTCGACGTGCACTGTCTTCTCGTGCGTATATAGGGCAGTACCTTTCGCCGCCCCTTTAGGCTTGCGGACATATTTCCGCAGTGTGTAATCGACCGGAACGTAACCCGAATGCTTGCTCGGTGAGTGCTGCACGACGATCTTCGCCGCGAACATGATCACCTCTTTGCTCACCTTCTCAGGATGGTTGTTGGTCACGATCACCGCATGCGCCGAGGCCGAGCCGCGGACGTGCAGCCAATAGTCGTTCGGCTTTGCAACTCGCGTCAATAAGTAATCGTTCGCCTCGGAATTCTCGCCATACAAAATCGTAAATCCGCTCGGACCGATGAGATCGCGGATTCGATTCCCCTCAAACGGTCTTTCCTCTTTCTTCTTTCCCGACGAAACCGGCTCATTCAGCCACCGACGCTTGCGCGCCGCATCGCGCAGGTCCTGCAACCGGTCCAACCGTTCCGCACTTTCGATCTGGGAAATGAACGCAAGCAAATCATCTCGATCCGAAGACAGCCGCGTGATCTGATCACGAACCGTTCCCTCTCGCGCTTTCGCGTGCTTCGCCTTTCCAAACAGCAGTTCTGCGTTCTCGAGATAGTTCTTCTCCGGGTCCAACGGAATCGTCACAGCGTTTCCCTCATAGTCTTGCCCTTCAAAAGAAGTGGCACCCTCAGAAATCGAAGAGCCGAACGCAAGCAACAACTCGCCCATCAACTGGAACGACCCAGCCCGCTTCGCCATGTCAGCTGCCTGCGACAACTCTCGAAGTCCGGCCTCGCGCGCTTGCAGCACACGACGCAACTGCCCAAGCAATGACTCTCGCAAAGAAGAAATCGCCGCATCACGAATCGCGAAGTCGAAGTACTGCTCCAACGCAACGCTAATAGATGACTTGGGAACTTCCGCATAGCCAAGCGCGGAAACAGTTATCGGATACGCGCCCAGCCCCTCTACTAGCACCGGCGAAAACGCTCCCGATGCGACAACAGTTTGGATCATCTGCAAAGCACTTGGCTGCCTCGCATTCATCGCATCCATCGCCTTTATCGCATTCATCGCATCTGGAGCATCAATCGCACCCTGCGCATCCATCGCTCCTATGAGCTTCCGCAGAAACGGCGATGCTCCCTGATACAAGGAAACATCAGCACCTTCCGTCGCTTCCATCAAAGAAGGCTTCCGCTCGAACGGAGGCGGATCGTAAAGCTTCATCGCCTGAATCGGGCGCTTACTCTTCGACCGCCCCACCCACTTGGCTGCCGCGATCACCCGCCCCTCCGGATCGAGAAGCATGAGATTGGAGTGCTTCCCCATCAACTCCGCGACCAAACTGTGCGGCCCTTCTCGCGTTTCAAAATTCAAAGCAATGATGCGATCGAAATCCATCTGGTCGACGCTTACAAACCGTGATCCATCCACCCGCGCGCGCAGTGAAACACCTAAACCGGGCATCGGCTGCATATTGGTCGGACGTCGCGTAATGAAATGCGCCCGCGCAAAAACCGGATGCGCGGACAGATAGAACACCGCTTCCTTCCCATCCTTGTAGATGCCGAGCGCAACGCTGTGCTCATCGGGCTGCCAAATCTTCTGCACCTTGCCGCCCGCATACGCACTCAGCTCTGCCACGACGGCAGCAAGCGTCAAGCTATCGAACGGAATCTTGCTTAGCGAAGGCACAGACTAGAAGCATGACCGATTTCCGCAGCTGCGGACATGACCGTGACCCCAGATGTTGTGGGGTTTACCCAGCAATCTTTAATTCACTTACCCTTTTCGGCTATAAAAAAAGAAGGGTTCGGAGCGAACGCCGCAACGCAGTGAAGGCGGAGCGTAGAACCCAAGAAAAATAGATATTGGGTTTTGAATCTTTCCTTTTCTAAGCCAAGGCGCGAGAAGGAAAGATTCAAAACGCGAAACGTTTGAGAGGGTTCACCGATCGAGCCACAAACCCAATTGCGTCGCAACGGGACGTTCGCGATTCGGAATCCAAGAGTCGATCGGGCAATTTAGCAGATACGGCTCGCCGTGGTCGCCTTCTTTCACCAAGGTCTCCGATCCACCGCCATCCAAATCAAGCATCGTCCCCGCGCCATGAGCAATCGCGATATCCGCCATCTCATGGACAGTTGCTCCCTCGCTATAACCTGGCTGTCGACCATCGATGACAATCATCAGAAACTTCTTCCCGTCTCGCGATAGCCCAACTGAGCACCTGGGAAACAAAGAGTTACGCCAATAACTGTTGTCCGGCTCCTTGATTGCCCACCGACCATCACGCAGGTAAATCGCTTCGCCCGATATCGCGTCATATGGCGTCAGAGCGGCGGAATCAAAGCTCACCGCGCCCTCCTTGCTGAAATAGATGGAAGGTCGATAGCTGTTGGATGGCGTAACAACCCTGCCTTCGTGCATGGAAAGACCGCGCGCATAAACCGGATCTCCGAAGTGCGGATAATAGTCCCACGGCCCGCGCCCCCAATACGGCTTGAAGAAATCCGCGTTAATCGCAAGCTGCAGCTGGTGTTTCTTCAGAAATGTAGAAACCGCCTGCGCGCTGTACGGATATTTCAATCCCGATACGGGCGGCGTCGTAAAAAACCTTGGACGGGCTTTCTCCAAGTCAACCGTTACAAGGTGCACGACCATCCGCCGCGGCTCCTGCAACGCAATCCGATCGTAAACCACTCCGCGATAGATCTCTTTGTGAATGGCAGCGGGTTGCGGTCGATGCGTGTACCAACCGTAAGCGCACGCAAGACTCGCCAACGGCAAACCTAAAAAGAACGCCAATCGCCGAAGCACCTTCCGCCGCCGCATGTATTCAAACAACAATCACGCCACAACATCTAGTGCCGAGTATTTCAACTTGAAATCCACGCGAGCCAAAGAGCTCCTCTCCCCTGGGAGAGGTCCGTGAGCGGAGCGAACGGGGTGAGGGTGGTTCGTTTTAGCTCATGGCTCTTCCCAACACAACCCATGAATGGCTAATTCCAACAACGTGCGGGTAGGTGCATCCGGAAAAGAAATCGGGTTCGAAGCGCAGGACCGCAGCGCAGCGAAGGTCCGAGCGTAGAACCCAAGAAAAATAGAATGTTAGAAGAGGCGCGTTTCCGAAAGCGAAAGCGCGGAAACACGCCTCTTCTAACCACCACTTACTTCTTCTTGTACACCTTGTTCGGGAACGGCGGCGGCGCTGGCTGACGAGGCGGATTCTTCTTGATCATCGCCTCCAACATCTCGATTGTCTTATCGAGCTGCGGATCGCGACCGGCCATCACCGCCTCCGGATCCTGCACGACCACCACATCCGGCATCGCGCCCTTTCCTTCCACGACCCACTGCCCTTCGGGTGAATAAGCGCCGTAGTTGGAAACGTAAATCGAACCGTGGTCGATCAAGCCGTAACCGCCACCACTGCCAACTTCGCCTCCGCCCGTGCGCGTGCCAATGACGGGACCGACTTTCAGTCGTTTCCAAGTCTCGACAAAAAGCTCACCATCCGAGAAGTTGCCTTCGTTGCAAATCGCGGCACGATAACCGATCGGCGCCCAATCCTCACGCGCCCACGGCGCGCCATAGCGAGGATGCCAGAAGATCTCTTGCTTCGCCGCAATATCTTGCAAGAGGAGAGACGAAATCCACCCGCCGCCGTTGTCCCGCGTATCGTAAATGATTCCGTTCTTGTACAGATTTGGGAAATGCCCCATCGTAAACTGCTGCAGTCCGCGATTGCCCATGTCGCTGATATGCAGATAGGCAAGGTCCGCGCCACCGTGCGTGCGAACATATTCGCGACGACCTTCCACCCAATCCCAATATCGCAGGTCACCCTCGGTCCCGAGCGGCTTAATTCGAATCACGCGCGCGCCAACCATCGAGGGCTGCGTGTTAACACCAAGCGCAACGACTTGACCAGGTGTGCCGATTAGTAGTGCCTGGATATCTTGATCGCGCTTCACCGGCTGACCGGCGACGCTTACGATGTAATCGCCCTCGTGCACATTCAAACCCGGATCCAACAGAGGAGACCTTTCATCCTGCGAGAAAGTGTTGCCGCGCAAAATGTGCTTGATGCGCACTGCATCCGCGCCGGAAACCGGCTCATAGTCGCAACCCAAATAACCCATCGGTGTGCGGCGAACGCCAGGAGTTGGATCGATCACGTATTCGTGACCGACGTTTAACTCGCTCACCATGTCTTTGATGAGACGCGTCAGGTCGCTACGGTCGCCGACCAGCGGCAACCGAGACTCATAGTCTCGCTTCACCGCATTCCAATCAAGGCCATGCATGCCTGGGTCGTAGAAGAAGTCGCGCTCAATCCGCCAACTTTCGTTGAAGATTTGATTCCACTCTGCGCGAGGGTCGAGCGTCAATGAATAGGCGCCCAGAGACACCGCCCCATCGTTTCCATCAAACGGACCCGTGCTCGCATCCAACACGCACGGCGTGTTGCCATGCATGATGAGCAGCTTCTTCCCATCCGCCGAAGGACGAATGTCGTCCACATCGCCGTTCAACGTCGTCGCTTTGGCTTTCCCTAAATCAAACGCGATCAATTGGGTTGTGCCGCCACCCCCGGTCGGTGATCCCGTACGATCAAGAACAAACAGCCGCCCATCAGCGGCGACAATTCTTTGATATCGAGCGGGAGGAAGGGGAACGTTGATCGTCCTGCTTTCGATCCCATTCAGGTCTGGAGCAGGTTTGGCCGCAGCATCATCCGGTTTCTTCTCGTCAGTCTTCGCGTCCGCGCCTTCCTCATCGTTCTTGGGAAGAAACGGCGACGCTGTTGCTGGAGACAAAGTCACCATGGACACCTGCGTCATGTTGTCCATGCCGAAGTTATGAGTCGCACCAGTGCCCGTCGGGTTAAAGTTGCGGTCGGTCAGAAAAGCAAAATACTTTCCGTCCGGTGTAAACGTGCAACTCAAGCAGTTGATGTTGTAATCGCTGACCATCACCGACTTGTCCGCCGCGATGTCATAAAGCCAAACGCTCGCGTTCCAGTTGTCCTCTAATCTCGTATAGGCGAGCAATTTACTGTCAGCGCTGAAATGCACCTCTGGGAAAAAGCTGTCATACGACGAATACATCGGAGACATGCCAACGACTTTCGTCTCGCCCGTCTTCGCATTGATCAGCGTAATCGCTGTGCTTCGCTCCGTCGTTGCGAGCCAATTTCCGTCCGGCGACCAAGTGAGAGGCGAATACTCACCCTTCAAAGTCGTTGTGAGCTTTGTTGCGTCCGCACCACCCATGGCCGGCGCGGTCCACACTTGATACTCACCGCCGCGATCGCTCAAGAATGCAATCGTCTTTCCGTCCGGCGACCAAGCGGAGCCCATCGCGCGCGATCCCGGATGGTTATCGATCACGCGCGCATCGCCGTTCTCGGTGGCAACGCTCCAAATCTGCCCTCGCGCCTCAACTACCATCCTCTTGCCCGAAGGGCCGATGTCTGCGCGCGTAACTTCCGGCGCTAATCCAAGTCTGATCTGCCGAGAATGTATATGATCCGAATCTAAATCGAAAGACAGCCTTTCCGACTTTCCTGTCTTCGTGTCGTAAACGCCTAAGCCAGGTCCAAGCTCGAAGACCACCTGACTGTCATCCGAGCCCGGATATCGAACGGGCAAATCGAAATGCGTCACTTGCTTAATCGACTTCGATCCAGGGTCGACTTGGAATAGATTCGACGTGCCCTCGCTCTGGGAAACATAGTAGATATCGCCGCCCGACCAAACGGGTGTCGTATCGATATTGGAACTCGTCGTGAGCTGCTTAAATTTATGGGTGTTCAGATCGGCGAGCCAGATGTCGTCTGCCGCACCGCCTTGATAGTGGAACCAGTTCATCCACTCGGCGCTGGTGGGAACATATGCCAACTGACCGCCGTTGGCCAAGTCTGCGAACTCTCCCTCCGGCACCGCCACCGTCGATGACAAACCGCCACCAGCCGGGACTTCGTAGAGCCGATTATTATTCGCCGGCGGATTATTCTTTCGGCTGCGATAGATAACGAACTTTCCGTCGGGCGACCAACCTTGCACTTGCGCGTTCGCAGGATCGTACGTCAATCGCTCCGGCGCGCCGCCACCCGTCGGCATGACGTACACATCCGTTCCGCCATCGTAGTTAGCGGTAAACGCAATCTTAGAGCCATCGGGCGAGAACCGTGCATAGGTCTCCGTCCCAGGATGATTTGTAATACGGCGCGCGGTGTGATCTTTGACCGATCCCAACCACAGATCACCCTCGCAAGTGAACACGACGTTATCGCCGTGGATATCGGGCTTGGTCCAGAAGTTCTGTTGGTCGGCAGTGGCGAACGCAGCGGCAAGCGCTAGGGCGAAGAGAAGAGGAAGTCGACGCATCGGTTACAGGGATTATTACGCAACGCCGCTCGCCGTTTGCTCCCGTATGGCGACTGCTCTTATTCATCTATTCTTTCCGGGGCTCTGGGTCGCATACCCTGCCCCCGCCAACCGGAATGAAGCTCGACCGGGTGGTGCCAGGCGAGACTTCACCGTCGAGCCATTCCGAAAAAAGAAAAGAAGGGTTCGAAGCGAACGCCGGAACGCAGTGGAGGCGGAGCGTAGAACCCAAGAAAAATAGATAAAGGTTTTGAATCTCTCCTTCTCCAAGCCGGAGGCGCGAGAAGGAGAGATTCAAAACGCGAGGGTAATCATCCCGCCAAAGACTCCAAATGGGAAGCTAATTTGGCTAAGACCTTGCCGCGGTGACTGATTGCATGCTTCTGCTCGGCGGTCAAGTCAGCCATCGTGCAGCCAAGCTGCGGCAAGTAGAAGATAGGGTCATAGCCAAACCCGCCCGCCCCGCTTGGAGCGACCGCAATCCGCCCTTCGCAGGTCGCTTCGAAGACCTGCGTCTCTCCCCCAGGACGAGACAGTGCAATGCAACACCGAAATCTTGCTCCTCGCTCGTGTTCGGGAACGTCATTCAAGCGCTCCAGAATCTTCGCCATCTTCTCCGGAAACGGCGTGTCCTCGCCTTCGAATCTCTTGGAGTGAAGACCAGGTTCTCCGTCCATCGCGTCGATTTCCAGGCCCGCGTCATCTGCCAAGCACCATTCACCGGTGAAAGCGGCCGCCGATTCGGATTTGATCGAAGCGTTTTCCGCGTAAGTGGCGCCCGTCTCTTCCGGCTCGGGCGCGTTGTCGTAGTCCGCTAGCGTCTTGATCTGTAGCGACGGAAATCTGGCGGAGAGAATTTGCACCATCTCTCCTGCCTTTTTTCGGTTGTGCGTCGCGATTACCAGGCGCGAAAACGGCAGCATGTTTACTAGATGCCCAAGGCTTGTTTTTGCGCGCGAATCAGTTCGTCAAT
>JADMIO010950840.1_pt1 | contig 10588 bp, 9 predicted proteins | sample 8958161 | NCBI WGS metagenome assembly JADMIO01 (sample SAMN16585339, study PRJNA669376) | soil metagenome | isolation source: Crop rotation soil | place: USA: Cullars Rotation, Alabama | collected 2011
TGGTGGCGACGTAGATGGTCGGTCTGGATTGATCTCGATGGGATTGGGAGTTCCGCGGGGCGCCATCCTTTGGGGCGCATCCGGCTAAAAGCAGGAGCGCGACGGTGAGGTTCCACAACGTTGAGTGGATTGGGGTTTGTGGAAATATCATTTAATGAACGGTGGGTGCAGCGGAGAATTCAGTCAAGCTCTGGGCGGTGGCAAGGTGGGGGCAGGATTCCCGGCGATGATAGACCGTTGAAAACGATTCAGGGGTTCCGGGAGGGGTCTAACTCACCCACATGAATGTGGGTGTTAATGAGAAGGGGAAAATACTGCGCCGTGGTTGGGGTGTCCACCCACTACCGGGGCGGGGCGTTCCGCACGAGCGTCTAAAAAGGCTCCGCAGGGCAGAGGTATGACCCAATCAATCGCGCCGCCGGAACAGGCGGCGAATCATGAACGAAACACGGCGCGATTGGCTGTTCGCGCGGAAGGCGGCGTGGCGCGGGCCGAGCTTGCCGGCGATTGGCGGACCCAGGCGCACCTGCCGGGAATCGAGGAGGTAAAATCAGCAATCGAAGGCGAAGGGGTCAAGGCCCTGGATTTCGATTGCCGAAAGCTCGGTCAATGGGACACCGGGCTCATCATGTTTGTTCTCAAATGCGCCGAGCTTTGCGAACAGCACAAAATTGAGCTGCGGAAAACCGGGTTGCCCGAAGGGGTCGCGAAGTTGGTGGACATCTCGAAGGCGGAACCGCCGACGGACAAAAAGCCGCATGAAAAACCAGCCGGCTTTTTAGCGCGGATCGGCGAGTGGGGCATCAAGTTTTGGGGTGAAGCGATGGGCATGTTGAAGTTCGTGGGGCAATGCGCGCTGGGACTCATCAAATTGTTTCGGGGCAAGGCGCAATTTCGCGCGGCGGACATGTGGCTGGTGATGCAGGAGACCGGTCCGCAGGCGCTGGGAATTGTGGCGCTGATAAATTTTATCGTGGGATTGATTCTTGCGTTCGTGGGCGCCACGCAGTTGAGCCGGTTCGGTGCTTCGGTATATGTCGCGGACCTGGTGGCGATTGCAACGGTGCGGGAGATGGGTTGCATTATGACGGGGATTATTCTTTCCGGACGAACGGGAGCTGCATTTGCGGCGCAATTGGGGACCATGAAGGTCAACCAGGAGATTGAAGCGTTCCAAACCTTCGATATTTCGCAGATCGAATTCCTGGTGCTGCCGCGGATTGTCGCGCTGGTATTGGTCATGCCGCTGCTTTGTGCATTCGCCGACCTGATCGCCATCGTGGGGGGGATGCTGATTTCCGCGAGCATGCTGGATGTTTCCATGGACCTTTACGTGCAACGGACGCTGGACATGATCACACTGAAATCATTTCTGCTGGGGATTGTGAAGGGAACCTATTTCGGCGGAGTGATCGCGCTTACCGGCTGCCTGCGCGGGATTCAATGTGGAAACAACGCCGCGGCGGTCGGGAAAGCGACCACGTCGGCGGTAGTTACGGGAATTACGGCGATTGTTGCCTCCGACGGCATCTTTGCCGTCGTGTGCCACGTTTTGGGGATCTAACCCATGAGCGAGCAAAAAAGCGAGGCGAAGATTGAGATTCAGGATGTGACGATTGCGTATGGGGACACCGTGGTGATGCAGGGGTTGAACGCAAAAATCAAGCGGGGCGAAATTTTCATCATTATGGGCAGCAGCGGGTCGGGAAAGAGCACATTGTTGCGGGTAATGGTGGGGCTGAAGGAGCCGTCGCAAGGCGACGTGATTTACGATGGCAAACCGTTTTGGAAATCGGATGAAGAAACTCGTGCCACGTTGCTTCGATCATTTGGGGTGATGTTTCAGGGAGGCGCGCTCTGGAGTTCCATGACCCTGGCGGAGAACGTCGGCCTGCCGTTAAGCGAGTTCACGGAATTGTCGCCGGCGGAAATCGAAGACATCAGCCGGTTCAAACTGGCGCTGGTGGGGTTGAAGGGTTTCGAGGAATTTTATCCGGCCGAGATTTCCGGCGGAATGACCAAGCGCGCGAGCCTGGCCCGCGCGCTGGCACTGGACCCGGATATTCTTTTCTTCGACGAGCCCTCGTCCGGACTCGATCCGGTAACAGCGCGGAAACTGGATGAGCTGATCCTGCAATTGCGGGACAGTTTGGGAACGACGTTTGTGATCGTTTCGCACGACCTGGCGAGCATCCTCACGATCGCGGATAATTCGATTTTCCTCGACGGAAAGACGCACACGATGGCGGCGCAGGGCAAGCCGCGTGAACTTTTGGAGAAATCGGACAATCCAACGGTGCATGAGTTCTTAACGCGCGGCGACACCGAAAAATCGCCGGAAAGAACGGCGGGCAAACGGGAGGCAAGCAAGACCGTATGAGCAAGAAGGCCAACCCAACGGTAATCGGCGCATTCATTGTGGGCGGGGTGGCATTGTTGATGTCCGGACTGATCCTGTTCAGCTCGCTCAAGATTTTTTCCAGGACCTGGAAGCACGTCCTCTATTTTGACACGTCATTAAACGGACTGGCGGAGGGCGCGCCGGTCAAATATCGGGGAGTGGCCATCGGCAAGGTGAAGAAGGTGATGATTCGATTTAATCAAAAGACCAACGACAACTTCATGCCCGTGATCATCGAGCTGGAGAACAAGCTTTTGAAGGAGCGCATGGAAGATTCGGACCGATTTCGAAACGCGGCGGACGTGGAAGCGGCCACGAAGAAAGGACTGCGCGGCACCTTGAAGGCGGACAGCCTGGTTACCGGCGTGCTGTATGTGGAATTGAACACGGTTTCCAACGCGCCGCCGCCGGTGCTTCACCAGATGAACAAAACGTATGTGGAAATTCCGACGAAGTCGTCGGACATCAGCCAATTGCTGGAAAACCTGGGGCGTGTGGACTTCAAGGGATTCGAGTCCCGATTGAGCGAGCTTATCACGAACGTGAGCAAAGGATTGAGCGAATTGAAGCTGGGAGAAATTGGCTCGGGCGTCACAAACGCGCTAGGAGGCGTGAACCGTTTCGTGAGTTCCGCCGAATTGACGAACACGCTGGTCTCGGTGCAAAAGGCGATGAGCGAGTATGAGCAACTGGGAAAGAAACTCAACGGCCGGGTGGATCCGGTAATGGACAGCGTGACCAACGCGCTGGAGGAAGCACAACGAACGCTAAAGCAACTGCGGGTGGGCGTGGAAGATTTAAGCGGGATGGTCGCGCCGGATTCGCAGCTTCAACGGCATCTGCAGGAGGCCCTGGAGCAGATTACCGACGCCGCGCAATCCGTGGGCGCGCTGGCTGATTTTCTCGAGCGGAACCCGAATGCGATTATTACCGGTAGAAAAAAATCCAAATGAAACGAAGGCATCTCTGTGTTCTACTGACATGCGCCGGTTTGGGCGCGGTCTCCGGCTGTTTCAATTTGAAGCCGACAGTGCCGCAGCCCGGCTACTTTGTGCTCTCCGCTTCGGCGCATGATGAGAAAGGAGACGATCAGCGGGCAAAACAAGGCAGCCATGCGATTGGCTTGAGCCCGACAAAATTGCCGTCGTATCTGGCTCGAAAATCGCTGGCGATCCGAAAGAGCGCGAATGAAATCGAATATCTCGCCAACGCGCTGTGGGCAGAGAATCTTGAGCAGGGCTTTACCCGTGTCCTGGCAATTGACCTCGGGAGCCATTTGGCTGGAACTACCGTGCGCCGAAACTGGCATTCGGACGACACGGAGTTTATTGTGGAAGTTTCCGTTGATCGCTTCGAAGTGGATGGCGGCGGGAAAGGGGAACTTAGTGGCAAGTATCGGATCTACGCGGTGGGCAAAAACCGAACGCTGGCGGGGGAACCATTCAGTGTGTCCCAGTCGGGTCGGGCGCCCGGGAAAGAAGCCGCGGGCGCGGTTGCGACGTTGAGCGCGATGGTGGAGGAGTTGAGCGCCACGCTGGCGAAAGCGATTGAGGCGATACCCCGCAAGAAGTTGACCACGGAGTCATAGCATGACCTGCCAACACGGATGGGCACGGGTGGCTCAGTGTCCAGTATTCGGTTTTCAGTATTCAGCCGGGAGTGTCGGACATTCGATTGCCCGGTGCTTGCTTTGACCAGGTACAACGCAGACGGCGGCAAAAGCTCAGCCTGCGCCGTCAAAATCACCCTTCGAGAGGCGGCTATTTGAGCGCGATATCGTTTTTAACTTCCTTCACGCCGGGTACTTTTTTGGCGATGTCCTCGGCATGGCCCTTTTGCTCGCCCCTTTCCACGAAGCCACTCAGTTGTATCTTTCCTTCATAGCCGACGACCTTCACATCTGTAAACTTGTAGGAAGGATCTGCTCTCAGGGCCTCCTCCACACGGCGAGCGGTCGCCTGGTCGTCAATGGATTGCCCGGCGGTGCGCTCGGGCCGATCGCTCGCGCAGCCCACCGCCACAATCACCAAGCCACTGGCGATAAACGTGCCGAGCAATTGCTTCAGTTGCCTGATAACCCCAGCCGTTTTTTCCTGCCTCACCGATGATAGATTTGCATTCATATCTGTTTCCCTTTGTTCGTTTTTAATTTTTTGCCCGCGGCCGAACTCCTATTTTTCTTCGCGAATCGTCTCACGAATGATCTCCCTTGACTGGAAGGGGGCAGCGTCGCCCGGACTTAGAACGACCACCGACTGCGCTTTCTCATTGGCATTGTCCACGCACACAAAATCACCGGCCTTGATCGTTTCAATCTTTGTGGTCCGTCCGTCTTTGGTAATCAAGGTGGTTGAGCCACAGGCGTATGGTTTACCGTCCACAACGATCGTGGAATCGTCAATGCGAGTCACCTTGCCATGGAGGTGATTGCAATTCTTATCGTGCGAAGCCCGTCCGACCGTCTCAGTTTTCCGGACGTATTCCGTTTCCCGGACCGCTGGCACGGGATCATTGATGCTGAGGACGGCGACGGAAGCCACTTCACCGCCGCCAATGTCGTCCTTTCCGCGCGGGTCCAGGCAAACCAAGTCGCCTACGGAGATGTTTTCCAGTGTGACCGCCGTATCGCCCTTATAGACACGCGTGCTCTTGCCGACTTTGTACATCTTGTCACCCACGGTGATGCCATCCTCGGCGATCACCGTAACCTTGCCATGCACATTTTTGCAGGATTTATCGTGATCGGCGTAAACAAAACCCCGGGAAACTAAAATTCCCCCGACAACCAATGAATAAGCGATGAATCTTTTCATGAACTAATATAACCCAGGTTGGACATCGCAGGGGGCTGTGTTTGATCGGGTATTCTACCCAGAAAGGCCGGATGTGCGAGAAGGCTCAAGACTCAATTCTCAAGATTCATTTAAGGCTCCAAACCGCAAGATTCCGCCGTCGTTCGGACTCATGGAGAACAAGCCAGAGCATAAAGATTCAAAACTCCCAAATTTAACCACGGATCCTCCTTCGCGGGAACAAGGCTTCGGAGGACAGGTGGACACTGATGGGGAAACCTCAAACTTCAAAATCCAATCTTCAGGGAAACTTCAAACTTCAAAGCCAAAACGAAATAGGCCGCAGATTCGCACAGGTGGGCACAGATTATGACCCGTGGAATATGGGAAAAACGCGAAAATCAGTCGGCGGAATTATTGGAGATGTTGAATGAGGCATTGCTGTGATTGGTGATTCGGGCTTTGCCTTTGATGAGGTTGTCCGAGATGACGGCGTGGCGCACTTTTTCGCCAAGTTCGATCTGTGGTTTGTTGGCCTGAAATTCGCAACCACGAACCAGAATTTTCCCGCTGATGGCTTGCAGCGCGTGGCGTCCTTCGGTCTGGCTATCCCACTCCACGAAAGTGCAGTCGCTGAAACCGACGGTGCCGGTGCCGGCGAGTTTAGCAATTTGATGACAGGGACCCCAAAAGGCACAGTTGACGAATCGCACGCTGCCAGAGTTGCCGGCTTCCACGCGCACCATGGTGGGATCGGGTCCGTGGAACGACACGAATTCACCGTTGGAAATCAAAAGTCCGAAGGGCGCGGAATGCTCGACGACGACCGCGGTGAAGCAGTCGTCCGCGCCGATGCCGAGAAAATTTCCGTTGCAAACGCCGGCTTTGGTTTGGATGAATTTATATCCGACATTATAGCCGAAGCAGAAGGTATTGAAGACATATTGCCAGTCGCTTCGGCCAAAGATGAAGGCTTCGCCGTTTTTTTGCTGCCATCGAAACAGCGTCCCCTGCATGCTCCACCAGGGGTTGAAATGCACATTCTCAATCCGGCCCACGTCATAGATGTCATCCAGGTAAATGCCGCGCCGAAGCGGCTGGCCCTGCACGTCGCGAATCAGGTGACGTTCGTTGCGGGAGGCATCAATGCCGTTGTACGGATTGAGCAACTCGACCGCGAGGACGGCCGGGTTTTTTCCGCGCATCGCAATTGTCCACGGATAGGATATCGGCTCTTTGGCTGGATCCTGTTCAGGGTAGTAAATGACCACCCCTTTGAGCGTGCTGTTATGGTTCAGGGTGATAAAGGGCGGCCCATCTTCTTTGCCGGCGTTTTCGGTGACCAGGAATGTGGTGCCGTCGCTGGTGGGATTTGGAGTCGAAGGGTTGCGGATACCAGTGTGAGAGGGAACCGATTCCCAGATGCCCTTGAGCGTCACCGCGCTGGGAATGTTGAGATGGCCGGAAAAGAAATAATTGCCGCGCGGCGCATTGACAACGCTACCGCCGGCCTGCGCCGCGGCATCCAGCACCTTTTGGAATGCGGCGGTGTCGTCAGTCCGGCCGTCGCCTTTTGCGCCAAAGTCGCGGACAGAGAAGGATTCAGGTTCAGCGGCGATTGCCGGCCAAAGCATCGTCCAAACACTGACGGCCAGAAAGCAAAACCGGGGAGGGGAGGCAGGGAGCATTAATTCAGGCGTGGTGATATGGCGCATAACGATTATTCGACTCCACGGAGGTTCGAATTCCAGACGTTCCACGCACCTTCGCTGCCACCGAAGCGTTACGATCGGGCGGAGCCTGCGTGGAAATGATCAAGCGATGGCCAGATCGCGCCGCTGTTCCGCCGCCGCTGTTCCGAATTCCGCTTTCACTTTGGCGATGACATTCTCAACGGTCAGTCCATATTTATTGCGCAAATCCTGAACATTCGTGGCGTGCTCGATGAACTGGTCCGGCCAGCCGATTTGAATCACCGGGGTCGTGATTCGTTTATCACTATAAAGCTCCAGCACGGCGCTCCCGTAGCCTCCCATCAAAACGTGGTCTTCCAGGGTGACAACCACTTCCGCCGAGCGGCCAAAGAATTCGTGCAGGCCGGCATCCAGCGGTTTAACGAAACGCGGGTTGATAATGGCCGCGTCAAAACCAGCGGCGGCCAATTGGACGGCGGCTTTCTTTGCGAGCGGCATCATGTTGCCCAGCGGAAACAAGGCCACTTTGCGCCCGCCATTATTCGACAGGTTCTGGATCACCTCGCCCTTGCCGATTTCAATCAGCTTGGGCTGGTCTTTGATGGCCACTCCTTCGGCGGGACCGCGCGGATACCGGATGAAAGTCGGGTGCGCCTCGTGCGTGGCGGTAAACATCATGTCCACCAGTTCATCTTCGTCCTTCGGCGCCATCGCAATGCAATTCGGCACGGACCGCACGTACGCGATATCAAATAACCCGTGATGGGTGGGGCCGTCCTGCGGCGACAATCCCGCGCGGTCCATGCAGAAGATGACCGGCAAATCCTGCAACGCCGCGTCATGAACAATGCAGTCATACGCGCGCTGAAGAAACGTCGAGTAAATCGCGCATACAGGATGAAATCCCATCGTGGCCATCCCGCAGGCAAAGAGCACCGCATGCTCTTCCGCGATGCCGACGTCAAAATACCGGTCCGGCATCGCCTTCTCCAAAATCTTCAAACTGGTGCCGCTCGGCATCGCGGCGGTGATGCCGACAATGGTATTGTCTTTTTGGCACAATTTGACCATGGCTTGGCCAAATACGTCCTGCCAGTTTGGCGCGGTCCCAGCTTTTGCCGGCACGGTCGCGCCCGTCGCGGCGTCATACGGCCCCAGGCCATGATATTTTTCCGGGTTATTCAGCGCCGCTTCATACCCTTTGCCTTTCTTGGTTAGAACATGAATTACGATCGGCCGGTCGCAAGTCTTCGCAAACTCGAGGGAGCTGATTAACAGCGGGAGGTCGTGGCCGTCAATCGGCCCGAAATAACGCATCCCCATTTCTTCGAAAATTAAACTGTTGCCATAACCACCGCGGCCATCTGCTTCCATCATGCTCGGGCTGGGTTGCAGGCTGACTCCGGCGAGCGCGCCTTTAAATCCTTCTTCCGCCTTATGCGCGAGTTTCAAGGCCAGTTCGCCTTTCGGCAACCGCCGCAGGAACCGCTCGAAGTCCTTCGCCAGTTTGTTGTACGACGGATGCGCAATCAGCTTGTTGAGGTAAGCGGAGATCGCTCCCACGTTTTTGGCGATGCTCCATTCGTTATCGTTTAGAACGGCGATAAACCGCTTCGTGGTGTGGGCGATGTTGTTCATGGCCTCGAACGAAATTCCGTTCGTGAGCGCGGCATCGCCGATGATCGCGACCACGTTTTCCTCCGTGCCCTTCTTGTCGCGCGCCGCGCACATTCCGAGCGCCGCGGAAAGCGCGGTGCCGGCGTGGGCGGCTCCGTAGCAATCGTGCGGGCTCTCCGTGCGCATGGCGAAACCGCAGAGGCCGTTGGTGCTGCGAATCGTTTGGAACCGGTCTTTTCGTCCGGTCAGGAGTTTGTGAACATAAATCTGGTGGCTGACATCCCACACAAACTTGTCGGCGGGAGTGCTGAAGACGTAGTGCAAGGCCAGGGTGAGTTCCACCACGCCCAGGTTTGGCCCCAGGTGGCCGCCGTTTTTGGCGAGGCCGGTGATCAGTTCATGGCGGATTTCCGCCGCCAATTCCTGAAGCTGGTCCAGCGTCAGTTTTTTTACCTGCGCCGGGCTGTCCACCATGTCGAGATAGCGACTCATAGTTCTGTTCTGTCTGGGTTCCTTTATGCTGTGTGCCGTCTAAATGCAAACGGCATTTTCGCGGACGGCGGCTCAACCTTCCGGGTCGTCCAGCGCGTCCACCGGCTTGAGCGTCATTTCGCCCGAAGCGTTCTTTTCCAATTGTTGTATTTTCAATTCGGCCGCCGCCAGCTTTTCCTGGCACACTTTGGCCAAGCGTGTGCCCTCCTCGTACTTGGCCAGCAGCGAGTCCAGCGACAAATCTTCCGATTCCATCGCCTCCACGATGGCCTCCAGTTTTTTCAAGGCCTCTTCAAAGGGCACATCCGCCGATTTGCCGGAACTGCCTGGGCCGGCGCTTCTGGAAACATTTGCCACAGCCAAATGCTAGAATAATTCCCAACCGCCGTCCAGTCCCAACACAGGTTCCAGTCCTGCAACCACTTGCGCGTTCGGTGCGCGCGTGCAAACATAAATGAAACCTTGCAAATCCGTTGCAAATCCTTTAATCAATTATAAAGGCATCAGATGTTTAAGCTGTTCAATTCCCCGCGTCTTCTCGTTCCCACCTTGCTGCTGTTTGGTTTGGCCAATTCGCATAGCCAATCCAATGCCACGGTCCGAGTCATGTCGGCCAATCTCAACGGGAATACGCAAAGCTATCAACCGTTTGCGCTCCGAATTTTCAAGGGCCTCAAGCCGGATGTTGTGGCAATTCAGGAATTCAATTATACCAGCACGAATAGTCTGGGTGCGAATACTCCAGCGGCGTTTCGGGAGATGCTCGATACCGCCTTTGGCACGGAATTCGTTTACTCGCGCGAGACTGGAAATTATAACATTCCCAACGGCATCATCAGCCGGTATCCGATCGTTCAATCCGGCGAATGGACCGATTCGTTCGTGCCTGATCGCGGCTTTGCGTGGGCGCGCATCGCTCTGCCGGCCACGAATGATTTGTACGTCGTCAGTGTTCATCTTTATGGCAGTGGCAGCGCGTCGGATCGGAACAGCGAAGCCAACGCCATCAAGACGCAGATTCAAAACAATTTTCCGGCCAATGCCTGGGTGATCGTGGCCGGTGATTTTAATACTTCATCCCGCAGTGAAGCCGCCGTTACGACCTTCAAAACGTTCCTCAGCGACTCTCCCATCCCGACCGATGCCGAGAGCGGCGGTGACGCGGATACGAACGATCCGCGAAACAAGCCATATGATTACGTGCTGCCGAGTTTTTCGCTTGCGACATTTTTAACCAACGTCACGTTTGCGTCACATTCGTTTTCGAACGGGATCGTCTTTGACTCTTCCGTCTATACCCCTTTATCAGACGTGTCTCCGGTTCAGTCCGGGGATTCGCACCAGGCCCAGCACATGGGGGTGCTGAAGGCCTTCGCGATACCGGTCACCAACTCGACCCCAAGCACCAGTCCGCCGGGGATAGCTGTTCAACCGCAGAGCCTGCTGGTGACCCAGGGTAACAATGCGAATTTTTCTGTGACTGCCACAGGCGCCGTGACGCTGGTGTTCCAGTGGCGGTTGGATAGCACCAATATTATCGGAGCCACCAACTCCACTTATACGAGAACTAATGTCCAACCTTTGGATGCCGG
>JADMIO011000875.1_pt1 | contig 10586 bp, 9 predicted proteins | sample 8958161 | NCBI WGS metagenome assembly JADMIO01 (sample SAMN16585339, study PRJNA669376) | soil metagenome | isolation source: Crop rotation soil | place: USA: Cullars Rotation, Alabama | collected 2011
TTCCTTCGCGAGCCGCTCTTGGTCGGGCTCAGCCGCGACGCCGCCGAGCCCGGCGATTACTTCACGAACGTCGAGACCGGCGTCCCCATCGTGGTCGTGCGCACGCGCGCGGGCGAGCTCCGCGCGCTGCTCGCGACCTGCCGACATCGCGGCGCGCAGGTCGCGTCGGGCTCGGGGCGCGTGCCCGGCCGCTTCATCTGTCCGTACCACGGCTGGACGTACGACGAGGACGGTCGCCTGGTCGGCCAGCCGTGCGCCGAGGGCTTCGCGGGGCTCCCGCGCGACGCGCTGTGCCTCACCCGTCTCCCGGTTGCGGAGCGCCACGGCATGATCTTCGTCCGTCCGGGCGGCGGCGAAGCGATCGACGTGGACGGCCACCTGGCCGGCGCGGAGCGCGAGCTCGCGGCGCTCGACCTCGGTCGCTACGTCGCGTTCGCGCGCCACGAGTCCGAGCGCGCGATCAACTGGAAGCTCGCGATCGATACGTTCCTCGAGGCGTACCATCTCACGACGCTGCACGAGCGCTCGATCGGCCCGGCGATCAGCGGCACGAGCGCGGCGTGGGACGCGTTCGGCCGGGGCGGCCGCCTGATCGCCCAGCGTCGCTCGCTCGCCACCCTCCGCGACCAGCCGGAGTCGGAGTGGGATCTGCTCGCGCACGCGGTCGTCCTCTACCAGCTCTTTCCGAACACGATGCTGATCCACCAGATCGACCACGTGGAGGTCGTGCAGGCGTACCCGGGCGCGCACGGGACCGACAGCGCGCGCGTCGTCTTCACGCTGTACACGCCCGGACCGGCGACCACCGACGCCGCCCGCCGGCACTTCCAGGCCAACTTCGAGCTGCTCGTGCAGACCGTGGAGAGCGAGGACTTCGCGCTCGGCGAGGGGATCCAGCGCGGCTTCCACGGCGGCGGCAATACGAGCATCGTCTACGGGCGGAACGAGCCGGCGCTCGCCCACTACCACGCGATGGTCCAGCGCACGCTCGATGCTCGATAGCGACTTCCGCGTCGAGGTCATCGGTCACGCGACCCTGCGCGTGCAGGCCGGCGGCCGCACGCTGCTCACCGATCCCTGGCTCGTCGATCCGATGGGATGCAACAGCGGTTTTCACTTTCCGCCGCTCGTGCACGACCCGGCGCGGCTCGCGGCCACGACCGACGCGATCTACGTCTCCCACGTCCATCCGGATCACTTCCACCGGCCGAGCCTCGCGCTCTTCCCGCGCACGACGCCGATCTACATCGGTGCGTACCGGCGGAAGACGTTCCGCGACGAGCTCCGTCGGCTCGGGTTCCCGGTCGTCGAGGTGCCGTTCGAGACGACGGTCCAGATCGGCGGGACGCCGTTCGCGATCTGCGTGCTCGAGCACGACGCCGACGAGACCGCGGCGTTCGACTCCGCGATCGTGATCCGCGCGCCCGGCTTCACGGTCTTCGAGAACAACGACTGCTTCCTCCGCCCGGAGCGCTACGCGGCCCTGCGCGAGCGCCACCGGATCGACTACGCGTTCCTCGGCTACTCGCCGGCCTCGTTCTTCCCGATCGCGTTCGAGCTCGACCCCACCGAGAAGGCGACGCTGCTCGCCGCGTCGGCGGAGCGACGCTACGCCGAGTTCGTCGCGACCGCGGAGCTGCTCCGCCCGGGGCTCGTCGTCCCGTTCGCGAGCGGGCTCCGGTTCCTCGTCCGCTCCGGGGTGTGGAAGAACGTGCTCTTCAACTCCGCACCGGAGGCCGCGCGCCGGGCGCGCGCGCGCGGTCTGCGCAGCGAGCCGATGGGCCCCGGCGACCGGATCGACGCGCACGGCGGCATCCATCGCGTGAGCCCCGTCCTGGAGCGCGACGCCGAGCTCGCGGCCATCGCCGCGCACGCTGAGAAGGTCGACGGGTGGGTGACGGAGCTCGTGCGCGGCGAGCCGTCGGCGGGCGACGACGTGGTCGACCGCTTCCGCGACTACGTCCTCGGCCTCTGGCGCGCGACGCGCTCCCGGCTGCCCGGCGTGCGCGGCTGCGTCATCGCGTACGAGCTCGTCGGCCCGCGCGTGCAGCGCTTCTACTTCGACTTCTCCCGTCCCGACGACGACGTGTTCCAGTGGGGCGAGCCGGCGCGCTACGACATGCGCTACCGCTATCCCGCCGGCGCGCTCCAGCAGCGGCTCGACGGCCGCATCGACTGGGACGAGCTCCACTTCGCGACCGACGTGTCCGTCCACCAGGTGCGCTACGCGAAGGACTTCTACACGATGCTGCGCAGCGAGACGCTCGATCTGGACCCGGCCGTCAGCGCGTGACGAAGTCCTTCGTGATGTACGGCTGGTCCCACTGCTCCAGCGCCTCGGGGGAGAAGAAGAGCTGCTGACTGCTGCCCTCGCCGCGAAGGTAGTCGCGCAGCGCCGAGCCCGGTCGCGTGAAGTAATAGAACCAGAAGTCGATGACGAAATGCGTCTCGGGGCTCGCGCGCAGGCACTCGACGAGACGCTCGTCGGAGAAGCGGAACTTCACCATCCGATCGCTGGCGAGGAGAACCTGCGCGCCGTACCCGTAGCTGTTCGCGGGGTTGACGAACCCGCAGGCCGGCTGGGTTCCCGTCGCCGCGAAGATCATCGGGGAGAACGACACGAGCGACGAGTACTGGTGCACGATCCAGTCTGCCCGGCCGTAGTACCAGGGATCGACGTGCCTGGTCACGATCGAGACGAAGAACATCGCGAGCGGCACGGAGCCGGCCGCGGCGAACGTCGGACCGACCCATCGCTGGACCAGCCGCAGCACGCCGGCGAGAAGAAACGACGCGACGGACAGAAACGGCACGTAGTATTTCGAGGAAACGTACGGCAGGACGAAGAAGTTGACGACGACGGACGACACGGGCCAGAGCACCGCGAACGCGCGCAGCGCCGGACGCCGTCGGGCGAGCGCGGCGACCCAGATCGGGACCCCGAGAAGCGACAGCAGGAGAAGCGCCCCGGGAACGTAGGTCTCCGGCCAGAAATTGAAGATCCTGAAGCCGAACAGCGCCCACTGGCCGCGGGTCTGGATGCCGAAGATGCGCCTCAGCTCGCCGAAGCCGTATTCCGTCGAGAAGACCTGAAACACGTCGACCGACCCGCCGCCGAGCCGTCGGAGCTGCACGGACAGCAGGTCGGCGAAGACGCCTTCGGTCTGCGCGATCGTCCACCCGATCCCGGCGGCGGCGGCGACGACGCCGGACGACGCCAGGTCGAGCACGCGTCGCCATTCGCGGGCCCACGCGAGGCTCGCGGCGGCCGCGACCACGACGCCCAGACACGTCGGCTTGACGAGCAGCGCGACGACGAAGGCGACGCCGCTCGCCCAGGTGGACGCGCGGCCGCGTCCGACGAAGAGGAGGACGATGCCGAGCAGCGTGAAGAACACCATCGGCGCTTCGGCCACGGCGTTCAGCGCGTGCATCTGCGAGGGGCAGAAGAGGAGCACGGCCTCGGCGGCCAGCGCCGGGAAGACACCCACGAAGGGTCGGGTCAGCGCGAAGAGCAGCATGCCGCTCCCGGCAACGCTGACGACCGAGAGCATGCGGAAGCCGAAGAGCGTCTCTCCGAAGACCTTTCCGGACAGGGCGAGGAGGTAGAGATGCAGAGGTGGTTGGTGGTGGATGAAGTCGACGAACGGGCGCTGGCCCTGCAGGACGAGGCGCGCCTCGACGATGAACGTCCCCTCGTCGTACTCCCAGGGCAGGATGTCGAGGACACGGGCCGACGCGAGGATGAATGCCACGCCGAGCAGCGCGGACGCGGCGAGCGGCGCAATCCGACGCAGATGCGCCCGGGGCGACGTCGCCATGGCGGGAGAGCCTTGCCACACTTTCCGACGCCGTGTTACTCGGCCCCGCAAACGGCAGCGGAGCGCTGGGGGGCGCCATGAAGCCGGGCAACGTCACATCCGCGCAGTGGCTGCGCTACAACGGTCTCTACTTCGCCGAGCACTTCCTCGGCCGAGCGCGCTACCTGCGCCTGCTCGGGGAGACCGAGCGCAACCTCTACGCCTCGATCGACGACCATGCGCCGGGCCACGACCCCGCGCCCGATCTGACCGTCATCGAGGAGGAAGGGACGTTCAGCGAGCCGCTCTACCACCCGCATCACGTCAAGGTACTGCGCGGGGCGGCGAAGGACTGGCCGTGCACCAAGAAGTGGTCTTTCGACTACTTCGCGGAACGATACGGCGACATGCAGATCCAGCTCTACAACAACGTCGGGCTGGTCGGGAACAGCCCGCAGGACTTCGACACGACCCGGCTGCGCAACTTCATCGAGGAGCTGAAGCAGGGCACGCTCAAGTACCTCAAGTTCTCACGAATCGCGCACAACGATTCCGCCCTCAAGGACGATTTCGATCACGCCTGGCTGCGGAAGTTCACGCCGCCCGGCTCCTTCGGCAAGATCTACTATCTCTTCATGGGCGCGGCGGGCACGCTCACGCCGGTCCACAACGGATTGCCGCCCACGGTGTTCGTCCAGGTCACCGGACGGAAACGCTGGCTCTTCTATCCGCCGTCCCACCGCCTGTTCCTCGGCGTGCGACCCGAGCGCCGGAACTACAACTACAGTGGCGTCGACCCGTTCGGCGAGTCGAACGGCGCCTACCCGCTCTTCAAGTACACCACGCCGCACGAGGTCATACTGGAGCCGGGGGATCTACTCTGGTTTCCGTCGCACGTCTGGCATCACGTGGAGAACCTGACCGCGTCGATCGGGGTCGCGTACAAGTACGTCCATCTTCCTTCGGCCTTCAAGGCGTCGAAGATGCTGTCGACGCTGTTCTTCCTCTCGACGCGACCGTTTCTGCTCGCGTCGTTCTTCTCCTCGCGCATCAAGGGGAACGACCGGATCTTCACGAACCCGCCGAAGCCCGCGTACTGACGTCGCCTAGCCGCTGGCCGTCGTCGCGACGACGACTCGCATCGGCGTGAAGATCCCGCGCCGACCCGCTTCGACCAGCGCCGCGGTGCCCATGCGCAACACGCGCACGGTCGTCGCCGTGCCGCGCGGCACGAGCCGGGCTCGCTCGGCGAGCGACAGCGCCCGCTCTTCGAGCGCGCGCACCGTCGGTCGCCGGCCGAGGCTGTCGAGGGTGGTGTCGCGCGGAAGGAGCGCCCGGTACCAGGGCTCGTGCGCTTCGCCGCCGCCGCTCGCCCGGTCGATCGTCGTCGTCACCTGGAAGCCGGCGGCGATGAGCGCCGCTTGCCACTCCGGCCACGCGCGGAGCCGCGCGACGCCGTACGACGTCTCGATCTGTCGTCGCAGCGCGGCGTGCGACTCGTCCCGCGGATCGAAGGCATCGGTCAGGCACCACTCCGAGAACCCGAGCGCCCCGCCCGGCCGCAGGACGCGATGGACCTCCTCGAACACCGCGGCGAGGTCGACGGCGTGACAGAGCGCCTCGAACGCGTACGCGACGTCGAACGTCCGCGCGGCGAACGGCAGGCGACCGAAATCGCCCCCCACGCTCCGCACGTTCGTCGCGCGCCCCGCGCGTCGCATGATGCCGAGCTGTCCGAGGCTCGAGTTCAGCGCGACGATGCGGGCGCCGGTCGACGCAGCGATGCTCGTTGCGGGCCCGCCGATGCCGCACCCCAGGTCGAGACACGCGGAAGAGGCGCGGATGCCGAGCGCTTCGGCGATCCCGTCCTCGTAGCGGCGGATGGCGGTCGGGCGCGGCTCTCCACGTCGGAGCGGCGCGAAGTGGAAGGACGAGCCCCACGCACGGCGGTAGATCCAGGTCGTCGCCTGGTAGTAGCGGTCCGCGAGCTGCTCCGGACGCGCCCCCTCCCAGGGAGCAGCCTCCGCGCGCAGCGGATTCATCGGACCGTCGCGGCGACCCACACGATCGCGAAGTACGCCCGCGCCCAGCCCCATGCGCGATTCGCGCCCGGCGCGCGGCTCAGCAACACGTACGGCACGATGGCCGACGCCGCCCACCTCGGACCGAGCTGCCGTTCGACGATCCATGCGTAGCCCGCGCACACCACGAACCAGATCGCTTCACGCGCGAGCGCCGGCGCCGTCGCGGAGCTCCGGATGCCCGCGGCACGGTCCGCGCCGAGGTCGCCGCGCGTCTGGAACGCGTGGCTGATGCCGGTCATCGCGCCGGCGAGCAGGACGAGCACCGGTGTCGACGTCGCCACGCCGACGACCGCCGCCCCCATCGTGCCGACGACGATCACGTCGAGACCCGGCAGCCGCTTCGCCACGCTCGAGTACAGGGGGTTCAGGACGAGCAGCGCTCCCGCGGAGGTCGCGGCCCAGGGGCCGAGCACCCCCCACGCGGCCAAGCACACGCCGAGGTGCATCACGAGCGACGTCGCGAAGAACGTTCCCGGGCGGCGCAGCAGGGGCTCGCGATGCTCCGGGACCTTGGCGGGATTGTACGCGTCGACGACCCGGTCGGCGACGTCGTTGTAGAGGTACACCGCTGCCAGCAGCACGGACGTGAGCGCGAACACGCCGGCGGTCGTGGCGACGTCGCGGCGCTCCCACGCCGCGGCCCACGTCGCCATGCCGATGAGTCCGCCTTCCCCGCGCGCGAGCCGGTGCAGGAGCGGCACGAGCGTCGCACCGACGGCGGAGAGCTGCGCACGGGTCGCGGCACGTTCGCCGGGATCGCGAACGGCAACGTCCCGGGCGCTGGTCGCGTCCACGCTAGTAGCCGCGCAGGTAGGTACGCGCCGCCGCGATCGGCGCCGACACCGGGTGGCGGAAGAGCTGATTGAACTCGACGTACGGACCGACCGCGCACGTCGTGCACGGCGGCTTCGGAAAGCGCAAATCCTCCCAGTCGTCGCCGAGCAGGTCGACGCTCTCGACCCGGCCCTCGATGAAGCCGCACGGGTACGCGTTGGCGTGCGGATCGACGAACATGAACCCGTGTCCCGCCGCGCAGCGCTGCTCCGGGTCGACGATGGCGGTCTTCGCGAAGTCCTGCCATTTCGCCATGTGCTCGAGGTAGAAGCCGGAGCTCGCCACGGGCGCGCCCGCCCGCTTCCGCTCGAGGAGGTGGACCCACGCGGCACGGCGCGCGTCGTTCCCGACCGTCTCTTGCAGGGCGCCGCGCGCGCGCCGGCCGTCCACGCTGCGGGGCTGGAAATGAACGACGATGCCGTGCGCCGCCGCGACCTCGAGCGCCTCGTCGAGGCGGTCGAGCGCCTCGTCGCGCACGACGCAGATCGCCACCACCTTCTTGCCGCGCCGGCGCAGGTCGACGACCGCCTCGAGAACGCCGTCGAACGTGCCGGGACCGCGGCCGTCCTCGTGCAGCTCGCGGTGTCCGTCGATGCTCGTCATGACGATGTCGACGTGATCGAAGACGCCCGGGAACCGCGGGTAGAGCTGGAGGTTCGAGTTGATGCTGACGTAGAAACCGCGTGCCTTCGCGGCGCGCACGATCTGCTCGCAGTCCTTGCGCACCAGCGGCTCGCCACCGAATATGCCGAGCCGTCGCACGCCGAGCGCGAACAGACGATCGAGCACGACCTCGAGCTTGTCGAACGGAAGACCTCCCGGGGCGAGAAACGGCGCATTGCAGTACTCGCAACGGATGTTGCAGTGGTTCGTGATCGCGAACGAGGCCGAGAACGGTCGCGGCGGTCCGTCGACGTAGTAGGAGTAGAGGCTACGCGCGAACGCGCCGCACGTCGTCAGCATGTTGTGGATCGAAGCACCCACGCGTCACCCCGAGCGAAAGCGAGACGAAACGGACGCCAGCCGGGCGTTCATAGTCCCCCGTGCATCCGAGGGTCAACCCGGAAAGGCGGGCACGACGCCGCGATGGACTTCGCGCTTGACGTGGATTTTTCCGCCGACGTATGGAGCGCCGCGGTGGCATGATCGAGCTCGCCGCGGTGTACGTGCAGTACTGCCTGGGGTTCGCCGTTCGGTCGCTCGCGATCGCCGGACCGCTGTACGGCTTCTTCTACCGCTGGCGCCCGCGCGAATGGGCGGCGTATCGCATCCAGCGCGAGCTGCCGGGCCGGGACGACGTCGAGCACGAGATCCGCTGGTCGATCGTGACGATGGCGTGCACCGGCGTCACGACGGTGCTGCTCTACGAGGCGGTCCGCCGGGGGTGGACCCGGGTGTACGTCGACGCGGGACGGTACGGCTGGCTGTACCTCGGCGTGTCGGTCGCGATGGCGATCCTCGTCTACGACGGATGGTTCTACTGGCAGCACCGGCTCCTCCATCACGGATGGCTCTTCCGCCACGTGCACGCCGTCCATCATCGCGTCACCAATCCGACCCCGTTCGCGAACTTCGCCGCCCACCCCGTCGAGACGCTCATGGGCACCGCGTATTTCTTCCTGCTGGTAATGATCGTCCCGATGCATCCGCTCGCCCTCGCGGCGGTGAGCTTCCACGTCTTCGCGTGGGGGACGATCGCGCATCTCGGCTACGAGCTGTACCCGCGCGGCTTCACGCGGCATCCGGCGTTCCGCTGGCTCAACACCGCGACGTTTCACAACATGCACCACCGACACGTGACCACGAACTACGGATTGATGTTCAGCTTCTGGGATCGCGTCATGCGGACCCACCACCCGGCATACCACTCGACGTTCGACGCGATCCGCCGGAGCGCGCCGTGACCCCGTCGGGCGCCGTGGCCGAGTCCGCGTATTACCGGACCGACGGCCCGTACCGCGGCAACGCCCCGTGCTTCTACGACGTCGATCGCTTCCCGTGGGCGCGCCGTGTCCGGGAGAGCTGGCGCGCCATCCGGAGCGAGTACGAGACGAACGTACATCGCGGGACCGACCGCGTCGTCGACGTCTTCAACCCGACCGGGCCGAAGGTGCCCGGCTGGCGCTCGGTGAACTTCCAGACGTACCTCTGGCGCTTCGACGGACCACGACGCGCGTTTCCCTTCACCGTCGGGCTACTCGAGTCGATCCCCGGCCTCACGTCCGCGTTCATCAACGTCCTCGAGCCGCATGCGACCATTCCCGCGCACCACGGCGATTCGAACACGATCATGCGCTGCCACCTCGGGCTCGACGTGCCGCCCGGCGACTGCGGCGTGCGCGTCGGCGCGGAGACACGGCAATGCCGGAACGGCGCGCTGCTCGCGTTCTCGGACGCGCACGAGCACACGTCGTGGAACGCGACCGACGAGCGCCGCGTCGTCCTCGTCTTCGACGTCATGCTGCCCGCCTACCGCGAGCAGGCACGCTGGATCTGCGCGAACGTCCTCGCGGCCGTCGGCGTCATCTGGCTCGAGGCGCACCTGCGCGTCTTCCGGCGCGCGAGCACGCTCGATCTCCGCAGGTCTGGCAAGACCGTCCCGTTTCCGCGCCCCGTCAGGACGGCGCTCCGGCGCACGATCGCGCTCGGCGTCTATCCCCGGCTCGCTCGAGCATAGCTACGATGACGCCCGCCGAGCTCTCCGTCGTCGTCCCGGTCTACAACAACGCCGACACGCTCGACGAGCTGATCGACCGCGTCATCGCCGTCCTCGAGCCGATGGCGCTCCCGTTCGAGCTGATCCTCGTCGACGACGGCTCGCGCGACGCGAGCCTCCGCCTCCTCGAGCGGCGCGCGGACCGCGACGCGCGCATCCGTCCCTTCGCCCTGGTGCGGAACTTCGGTAGCCAATCCGCCGCGTGCGCCGGCTTCGACCTCGTGCGGGGGCGCTGGGTCGTGATGCTCGACGCCGACCTCGAGAACTGTCCCGAGGACATTCCCGTCCTGCTCGCGCCGCTGCGCGACGGATACGACCTCGTGTGCGGCTACCGCGAGCATCGCGACGCGCCCTGGCTGACGCGCCGGCTGCCGTCGCAGCTGATGAACGCCTACGTCCGCCGTCAGACGGGCACGCACATCCGCGACGTCGGCTGCGGGATGCGCGCCTGCGAGGCGTGGGTGGTGAAGAACCTCGAGGCCGAGGGCGAGGCGCGCCGTCTCCTCACGCCGGTCTTCCTGCGTCGCGCGCGCCGCGTGACCGAGGTCGCGCTCCGTCCGGCGCCGAAGCGGACGCCCCCCGGCCATTCCTTCTTCACGCTCCTCGCCATCGCGCTCGACTACTACATGCTGACCGCGCGGCGGCCGTTCCTCGTGAGCGGCACGCTGTCGCTCCTCGCCGTCGTCGCCGGCGCCGCGATGGTCGTCGTCGGGCCGCGCCTCGCCGGAGTGGTCGTCATGGCGAGCGGCCTCCTCGGCGGCCTCCTGTCGCTCGTCGGCGAGTACTGCCAGCGGCTCTACCAGCTCGGCCAGGGCGTGCCGTTCTACGAGCTCCGCGATCGCGAGGGCGAGCGCGCGCGCGCCGAAGCCGCCGAGCGCGAGGCCGCGCTGCGCGCAGCCGGGCGATGATGCGCGAGCCGACGCTCCGCGACCTGAACGCCGCCGGGCGGCGCACGTACCTCGCGCTGTACCTCGTCGAGCATGCCATCGGACCCGAGCGCTTCGCACGGCTGCTCGGCGACGCGCGCGACCGCAATCGCGCCCGGATGCGGCGCTACTTCGCGGACTGGCCGAGAGACGGACGGCGACCGGTGCCCGAGCTGCGCTTCACCTCGCACGCGGGGTTCTACCGCACGCACCCGGTTGCGCTCCC
>JADMIO011449892.1_pt1 | contig 10586 bp, 5 predicted proteins | sample 8958161 | NCBI WGS metagenome assembly JADMIO01 (sample SAMN16585339, study PRJNA669376) | soil metagenome | isolation source: Crop rotation soil | place: USA: Cullars Rotation, Alabama | collected 2011
CCGCGACTTCAAGTCACGTGAATTCCAAGCTTCGGATCCCACTGTGCTGGAAAGGGCGAATGTGCCAAGGTGGCGAGCGGTGCGGTGAAGAGCCGTGCCGCGGCGAGCGGTGCGGTGCGTCAGGGCGGCGAAACTCATCAGAGCAATCATCTCACCGGCGCGGCCGATGGCCTGTGTGTCGTTGCCAGTCGCTTTTCGTGCCTGGCCTCCCTGAGCAGCGACTATAGCTTCGTGCCGCAGTGGCATCCGCGATTTGTCTCGCAGATCTGCCCTGAAGATCGCTGCCATCTCAACGGCTTGGCGATGCAGGACCGCAAGCCGCGTTGGGTTACGGCACTCGGCGAATCGAACGAGGTGGGCGGATGGCGACAAAACAAGGCGAACGGCGGCGTGCTGATCGATGTCTCGTCGGGCGAATCTGTGGTGCGAGGCCTGTCGATGCCGCATTCGCCACGCGCCGCGGACGGGAAGCTGTATCTGCTGAACTCGGGAGCGGGCGAGCTGTGCGTGGTCGACACGGCACGCGGCACGCATGAAGTCATTGCTACTTTGCCAGGCTATTTAAGAGGGCTGGCGATTGTCGGTTCGACGGCGCTCGTCGGACTCTCGAAGATTCGCGAGCGGCACATTTTTGGTGGTTTGACCGTGCAACAGCGATTTCGATCGTTGCTATGCGGCATTGCCACGGTTGATATTTCGAGCGGTCGATTGCTTGGCCTTTTCGAATTTACGGCAGCGGTGCACGAGCTCTATGACGTGCAATTTTTGCCGGGCATTCGACAAGCGACGATTCTTGCCCCTGACGCCGAAGGCGCGCGACAGGGTTTTACTGCCCCTGAGTTTTCGTATTGGCTGCGGCCGAGCTCGTTGGTCGAAGATCGTTCGAACTTGAATGACAACGCATGAATGACAACGCGTCGCCGACGTGATCTCGGCGATTTCAAAGGGACAAGCGATGAGTAGCCGGGATGAGAAACCTCGACGCCGATCGCGAAGAGGCACGAAGAAGCGAGGGGCGAGGGCAAATCGCTCGTCCGGCGTCCGCTTGAAATTCGAGCGGCTCGAACATCGCGACTTGCTGACCGCAGGTTTGAACGTCGATCTGCCCGATCATGTCAGCGAAGGCACTGCGTTGGTCGTGACGGGGACTTACAACGACCTCAATGGGTCTGCCCCTGAAACGCTGAATGCCGATTTCGACGGCGATCTTGCGATCGATGCCACGTACACGGTCAACGGCGGTTCGTTTGTGGTGACGTATATGTTTCCGACGGTGTCGTCCGCGGGATCGTCGCATTTGTATAGCGCGAATTTTGAGCTGCATACGCCGTTTCTTGCAGGCGATCAGCTGGCCAGCAAGAGCATTACGGTTGACGCCGCGTCGCAAGCGGTTCCGCACGGCGATTTTCTGCTCAGCGCTGCCGGCACGGAAATTCCTGTCAATACCTTCACGAGCAATGCCCAAGACTTGCCTGCGGTGGCGATCGACGGTGATGGCGACTTTGTTGTCGTCTGGGCGAGTAGTGGCCAGGATACTTCGAACTTTGGAGTCTATGGCCAACTCTACAATCGCGCGGGAGTTGCGCAAGGCTCCGAATTTCGTGTTAACTCGACCATCGCCAATTCGCAAACCGATCCCTTCGTGGCGATGGATGCGGACGGCGACTTTGTCGTTACGTGGACGAGCACAGGGCAAGATGGTGGCAACGACGGAGTTTATGGGCAACGCTACAACGCGGCCGGTGTGGCTCAAGGGTCGGAGTTCCGCGTCAACTCGACGACGGCGGGAAATCAGCGGCTTTCATCTGTGGCGATGGATGCGGCTGGTAATTTCGTCGTTGCCTGGGCGAGCGATCTGCAGGACGGTTCCTCGTTCGGCATTTACTTTCAGCGTTTCAACGCAGCAGGTGTCGCGCAAGGCAACGAGCTCCGCGCCAATACAACGACGGCCGATAACCAGACCAATCCGGCGGTTGCGATGGATGCCGATGGCGATTTCGCGATCGCCTGGCAAAGCAATCTACAAGATGGTTCCGGTATCGGCGTTTATTTTCAGCGATTCAGCAAGACCGGTGCTACCGTCGGAGGCGAGATCCGCGCGAATTCCTTTACGACCGGCGCGCAGGCGTTGCCCACGATCGCAATGGATGCAAACGGAGACTTCATCGTCGCCTGGGCTAGCTCCGGCCAGGATGGCAGTAGCGACGGCGTTTATGCTCAGCTCTACAACAATTTGGGCGCCACGGTCGGCAACGAGTTTCGCGCGAATACCTTTACCACGCAGGCTCAATCGGCGCCTTCGGCCAGCATGGATGCCGACGGCGATTTCATCATCACCTGGGAAAGCAACAACCAGGACGGAAGTGCTCGCGGAATTTATGGCCAGCGATATCTCAAGACCGGAGCGGCGAGCGGCGGCGAATTCGTAATTAATAGTTTTACGGCCGGCAATCAAGGACTGCCGAGCGTGGCAATGGATGCGGCCGGCGATTTTACGGTGGCCTGGCGAAGCATCGACCAGGACGGCAGCAGCTATGGCATCTATGCCCAGCGTTATCAGGAGTCGGTCGACGCGGCTGGGCCTGTGGTCGCGGGCGTGTATGCGGCCGACAACGCGGGCACGCCTGGCGCGAATGCGATTGCCGAAGGGGACCAGCTCGCGAGCAGCGTGCCCAAGCTCGTGGTGGCAATCTCCGAGAATATGGCCACCGCCGGTGCAGGAAGCATTACGAGCACCGCGAACTGGCAGCTCAAGCAGAACTCGGTCGATGTGACCTCCAACATCAGCGGGATTACGTTCGGCTTCAATGCGACGCGACGGCGCTATGAAGCGGTGGTGTCGCTCACGACTCCGATCAGCAGCGGCAGTATTGAATTGACGATCAAAGCCACGGCGCTCGATGTGGCCGGCAATGCCTTGGATGGCAATTTCGACGGGACCGCCGGCGGCAACTTCGTACGCGGCTTTTCGTATCCATCTGCCTTAACGCTGAACACGTTGAATGCCACGAATGCCGACGAGGCGAGCGATGTTACCCTGTCTGGCACGTTGACGGACGGCAATAGCGGCCCGCACACGGTTGAAATCGACTGGGACAATAACGGAACGTACGACGATACCCTGTCGCTTGCGTCGGCGGTCACTTCTTTTAGTGCTATGCACGCGTATGTCGATGACGGTGCTTCGCCAGGTAATGGCACGATAACGGACGTGCAAACGATCGCGGTGCGGCTGACCAATGCCGCATCCACAAGCGTTACGAGTAGCACGAATACCACGATCAGCAACGTTGCGCCGAGCGTGTTAACGCTGTCGGCGGGCAATATTAATGAGAACGGCACGACGACACTGACCGGTTCGTTCACTGACCCCGGCACGCAGGACGTGCATGTCTTGCGGATCGATTGGGCCGATGGCTCCGCAACGCAGACGGTCACGCTTTCGCCGACTGGCGCGCGTACCTTCAGTGTCACGCATCAGTATCTCGACGACGGTGCCTCGCCCGGCAACGGCACGGCGAGCGAAGTGTACACGATCACGGCCAGCATCTCGGACGACGACACAGGAAGTGTGACAAGCAGCACCAGCACCACGATCAGCAACGTTGCGCCGAGTGCGTTGTCGCTCTCCGCGGGCAATATTAGTGAGAACGGCACGACGACGCTCACCGGTTCGTTCACTGACCCTGGCACACAAGATGCGCACATCCTGCGGATCAATTGGGCCGATGGCTCGGCGATGCAAACGGTAACGCTCTCGCCGACCGGAGCGCGCACCTTCAGTGTCACGCATCCGTATCTGGACGATGATCCGACAGGAACATCGAGCGACTCCTACACGGTGACGGCCAGCATCTCGGACGACGACGCCGGCAGTGTGACCAACAGCGCAAGCCTGTCGGTCAGCAACATCAATCCCGTCATCCATTCAATGGGCGCGACAAACGCCAATGAAGCCGGCACCGTGACGTTGACCGGCACCTACAGTGATGCCGGCACGCAGGATACGCATACCCTGCGAATCAACTGGGCCGATGGCTCCGCCTCGCAAACGGTCGGCGTCAGCGGTGGCTCGTTCACCGTGACGCATGTCTACGCGGACGATGGCCCTTTCCCTGGCAACGGCACCGCGAGCGACGCTTACGCGATCACCGCGGTCGTGATCGACGACGACACGGGAATTGTGACGAGCAGCACCAGCATCACGATTAGCAACGTCGCGCCGAGTGCGTTGTCGCTGAGTGTCGGCAATATCAATGAGAACGGCACGACGACGCTCACCGGTTCGTTCACTGATCCTGGCACGCAAGACGTTCACATCCTGCGGATCAACTGGGCCGATGGCAGCGCAACGCAAACGGTGACGCTGTCGCCCACAGGGGCGCGATCTTTCAGCGTCACGCATCAGTATCTCGACGATAATCCGACAGGGACGTCGAGCGACTCCTACACAGTCACCACGAGTATCAGCGACGACGACACGGGCAGTGTGACCAACAGCACAAGCCTGTCGGTCAGCAACATCAATCCCGTCATCCATTCGATGGGCGCGACAAACGCCAACGAAGCCGGCGCCGTGACGTTGACCGGCACCTACAGTGATGTCGGCACGCAGGATACGCACTCGCTGGTAGTCGATTGGGGCGATGGCAACCCAACGCAAACGCTTGCGGTCAGCGGCGGCTCGTTCACTGTTACACATACATATAGCTCTGCGAACGATCCGCACACCATTGCCGTCGCGTTGACGGATGATGATACCGGCACGGCCAGCACGAGTACCGTTACGGCTGGCAACGGCGCTGCCCCTTCGAACCTGACGCTCAATGCACCGACGCTCACGCCGCAGAACAACGGCGCCGGCAGCAGCATTACGTTAACGAGCTCCTTTGTTGACCCTGATGCACAGGATGTGCATACGCTGCGGATCAATTGGGGCGACGGCAACCCGACGCAGACGGTCGCCGTCACTCCGACCGGTGCACGCACGCAGACCGTGACCCACTTCTACGCCGATCCGAACCCTGCCAACGATACGACCGGCGTGCAGTACACAATCGCTGTCACCTTGAACGACGACGACACCGGCACCACGTCGCAAACGCGCACCATCTGGGTAGACGATCCGCCCAAGATTCTAGACGTGACGATGCGCTACGGCACCGCGCAGTCGCAGACCTACAACATCAACACGCAGCTCAACGCCGGCACCGTCGGCCGCACGCTGCCGTGGGTGAATGTGCGAGCAGTGGATGTGCTCTTCAGTGAGAACGTTCAGCCCAGCCTCGGCACAGGGGACGCCGTGCTGTCGCTCGTGGCAGGAACTTCGCCGGTGCCAGGCATGGCAACCGTGGCCTGGAATCCTGTCGGCACGCCAGCCAATACCGCTCGCTGGACCTTTACCGCCGACCTGAGCTTCGCGCGTTGGCAGTTCACGCTCGATAACGACGCGGTGGGCAACAACGGCATCTTCGACAACAACAACCTATACCTGGCGGCCCCGAACTCGCGCGTCTTCAACGTTCTGCCGGGCGACTACGACGGCGACGGCAGCGTGACGAGTTCCGATGCCTTCTGGATCGACTACTACCGCAAGAACGGCACCGGCCAGACGCCGCTGTATCCGATCAAGTACGCCGACCTCAACGGCGACGGCGTGGTCAATGTGAACACCAGCAACCCGAACGATCTGACCACCGACTACGGCCTGATCCGTTACTGGCTGACGAAACGTTTACCGTAGCGCTGACCCTGTATGCCTGGCCGCGTGCAATCGCCATTTACCAACTTGTTTGTCCATTCAATCCCTGGGAGACATGATGTTAGGTCTTTTTCTAAGCGCATTGATTCTCGGTGTCGTCATTTCCGTAATGGAGGGTGAGTTCCCTCCGTTTGGCTCGTTGATCTTGTGCGTGCTGGCGGCCATTGTGCCGGTGGTCATTTGCGCGATTCTATTGCCGGAGTCCTTCTTTTGGGTCGGCTCGATTTTAGGAGCGATATGCGCGGGGATGGCCATATCGGCGATCACAGGTATGCCGGTCAAGCGCGCGACGATTGCCGCGATTATTTTTTTCGTTTGTGAGACGATCCTGCATTTTGGCATGGTCGCGCTGCTGCGTACGCCGACGGCGTAAAATTCCGATTGGACAAGCACCGCAAGGAAGGCTCGCTGTTGATCTGTCCTCGACTTGACCGATAATGGAAAGGTACCAGTCATTGGATTAACCCTTCTCTGTGGTATCAGCGCAAGGTCTGCAAAATGCGGCATATCAAATTGGATAAGGAAAATGCTCAAATCAAGCGGTTTGTGCTCTCATTACCGGTCGATGCTGATGGCTCGATTTTGGAATTGGAGGGGGAGCCATTACTTCGCGTCCTGCCCGTGCTTGAGACGAAAGAAAAGGTTGACAAGGCCAAGCTAAAGGCGGCAATTTTGCGTCGTCGCGATGCGTCCCGTCAGATCAATGAAGAGTTTCAATCCGCAGACCAGGATGTGTGGCAAGAATTTCCAGAGAGTGAATAGTCGATCGTCAGCGACTGGTGAAGCGTCTGGGGAAATTGAAGCCGGAAACGATGAACCAAGTGGATCGTTCGCTAAAGATTGTGCTCAATCTGCCGTGAGGCTCAAATTTGCATTGGGGCTTCGACAAGATCGGTGTACCTTCATGACCCGCCACGAACTGCATTTCCAAGACGGCGTCTCCGACAAGTTCTGGACCATCGAACTTCAAGGGAAGAGATTCACGGTTCAGTTCGGGCGGACGGGCACGGATGGGCAAACCCAGACCAAGAAATTCGCTTCGAACGCCGAAGCCGAAAAGGCGTGCGAGAAGCTGGTGGCGGAGAAACTCAAGAAGGGTTACAGCAAGGGCAAGCCCAAGAGCGCTAAGTCTGCCAAGCCCGTTAAGAAAGTTGCTGCGAAGAAGTCGGCGAAGGGCCAAAAAAAGAGCAAGGGGATGTATGACGATGCCGTGGCGTTTTTAGCGAGAGTCGAAGATCCCGAAGAACACGAGATGAACGACCGAGAACGGTTTTCAGCAAAACAATTGGCTCAACTTCAAAGAGACTTTCCAGGGATACCCGACGACTTTATCGCCTATCTACGAGAGGTGGGGGCTGGTTCGTTTCGAGAATGCCAGTTCGAGGTATTCCAAGACTTTCTTACGCCAGAAGATAGAGGGATTGATCCACCCGATGGTGAGGAGCACAGCGAAGAAGTCTTGCTATTCGGGCATGATTTCAGCGAGTACTCGGGCGGCTTTCTGCCTCGCCGGCGTTGGGCCGTCGTTCTCATGGGTAACGGCGGTCATTGTTATAAGGTCAAAAAGCCGTTCGCAAAGTTCATCCGAGGCGAGATGTTGATGGGGCCGCGCGGAGTCGACCTCAGGGAGTAGTAGTCCTGCTCGACGGAATTGGGAGTAGAGTTCGAGCCAGCGTGGTCCAGATGTTCAGATCTCAACCGCCTTTCGGGCTTTCACCCACAGTTTATGGCCCCCACCACGCGCGTTACAAACGTTGCCTTTCTCGATTCGTTGACACGCCATATAGGCAGGGTTAGGATCGGCTGACCGGCCGCGTGAAAGCGTTGGCTCGCAATCATTTGCGGCGAGACTTCGTTCGTCGTCGCGAACGCGTCTCGTTGCGACTGGCGCGCCCTTGCCATTCCGCGATCGTACCCTGCCTCTCCTCCTTCCTCTCCCACAGGTGCTCATGCTTTGCCGCGCATCGTTGCCGCTTCGTGCCATCGGTCTCTTGGTTGTCTGCGGACTGCTTCTCTTGCTCACGGCTGAACCGGCCGGCGCAGCGGGGCTGGGCAAGGCCAATTGGATCTGGTGGCCCAAGTTTGACGACTTCAGCGCGCCGGGCGGGACGGTCTATTTTCGGCATGCGTTCGATCTCGAATCGCCGATGTCGGGCCGTGTCGATATCACGTGCGACAACCGCTATGAGTTGTTCGTGAATGGCAAAGCGGTCGGCAAAGGGAGCGAGTGGGCGGTCATCGACGGCTACGACGTGAGCAAGCATCTTGTTACGGGCCGCAACGTCATTGCCGTCGTTGCGGGCAACGATGGCCAGAGTCCCGCGGGGCTGGTCGCGCAGCTCGAGGTCAAGCTCAAAAATAATTCGCTCGTGCAGATCGCCAGCGACGGCACGTGGAAGTGCAGCCTGCGAGACGCCGAAGGTTGGCAGTCGGCCAAGTTCGATGAGAAAGGTTGGCTCGCCGCGAAGGCGTTTGGCAAGTATGGAACGGTTGGCCCTTGGGGTGGCGGTCAGGCGGGCAGCGGCCAGACCGGTCCCAAGCCGCGATTCAGTCCGCAGCCTGGTTTCGAAGTGGAGGAGATCGTCAAGGCCGAAGACTGCGGCTCGCTGGTGGCAATGACCTTTGATGAGCAGGGACGGATCGTCGCTTCTCGCGAGGGTGGGCCGATCATCCTCGTGTCGGATAGTAATGGCGACGGCAAGCCGGACAAGGTCGGCATCTATAGCGATCAAGTCAAGAACTGCCAGGGGCTGCTGTGCCTCGACGGCTCGGTGTATGCGGTCGGCAACGGCCCGCAGGGGACCGCGTTCTATCGTCTGACCGATACCAACAACGACGGCGCGGCCGACAAGCTTGATACGATCTTCAAGTTTCGCGGCGGCATGGGGGAGCATGGCCCGCATCAGCCGGTGCTCGGCCCTGACAATTTGATCTACGTGATGATCGGCAATCATGCCGGCACGGAGCCGAAGCACGCCGCCAACAGCCCTCACCATAGCTTTTACGAAGGAGACCTGCTCGTTCCGAAATATGAGGACGCGAACGGGCACGCAAGCGGCATCAAGTCGCCCGGCGGAATCGTGGTGCGGACCGACCGCGAGGGAAAGAATGTCGAGCTCTTCTCGGGCGGATATCGCAACGCGTACGACATCGCAGTGAACGGCCAGGGAGAGATGTTCACCTACGATTCCGACATGGAATGGGACGAGAACCTGCCGTGGTATCGGCCGACGCGCGTCAATCATATTACGGCGGGCTCGGAGTTCGGATGGCGCAGCGGCTGGTCGAAATGGCCCGACTACTATATCGACAGCCTTCCGGCGACGGCGGATCTCGGCCGCGGCTCGCCGACCGGCGTGACCGTCTATGAGCACGACGTTTATCCGGCGGAGTATCGCGGTACCCTGTTCTTGTGCGATTGGTCGCGAGGCCGGCTGGTGGCAGTCAAGCCGAAGGCCGCAGGGGGGAGCTACAGCGGCACGTCGATCGACTTCCTGACCGGGCAGCCGTTGAATGCGACCGATATCGAGACGGGGCCCGATGGCTGCCTGTACTTCTCGACGGGCGGTCGCGGCACGCGCGGCGGAATTTTTCGGATCGTGAGTAGTGCCAAGGCCCCGCCGTCCGCGTCGTATAGCCCGATTGATACGGCGCTCTATCAACCGCAGCTTTATAGTGCATGGGCTCGCAAGAGCATCGAGGCGATGCGCAAGGAGCTGGGCAACGAATGGGAGCCGAAGCTTGTTGCAGCGGCGAAAGATGAAAAGCGGACCGGAGCGGTTCGCGCGCGGGCGCTTGACCTGATGCGATTGACCGGCGTGGTGGCTGCGCCGGAATTGCTCGTCAAGTTGTCGGCGGATCCGTCGGCCGAGCTGCGCGCGAAGGCTGCGTATCACTTGGGGCTCGCGGCGAATCCGGCCGTTCAAGATCGATTGGTGGAACTGCTGGCAGATAGCGATCCGAATGTGCGACGCATCGCGTGCGAGTCGCTGCTGCGGGCCGGGCTTGCGGCACCGCTCGAAAAGCTTCTGCCGTTGTTGGCCGAACCCAATCGCTTTGTGAACTGGGCCGCGCGGCGATTGATGGAATCGATGCCGCGAGAGACATGGCAAGCACTGGCGGGCACGAGCGGTCAGCGATCAGCCGTCAGCGGTCAGCAAGACAAGGCTCAAGCGGCAGCCAATGCAAGCTCTTCGCCGCGCACGTTCTTGAATGCGGCCGTTTCGCTGATGACGCTTGGGGCGGAGCCGGCAACGCTCGACGCAATCCTCGAGCGCGGCGAGAAGCTTTTATCGAGCGACTTCGAAAAACTTTCGGCGGACGATCAGGTCGGACTGTTGCGCGTGATTCAATTGGCGGCGATCAATCGGAAATTGAACGCGGGCGATCGGCCGTCGCTCGTGCCTGCCCTGCGAAAACTCTTCCCTTCGAAAAATGTGCCGGTGCAACGCGAGCTGATTCGCACGCTTGTCTTTCTGCAAGATGCCGAGTTGCCCGAGAAGATCCTGGCAATGCTTGAATCGGAAGCCACGCCGCGGATCGAGAAGCTGCACGCGGGATTGACGGTGCGATTTCTCAAGGCGGGCTGGCAATCTGATACGGTGCTGCGGCTGTTGCGCTTTTACGAGACGGCCCGCACCTGGCCCGGCGGAGCAAGCTTCCGCGGCTACGTCGATAATGTGGCGCGTGATTTTCTGGCAACTTTGCCCGATGCGCAGCGAGCGGCGCTGCTGGTCCGCGCCTCGGAGCTGCCCGCGATTGCGGTGCTTGTGGTGCGCTCGATGCCGGCCGATCTGTCCGCCGAAAGTGCGGCGGGCCTCGTGGC
>JADMIO011837357.1_pt1 | contig 10586 bp, 5 predicted proteins | sample 8958161 | NCBI WGS metagenome assembly JADMIO01 (sample SAMN16585339, study PRJNA669376) | soil metagenome | isolation source: Crop rotation soil | place: USA: Cullars Rotation, Alabama | collected 2011
GTCGGCGTAATGGTCCGCCGCAGTTTGAAACAAGCACGCCGCCCGAACGGCCGGATTCTCGCCGATCCATCGTTCGCACACGAAACGGTTGGAGGGCTCCAGACCCGGCAACGCGCGCAGGCGACGGATGTCGGGCAGGGTTCGCACATAGTCGCTGCGGGCCCACCAGAAATTCCCGAGGAACGAGCGGCACCATCCCCACTCTCCCCAATTGATGCCGCATACGTCGTGGCCGGCCAACTGTGCGATGCAGTCACGGTGCCGCAGGATCAGAAAATGCTCCATCGCGTGACGCCATTCCCGCGTCCCGCGCCCATCGCGCGTAACCCCTTTGGTGTGCAGGTAATAAACCAGGCAGTCGTTGCCGCCGCAAAAGTCTTGCAACAACCCCAGGGTCGGCCGTTCGGCCTGCCCGATGTCGCGTCCGAAGTTCACGATGTCGAGCTTGGGGTCAGCCAGATCGAAACGATCAGGGCCGGCGGTCCCGACAACCAAACGGCAGGTACGATCCCACAAGCCCGATGCGCGAAGCTTGAGGAGCTGCTCCTGAACGACCTGCCGCCAGGGGCCGACCATTGCGACGTGCATGAAGCCGACGATCGGGAGGTCCAGTACACTGGCGCTGGCGCGGGCATCGCTGCGGCCGCCGTCCGGTGGCGCGGGGCGAGCATACAACTCGCGTGGATAGCGGCAGTGGTAATGGTTTACGCCCGATTGCTTGAGACATGCGGCACGCACGCCGGCGCCTGACCCGATCCATCGCTCGCAATTATGGCGGAGCGTATGGTCCAGCACGTCGATCAACGGAACCTGTGAGAGCGGTACCAACGACCGGATGTAATCGGTGCGGGCCCACCAGAAATTTCCGGAAAAGTGAGGCCAGGGCTTCCCAAGCCAGTTCACGCCGCACACGTCGTGCGACTGCAGCGTCGCCTCGCACACCCCATGGCATTCAACGACGAAATACTCCATATAACGCCGCCAATCCGTGGTGTACAGCGAGTCGGCAAACACCCCTTTTGTGTGGAGGTAATACACCAGGCCGTCGAGGCCGCCTTCGCCGCGGCAGGCGTCGTGCAGCGCCGAGAGGGTGGGAAATTCGAACTCGCGGACGTTGGGGGAGCGATACACCACTTCCGTCTTGTCGTCGCCCGGAACATAACGATCGCTCTCCGCCCCAACGATCCCCACAAAGAACCGCGTCGTGCGACCGTAAAGACCCGACGATCGCAGCAACTCGAACTGTTCGTCCACGATCTGGCGCCACCGGCCATGCGTCGCGATATGCATGAAGCCGTACACTTGCGGGCGCCCGGCGTCGTCGGCTTGGTGAGCGGTGGTATCCATGGCCACGGCGGCACGCTGCAGCGCCTTCGTCGCCGAAGTGCGCGCTCTCGGTTCACCTACGCGAGCGATTTTAACTGGGCGGCAACACCACTTCCGCAACGGTGGGCGGGTAAGCGGCAGCCCGCTCAGTGGGAATGGCGAACGTCACTCTCACCGATTCGACCGACAACTCTTCCAGTGCCTCGTCCCCGCTGGCGGCGGCGTCGTCACGATGGTCTCGCGAACCGGCGAATTCGACTACGACCTGCTGGCATTGGCGGTACTGGAGTGGCGCGGCGCTGATGGCGGACTGCACCGGTGCTTCGACCAGGTCGGCCAGTAGTTTTCTCAAGATTCGTCCGCCTTCGCGACCCTGCGCATGCTCGTTCAGCGCGAACCCCTTCTTAGCGATCGCTGTCATCAGCGCGTCGGGGATCAGCAGCTTCTTCTGACGTTTCGCATTCCAATCCGCTGCCAAATCGCTTGCCAGCCGTTTCGCGATTCCAGTCATCGCTTCCTGGTCGAGGGAGCGGAAGACGATGACGCGTTTGACGCGGGCCAGGAACTCTGCGCTGAACACCGGGCGATTGGATTTCGTATGCCTGATGCGCGACAGGGTGTCTTTCATCATCGACTTGATTTCATCGATGCTCTTGCCGCTTCGGCACATGTCCGCGATCTGCCGCTGTCCCACGTTGGTGGTTAGGATGAATATCGCCCGATTCGCGTACGCCTTGTTACCCTTCTGATCGCTGATCCACCCTTCGTCAAACAGGTTGAGAAACGGCTGCATCACGTCAGGGTGAGCTTTGTCGGCTTCGTCCAGCAGGAACACGCCGTACGGGTCGGCATTCAGCTCATTGACCAGCCGGCCGCCGTTGTCGTGGCCTACGTATCCGGGCGGCACACCGATGATTCCGGAGACGCTATGTGGTTCGGAGAAGTTGCCCAGGGTGAACGTCTTAAGCCGCTTGGATGAGGAATATAGCTTGGCAAGCGCTTTTGCCATTTCCGTTTTACCGGTGCCGGTCTGACCGATGAACATCATCACCGATGCGGGCTTTCCCGGGTCGACCATACCCGCCTTGATCAATCCCAACTCCACCGCGACTTCGCGAACAGCATGCTTCTGACCAACGATGACCTCGCCGAGTCGCGCGGCATAATCGACCCCCTCCCCAACACCGGCCAGCGTGGACGAGGGAATGCCAGTCAACTCGGCGACCTTCGTCACGACGTCCGCTTCGGTAATGCGATCGCGGATTACACCGACCTGCACGCGATCGTAATCGAAGTCTTCGCAGATGGAGCGCAGAACCTTCACCGCCTTGTGCGGAAGACGCTCGTGCAGAATGTAGCTGTCGCATAGCAAAACAGCGCGGCGGATCGCTTGATCGTCGATCGCGAGTCCGTGACGCGATTGCAAACCGGCGGCAAAGTGCCGAACGAGCGACACTGCTGCGTTGGGTTGCGGTTCGGCGAGATGTACGACGGAGAACAATTCTTGAAGGTCAGTGTTGGGGGAGACGTGGTGCTCGAAATCCTGGGGGCTGATTAAGCCCAGCACGCGGCACCGCGCCATACCCAGTGCAGACTGAAGCATGGAGCGACGCTCCCACGAGGCGCACGAACGCAAGAGAGCGCCAAATCCGTCGAGGCAGAGCACGGCAGCTTCGGGTAAATCGCCGAACGGTTCGGGATCGAGAAACGACCACAATCGCTCGGACGGAACCCGTCGGCAGTCGACCAACAGGAAACGCTTGCTTGCCAGGAATTCTGGACGTCGCACAACGCTGCGACGCGCCAGTTCGAGTAGCACGGACCGCTCGCCCACGCCGCGCTCGCACACGATGATCACGTGCGGCGGTGCTGTGCGATGAAACGCCCGGAAGATCATGTCGAAGAAGAATTCGTAGCTGACCTCGCCAAAAAACGGAGAGGTTTCATCGGACGGATTCGCGATGGCAAGCTGAGTCAGGTCGTCCATCCGAATGATCCCAGCGTGCTTGTGCACAGGTTCAGTTGCAACGCACCCGGTCGTCTCTGAAGTGTCGTCGCTTCCCATCACACGGACGCACTCGGCCAGAAGCACATCTACATCAAGCGGAGCAAGTGCGATTCGATCCGACGGCTCGCACCGACCCAAAAGAACCCTCAGCAGACAGATCCACCCACGCAGCTTTGGATTACCCAGTCCAATCTCTTCGTACTCTGCCAGAGCCCGCACCGCAGCATCTGACAGTTGGCTGTGCTTTCGTTCTCTTTCAGCTTGCGGACTGCATGCGATGAAGTGGGAAAGAATGTGTTCGGGGGGTATCCCTGACGGCGTCGCCGCCCTCGCCAGACGTTCAGCAGCCATTCCTCCACGAGCTAATATTGCAACTACAAGAGCACCTGGGGTAACCACCCCTACCAACCCGGCCTGCGCGAGGTGCAGCAGTAATCCACGAACGTGCTCGTCCGCGTTGTGTGTCCCCGCAACCTCCCCTGCGGCGCGCTGCGATCGACTATTGGATGCCAAATCGCGAGGCAATGTGTTCATGTTCTAGCCAGATGAACGCCCTGCGCCATTGCTGCGCGCTGCACAATGCTTAACGTCGCTACGGTGAGGCCTACGCCCGCTCAGCTTATCTTGCTCTTAGCTTGTTCACAAAGGGGTTGCGACGAAATATCGGTCGCCGCGAGAAGTCCCCGCGTCCGATGGAAGCGGGCAAAGCCAACAGGGGCTACGCGGAACGATGAACCCAATGCAACGACGCCTTTCAGTTCATCCATCGACAGCACAATGTCCACAACACCGAGCGAGTACCTCCGTTCCTTCGCCGCTGCGGTATCGTCGCCCCGAACCATCAGCCGCCGCTTGGGGAAGCGCTCGAAGATGAGAAGATGCGAACGTCAACTTCTCGTACTACCAGCCGACGGCAAACGCACCTTCCGGCTGTTCGGTTCGGAAACGCGAGCCCGCGTGAATCCCAGATACCGACGGATCCCCGGGGTTTTCCCGAAATATACCACACCCTGAGCGGTCGAACACACCTGCAGGTGATCCTGCAGCCCCGGGGACAAGTCGCCAATTGAACGAGCACCCACCATCCGTCTTCGGACACTGTGTTGTCCGAGGTCCGCATTTAGCAGCGAGACGGTTGTAAGACGATTCGCGGACGCGCTTCCAAAGAGCTTGCGAAGTGCAACGGGATCGGCCTGTCGTGCATGGTCATCGAGATACCGCGGCAGCCAGCGCTCGGTGCAATTGAAGAACACGTGCCTGCCTCGTCTGCGCCAGATCGCATATCGGTCAACGTTTTCGCTTCGCGAGGGCCGCCTTTTGGTTTGCAATCGCACGAGTGCGCGGAGTCTTGATGATCACGTTCGAACGCTTGCGGCGCCTTGGAGACGACCCTCGCCCCTCGCCCGGGTGGTAGAGCGCGAGCAGCCGCTCGAACGCCTGCACCACTTCAGTGCCGAGCTTGGCGGTTATTTTTCGGCGGTGTTTTGGCTCAATCGTGAGCCGGCCGACGACCAAGTCGACGTTGCGTTCCTTGTTAAAGTATGCAATGGAACCTTCGGGCGCCTCGCCGGGATCCTCGCCGACGAGCGTCGACGCGAGCGCCTGGACAGCGACGTTGGCCAGCGCCTTGGGCAGATCGAACCGCGTGATGGGCGGCTCGAATCCCCATGTCGAGAAGATCGCGATTCGGTTCCCTCGCAATGTCGGATTTTGGACGTCCTTGTCGCGATCGCTCCATAAGTAAAGGTTTAGCATGCGCCTATCGCCGAGGGGTAGATCGGTCACGCAGAGCAGCAGGTCGACGCCCAGCGACGTGACGACATTCCGCATTTTTTCGGCGATCATCTCCGCCGACAGATAGGCGTGGCGTGCTGTGTCGGGCAGGTCCTTGTCGGATCGGGGCTTCCATGTGCCAAGGGGGGCGGTGAGGTTGCGGGCCTCGAAGGAAAAAACGTCTTGGGCCGCAGTCATCTGCGCGAGGTAGCGTTCGAGGTCGGGCAGCGTGTCGGCAACGTCCCAGACCGCCACCCTGCGCCGTCCTCGCCAGGCGCGGTCGGCGCCGCGCGGAGTGACGATCGCCGCATCCCACGGCGTCGGACCCGATCCCGAAGCGAACGGCGCGCCGGCGGGTGTGACCCTGTCGTCTTCGACGTCGAAGAGGTCAGACCCGTCTCCGTCGCCCGGCAACGGCGTGCGCAAACGGGCGTTCGGGTTGAGCGCGAACAGGACGGGTACCGCCCAATCCACGCCGGAGTCAATCAAGTAGTTCAGCGCGATCCGCGACTCGCGCATGGCGTCGCCTAGCGACAGTCCTTGCACCAGGCACCAGTAGAAGTGCTTGGCAAACATGGTGGCCGAAGCGTCGAGGACTGAATACTGGTTCGCCACGACGGCCGGCACGCCGTCGGCGACGAGTCCGGGGGCAACCCCCTTGTTGTACTCGGCGCGTCCGCCGCGGGCGCTAACGCACGCGTTGAGGAACAGCAGACGGATCCCCCGCCCCCGCAAGACGGCGCGCACCTCGTCGGTGCTCATCTCGCTCGTCCCGCCATTCTCGTCCTCAAAGATAAGGTATCCCGTCTGCGCGTTCTCGTCGAACCGTCCGTGGCCGATGAAGTGGACAACGTCGTAGCATCCCGTGTCTGCTCGCACTTTGGCGTGCAGCTTCGTCGGCGTGGCGCGGGCGAGCGGCTCAACCTCCGCGAGGCCGCGGTCGACCAGTCGGCGGAAGGAACGGGTGATTGCCTCCTTCTCCTCATCCTCGGACAGCTGCTGCTGGTTGTTTGGCACGGCGGAGACAACCAGGATGCGCAGCGGACGAGACGATGGCTTGATCCGATCGGCGGGGACGGGGGTCAAAACGTTGCGGACGAACCGCACGTCGCTCAGCGACAGGTATGATTTGCAACTCTCGTCGAAGGCCAGCTCCCAAGGCAGGTCGGCCACCCAGTCAATGATCGATGTAAAAACGACGTTGAGCCGCCGTCTAACGTGGAGGAATCGGGCTTGGTCGTAGAGGCGGAGGACGTCTTTCTGGAACAGTACATCGAACAGCGCCCTGCGCCCCCTACGGAGCATGTCCTCGGTGAGGGGCGTTCCGTAATCCGCGAGGGCTTCCAGCTGCTTCTGAAACGCGATCACCTGCTGCCAACGTCGCCCCGCCGCTTTGTCCGGCAGGGACGGATCGTCTTCAGGGACTTTCCGCTGCTTCCGTTTTGCTTCTAATTTCTGCTCTACGTCCGGCTCATCGCCTTGCCCGCTGAGACGGAAGGGTGCAAGGACGCGGGCACTGCCGTACGTTGCCAGGAGTTGTGCGGTACGCTTTCTCCCCTTGCCGACGAATTCGGGCAGCGGGAGGACAACGAGTTGGAGCGAATCTTCGTCATTCCACCCTAATCCGGAGCGCTCGCCGTCCGACCCATCGGGACCTCTGCCGGGACGATCGCTTGGCCCGCCTCCGCAGCTCGCCGCCGCCCCCGTCGCTCCGGCGCGTTCGCCGCCGCCGATACCGCTGCCCGCGCCGGGCCTAGCCAGTGCATATCGCGGGCGCGCCGCGGCTGCTGCAACTCCTCGCCGCGTCGCACGAGACTCGTCGACCGGCAATAGGCCCAATGCCTCGCCTGCCAGCGCGCGCAAGATCACGTCGCGCGTCTCGCGCTGCGCGAAGTAGTTCAGGTGGTGCACGGCATCGCCCGACGACGCCTGGACGTTCCAACCCGGCCCAAAGCACGCAACGTGCTCCAGCGGCACGGCATGTTCCCCCCGCGGGTCGAGCCGCCAGCTGCCGACCGTCGGCACGACGAGGTCGTTGGGAACCTGGAAAAACCGGTCCACGCCCATGTCCGCCAGCCGGGCGATCATCCCTGCGTTGCGCGGCGCGTAGTCTGCGGTGATCGCGTACCACCCCTCGGCCGCGGCGTCGGCGGCCGGGACGCCGGCCAAGGTGGAGACGACCGTCCCGTTGCCGTCCATGGACGCGAGTCCGGGCAGATCGCCCGTCGCGTGCTGCGCCACCCACGATAGCGCGTTAGCGACCCACGCGCCCGCCGTCGTAAACGGGTTGGCGGGAAACATCTCCAGCAGGTTGGCGAACCAGCCGATCGTCTCCTCCCACCGCTGTGGGGTCGCCAACGGCGTCCCCAGGTTCGGCGCGGCGACGGGGACCGCTCGGCGGACGTCGATCCGCCCGCGGGAATTGGCGACGAGCGTGCGCAACACCAGTCCGCCGCGCGAGTGGGACACTACATCAAACGTGCGCCGTCCCGGGCCGAGCGCGGCGAGCATTTCTTGGACGTTGTCTTGCGGGGCCTTGCTGAACGTAAAGTGATCGAACCCGTAAATTTCCTCGCCGTAGCGGGCGCGCAGCTCACCCATGGCGTCGCTGGTTAACAGGTCACGAAACGCCGACCAGGTGTTGGAGAACGTTCCGTGGATCAACAGTAGTGCCGGCCCGGAGCCAGCAACGACGGCACCTGGAACGTCGTGCTCGAGCCGACCTGCGGCGATGCCGGCGTCAGTGATGCGAAGCCAGCCTTCCGTCCGCCCGTCGCGCTTCCAGAGCTGCTCCTCCAGTTCGCGGGCCAGTACCCTCAGGACAGGGCGGGCAATCAAGTCGATCAGTTTCACGACGACGACGCGGATCACCTTGCTCAGGATTCCTCGGCGCGCAGGGCCTGTCGTGCCGGCGGCGCCGTCACGAATCGGGATTGTGAAGCTGACGCGTCCTCCGGCGCCGCCACCCCGGCGGCGCGTTCGGGTTGCGCGGCGAATCACGGGGCCGGCTGGCTCTCCGAAGTGGAACGCCACCGCCTGTGATGAATAGCGGACGACTGCGACGCGTGGCGCATCGTCGGCTGCGTCCACCTCAACGGTCAGGGGGGGCGGGACTGCCACACCAGACGCGCCCAGGCCCCGGCGGGCGGGGCGAACCTCGGCCTCGAAGTAGTCCGTCGGCTCGAACTTCGTCGGGTCGCGCAGCGGCTCGGGCAATTCAGGCGCGACGGCCGCCGCGCGTACGGCACGCGGTATTCCCGCCGCCGCACCCAGTGTCGACGCGCCGCGGATCGACCAGCCCCCTGCCGACGAGGTAACGTCGAGATGGACCGCCATGGGATTACCTTTTAACGCTGCGCCGAGGCGCGCGAATCGGTCAACTTGCTTCCGTTTGGCCCTCTCCCTCCTGAGGGTTAGGCGAGGGCTTTCCACGACCTCTGCACCGCAGACCCGTACAGGTTCGGCTGCTGCGTGTAGGTGTGGGTGGGGAGGAATTTCCGGATCGCCTTGTGCCAGTCCGTGTAGGTCGCCCGCTTCGGAAGAGTCTGAAGCGCCTTAAGCGCGTAATACGTAAACGCGCCATTGGGCCTCCCGTCGAACCAGGCGTCGGCGCTGGTCTGAACATCCTGACACCCCGAGATGAGCAGCGCGCGGTGTGGCCGCGACCGCGTCGCCCGGGCCTGCGATAGCCTGACCGCGGCCCGTAGCTTTTCCCCCTTCAGGAAGGCCGCTGGAGGGAGCAGCCGCGACTTCACAGGTTGTTTCGGCGTGTCGCGGGGTGGCGCGAACCGGGCAACCGTGCCCGAGTGACAGGAGTCGGAAAGGAAGACCAGCTTAGTGCCCAGCTTCTGCCGGTCAAAGATGTCGTACAGCTCGTCGTCGGTCAGATAGGTGTTGTTGCCGATGTCGCAGGGACAAAGCACCTCATCCATGCCGTCGACCTCGTCGCCGCTCTCGTCGGGCACGAATGACCCGTGCCCCGAATACTGCAACACACATGTGTCCCCATCGGCGGCATCCGCGACGAGCTTCGTGATCGCACCGACCATCGCGGCTTTTGTCGCCTTCTTGTCGAGCAGCGTGGTCACCGTGAAGCCCCGACTACTCAGAGCGGCCGCCCAGTCCTTCACATCGTTGACACACCCGGAAAGGTCATTGTCGACGCCCGGGTAGTTGTTAATGCCGATGCACAACGCGCGTTTAGCCATATCATGACTCCGGTTAGATCGCCGTTCATTCCACAAGCTGAACGATGTTCGCGTGTCGGCGGTGGAATCGCCATTCACCTAAATAGGTGAACCCCGGAATGGCAGCGATAGAAATGGAAACCGTCATTCCCAGTTCTGGCGGGCTGGCATTCGACACACCCACTCCTACTCCTCGCCAACTCCTCCGCCGCCGCCTGCGTCATCGGCTGGGATCTGGCTTTCAACCTCGTCGTGATTCTGTTTGGCGGCGACGGCGATGGCAGCGGCGAGGTCGAGCAGCAGCACTAGATCGCTAACCGCGTTTTTCATCGCCTCGAGTTTAGCCAGCGCATCGGAAAGCGCTTGCCCGGCATCCGGCGGCGGAGGATTGACAACGATTATGGTGCGCAGGTGCCCGAGTGTCAGTTCCTGCATCAAAAGCTCGTCCTCAAGGCGCGCAATCTGCTCCTCCGCGAGGCCCTGCTCGTCGAAGTCCAAGTCGTTCAGCGTTCCGGAGAGGACGTCGGCGGCCTGACGAAGAACGGAAATCGAGCTTTCGAGACGTCCGATCGCGTCTGCCACGGCGGGATCGACGCTCACCACGTTACCGAGCTCGCGGGCCGCCGCTCCGCCCGCGGCTGCGTTGGCGGCTGCGAATGACCGCCCGCGCGGTTTCGCCGCCGGAGGAGTTTGCGCGCGGCGTGAACGGCGCGCGAGCGCGCGTGTAAGCCGGCGCAAATCGGCGCGGAGCGACGCAGTTGTATCGGCCTCGAGCCTGGCTTTATTATTCTTCGTCTTCTTTTTTGCCGGGCGGCCGCCCTGTTTAATTGGTTTTTTCTTCGCCATGGGTGTTGCTCCGGGCGCGAGCGGGTATCTGTCCCGCGCGCGCTTTTTTCGGTGTTTCCGGGTTACTGTTCCTCGGTTTCGGGCGGCGGTTCCGCCGGCCGACTTGTCGGCTGCGTGGCGGGCTTCGTTTCATCCTGCGCTTCGAGAACCTTCAATTGTTCGCGAACGCCCTTGCCGAATGCAATAAGTCGTTTCAACTGTTCCTCGGCCGTTGGATCGCGCGTGAGTTCGAGCAGCTCGCCCTCGATCTCTTCAAGCGGGACGAGCTTGCGTTTCAAAGCCGCAAACGACGCCGCGCGGCCTGCGTCAGCCTCCGCTTCATCCCGCATTTGCTTGGCCATTTCGGCATCGAACTTGGCATCGGTAGCGACCAAGAACTTTTGCAGCTTGCTGACGGACACGCGACGCGACTCATCGAGCAGATCGTCGGCGAACTCGTGGGAAAG
>JADMIO011096102.1_pt1 | contig 10585 bp, 11 predicted proteins | sample 8958161 | NCBI WGS metagenome assembly JADMIO01 (sample SAMN16585339, study PRJNA669376) | soil metagenome | isolation source: Crop rotation soil | place: USA: Cullars Rotation, Alabama | collected 2011
CCGACGGACCGACCGCCGCGCCGACCGCGGTGGCGGTCAGCACGATCGACAGCAGAGCGGCGATGGCGCCGGTGCGGATCGAGTCGAGATTGAACATCGTCTTGCTCCCAATGAAACCTGTTGCCCCCGCCTCAGCGGCGGATGCGACGATGATTACAAGGGGCGTGCCAAGTCGCGAAAAACGGCGGGAAACTGAGGAAAACGAGCTGCAGGCTGGTCGACTGGGTCGGAGGCGAATCCCAAGGGTTGGGATTTTACGCCAACTCCTCCGTCAGCTTTGCCGCGCCCTCGTGACGAGCCGGTTCATGGCGGCGCGGCGATAAGCGGGCGGCCGGGTTCCATCGAGGATCTTGGCGCCGGCCATGAAGACCGCGCCGCTGCAGGCCGCGAACAGGATCCAGCCGCCGGCGCCGGGATAGAGAGAAAGATATTGGGTGCCCCGCGTCATGGCGCCGAGGGCGACCGCGTAGATCACGGCCCAGGCCTCGAACCGGTTCTTGATGACGAAAAGTCTTAAGGCCTTCTTCAGCATGTCCGTGAAGGAGCAAGAACAGGGCCAGCCGCAGAAAACCGCCATTTTTCGCGCGGCAGCCTCGGAAAATGTAAACGTCTCCGACGCCTAATCCTTCAGCTCGATCCAGGTCGGCGCATGATCGCTGGTCCCTTCGCGGGCCCTGACGTCCGTGTCCACGCCGGCCGCCTCAAGCCGCTCCGCTGCGTCCCGATTCAGCAGGAGGTGGTCGATCCGTATGCCCGCATTGCGCGCAAAGGCATTCCGCCAATAATCCCAGAAGGTGTAGATCCTGTCGTCCGGATGCAGGCTGCGGATGGCGTCCACCCAGCCCTGCCCGAGCAGCTTTTGGTATTGCGCCCGCGGCTCCGGCTGCATCAACGCGTCGTCTGCCCACCGCTCCGGTTTGTAGACGTCGAGGTCGGTCGGGATGATGTTGTAATCGCCCGCGATCACCACTGGCCCGTCCAGCGCGTAGAGCATCTTCGCATGCGCGATCAGACGCTCGTTCCATTTGAGCTTGTAATCGAATTTCGGCCCCGGCTGCGGGTTGCCGTTGGGCGCGTAGAGGCAGCCGACGAGGATGCCGCAGATCGCCGCCTCGATATAGCGCGACTGGCTGTCCTCCGGATCGCCCGGCAGGCCCTTATGCGTCTCGATCGGCGCGCAATCGCGGGCGAGGATGGCGACCCCGTTCCACCTTTGCTGCCCGTGCCAGATCGCGCCATAGCCAGCCTTTGCGATCGACTGTTCCGGGAACTTCTCCTGCGGCGCCTTCAACTCCTGCAGGCAGACCACGTCCGGGCGCGCTTTCTCGAGCCATTCGAGGAGCAGAGGCAGGCGTCCGTTGATGCCGTTGACGTTCCAGGTCGCGATCCGCATCCGGCCTGAACGCCGCGATTACTTCCTTGATCCCCGGCGAAAGCCGGGGTCCAGATCGACTACGGGTGCCACTGGACCCCGGCTTTCGCCGGGGATCAAAGGCGGCAACACGGCTCTCTTTCTTTCTCCGTCCGTCGCTCCCCCGCTCGCCACGACCGGCGAAACCGCCTAATTCGGGTGCGATGGCGACCGCAACGAAGATAGACGAACAGACTTACGACCCGGCCGAGATCATGGGCGGCCTCTACGGCGACGGTATCATCGCGCTGAAGGGCGCCTTCTCCAAGCCGTGGGTCGAGCGGATGCGCGCCGAGGTCATTGCCCTGTTCGAGGAAGCCAAAGCGATCCCCCACGGCGCCCTCCCGCGCGGGCCGGAACGCTGGTATGTCGAGGTCCAGCCCGAGCGGATCAGCGGCTTCGTCGATATCGCCACCCATCCCTGGTTCGTCGCCGTCTGCGAGGCGGTTCTCGGCCCGGATTACCGGATCGTCGAGATCGGCTTCGACATTCCCTTCCCGGGCGCCGCCGACCAGCCCTGGCACCGCGACTTCCCGGCACCTGAGGCGACGCTGAAGGGTCGCCGCCTCAACTCGCTCGCCTTCAACCTCACCTGCGTCGACACCGTCCTCGAAATGGGCCCGTTCGAGATCGCGCCGGGCACGCAATGGGACGACCTCACCGGCTTCCCCAAGGAAATGTTCCCGCCGAAGGAGCTGTGGCCGCGCTACATCGCGCGTGCGCAGCAGAAGATGCCGCAAATGGGCGACATCTCCGCCCGCTCGGCCCTCACCATCCATCGCGGCACCGCCAACCGTTCGAACCTGGCGCGGCCGGTGCTGGTCGTCGGCGTCGACGCGCCCGACGCGACCAACGCCAACCATCACGACCTCCAGGTCACAAGCGGCTGGATCGACAACGTGCCGGCGCGGGTGCGCGATCATCTCACCTATCGCGTGACCGATGCGCTCGAGCCGGTCATCCAGCACCACGTCATCGAAGGGCTTCTGAAGCCTGATTATTGAGCGGGCGGCATTTCCGCGCGCACGATCTCCCGCGGCTTCAGCTCGAACAGATGCCGCATGGAAACGGTGCGGGCCGAGATGAAGTCGGTGAAGGTGCGCACCCGCGGCTCGTCCTTGATGTCGGCGCGAGTCACCAGCCAGAGCGCCGAATCGAGTTCGCGCGGCGGCTCGATGCAGCGGATCAGCTCCGGCTCCATTTCGCCGATCGAGCAGGGAAGGGCGCCAAGGCCAAGCCCCGCCCGCACCGCCGCCGCCAGATGCGTGAGGCTGTTGCTCTTGGCGACGATCCGCTCGGTCCCGGCATGCTGCTTCAGCCACAATATGCCCGGCAGGCTCGCGGCCGCCCCGTCGCCGTCCACCACCGCGTGTCCCCGCAAGGCCTCGACGCTCTGCGGGCAGCCGCTGCGGCGCGCATAATCGCGGCTGCAATAGATGCTCCATTCGAGGTCGCGCAGCTTCCGCACCACGATCGCGCCCTCGCCCTTCTGCGCGCCGGCCCGCAGCGCCACGTCCGCCTCGCCGCGGGCGATGTCGAGGCTGCGGTCGGCGATCGCGACCTCGATGCGCACGTCCGGATAAAGCTCGGTGAACTCGCGGATGCAGGGGTTGAGGAAGGTGTTGGCGAGCGCCTCGCTGGCGGTGACGCGGACGGTGCCGGCGAGCCGCCTCAACCTCTGCTCGGCGAGCCGCTGCAGGGTCTCCGCCTCCAGCTCGACCCGCTCCGCTGACGCCAGCAATTCCTCGCCCGCCTCGGTCAGCCGGTATCCCGCCTGCGAGCGGGCGAACAGGGCAAGGCCGAGCGCCTGCTCGAGCGCCACGATCCTCCGCGCCACCGTCGACTGGTTGACCCGCAGCCGCTCGGCCGCCGCCAGCGTGCTGCCGCTGCGGGCAACGGCGAGGAAGTGGCGAAGGTCGTTCCAGTCCATCGCCGCTTGTTATGCAACAATGCATAACGGTTCCGCAACATCCTGCATTTACGCGGCCGCCCCGGCGCCTCTATCCCGCACCCAGAATTCGTGGGCAAAAGGATCAGAGACGTGAAGCTCTATTACGACCCGGCCTCGACCGTGTGCCGGCCGATCATGCTTTTCCTCGAGGATCACAGGCTCGACGTCGAGCTGGTCCATGTCGACCTCACCGTCGGCGAGCATCGGTCGGACTGGTATGCCGAAGTGAACCCCAACCGGCAGGTGCCGGCCTTGGTCGACGGCGATTTCCGGATCACGGAATCGGCGACGATCCTTCGTTACCTCGCCGATCTCGCCGGCTCCCCGGCCTATCCGAAGGAGCCGCGCGCCCGCGCCAAGGTCGACGAGGCGCTCGATTGGTTCAACACCGGTTTCTACCGCGATCACGGCTACGGCATCGTCTACCCGCAGATCCTGCCGAACTACCGAATCCATCCCGCCCAGACCGGCGAGCTGCTCGCCTGGCACCGCGATCGGGCGGCGGCGCGGCTCCAGGTGCTCAACGATCATATGATCGGCGACGGCCTCTGGGTCGCGGGCGCCTACAGCATCGCGGACTGTTTCGGGGCATCGCTCGTCACGATGGGCGAGATGGTCGGCTTCGACCTGACGCCCTGGCCGAACGTCCGCCGCTGGCTCGCCGCGATGGAGGCGCGGCCCGGCTGGGCGACCGCCAATGCCGCCTTCTACGGCTGGCGAAGCGCCGTCCGCGCCGCCGCACAGGCCGCCTGAGCTTCAGACTTTCGTACAGCGTAGACCAGAGAACGGCCTTCGGGCCGAAGGGGAGACTATTATGCAACGCCACGACATTTACGGCCCCATCCACAAGGGCCTCCGCCTCGCGCTCGCCAACCTCACCATCCAGATCGGCAGCACCGATTTCGCCGATGAAGACGCGGCCCGCGAGACGATCGCAGCGCTCAGGCGGCAGATGGCGCTGAGCGCCAGCCACCTGGCGCATGAGGAGGAGCAGATCCACACCGCCCTCGAAGCGCGGGCCGAAGGCGCGACCCTGACCCTGCTCGCCGATCACGACCATCACCGCCGCGCCTTCGTGGAGATCGAGACGATCATGCAGACGATCGAGGCCGCGCCCGCCGAGGCCCGTCCGGCGCTCGGCCGGGAGCTCTATCTCGGCTTCACCCAATTCGTCGCCGCCGACTTCGCCCACATGGCCGAGGAGGAGATGGTGATCCTGCCGCTCCTCCACCGCCTGTTCAGCGACGAAGAGCTGATCGCGATGGAAGGCGCCATCGTCGCCGCTCTGCCGCCGGAGAAAGCGATGGCCTATATGCAGCTCGCCATCCCCGCGATGAACGGTCCCGAGCGCGTCCGCTTCCTGAACTTCGTCCGCGGCGGCGCCCCGGCCGAGGCCTTCGAGGCGATCCTCAACTTCGCCGTCCGGCCGACGCTAACGCCGAACGACTATCACGCGGTGGAGCTGGGGCTGGCGGCCTAACGGATGCTTGGGACAATTCGTCACCCCGGACTTGATCCGGGGTCCACCTTCCTTTCGGCAGCTGACAAGGAAGGTGGATGCCGGATCAAGTCCGGCATGACGAGTAGGGGTTGGTCAGACCGAAACAGCCTTCAACGTCTCCTCGTCCAGCTTCCCAGTCAGCCCCGGCACCTCCTCGAGCTGCCGCAGGTCGCTGAACCCGCCGCGCTCCTTTCGGTAGCGGACGATCTCGTGGCCGTGGCCTTGCAGGCCCTCGATCGCGTCCAGCTCCTCCTGGCTCGCCTCGTTGATGTCGACCGGCATCAGAGGTCGGGCAGGCTCTGGCTGGCCTCACCCCAGCCCTGGAGGGCGCGGCTGGAGGCGCGCTCGATCAGCTGGTCGGCGTCGCGCAGGGTGAAGTGGGCGCCGCTCTCATACTCGTCCAGCTCGTCCCAGGAGATCGGCGCCGAGACCGGCGCGCCCGGCCGCGCCCGGGTCGAATAAGGCATGATCGCCGTCGCGCCGCGCTGGTTGCGGAGATAATCGAGGAACATCCGTCCCTTGCGCGCGACCTTGGCGAGATTGGCGGTGAAGCGGTCCGGCTCGGCCGTGGCGAGCGCGACCGAGAAGCGCATCGCGAAATCCTTCACCGCCGGCCATTCCGCCTCCGGCGTCAGCGGCACGACGACGTGCAGTCCCTTCCCGCCGGTCAGCAGCGGGAAGGTCTGGAGGCCCATGTCGGCGAGGTGGCGCTTGAGGTCCCGCGCCGCCTTCTTCACCTCGTCGAAGCTCAATCCCTCGTCGGGATCGATGTCGAAGACGAGCCGGTCCGGCTTCTCGACGTCGGCGTTGCGCGAACCCCAGCCATGGAACTCGATCGCGCCCATCTGCACGCAGGCGATGAGGCCCGCCTGGTCCTCGATGTAGAGATAATCCTCGACCTGCCCCTTCTTCTCGGTGATCGGGACGTGGTGGACGTGCGGGCCGAACGTGCCCGCGTCATGCTTCTGGAAGAAGCATTTCTTCGCCCGGCCCTGCGGGCAGCGGACGAGCGTCAGCGGCCTCTTGCCGACCCAGGGGATCATCAGCGGCGCGACCGCGCGGAAATAGGCCGCGAGCTCGCCCTTGGTGATATTCTCATCCGGGAACACCACCCGCTCCGGATTGCTGATTTTCACTCCGTCCTCGACCGCCGCCGCGACGGGTTGCGGCTTCTCGGGCACAACCTCGGACGCCTTCTTGTCGCCGCGCAGGCCGAGGAAGCTGGCGTGGCGGACGACATTGTCGGCGGTGAACTCGGCGAAGGCGACTTCGCAGACCAGCTGCGGCTTGATCCAATGGGCACCCCGCGCCTCCGGCCGCGGCACGGCGACGGCGGGCTTGTCCGTCGCCAGCTTGTCCATCGTCGCGCGAAGGTCGTGCTGGACCTGGTTCGAGAAGCCGGTGCCGACCTTGCCGGCATAACGCAGCTTGCCGCCCTCGTTCAGCCCGAGCAGCAGTGCCCGGAAGCCGCGGCCTTTCTTGTCGCTCTCCGACCAGCCAACGATGACGAATTCCTGGCGGAGGGTGCATTTGACCTTGAGCCAGTTCTTGGTGCGGTCGCCGCGATAAAGCGAGTCCGCCTTCTTCGAGATGATCCCTTCCTGGCCCGCCTCGCACATCGCCGCGAACAGCTTCTCGCCATGGCCGACGATATGCTCGGCGTAGAGGATGAAGGGCGGCTTGCCGTCGCCGACGAGCGAGGCCAGCCGCGCCTTGCGCTCGATGTTCGGCAGTTTGGTCAGATCCTCGCCGTCAATCTCCAGCGCGTCGAACAGGAAGAGGGTGAGCCCGCGGCCGCCCTCGCTGATCGCCTGCTGGAGCGCGGAGAAACTGGTGCTGCCCTTGTCGTCCAGGTCGACGATCTCGCCGTCGAGCAGGGCCGAGCCGACCTCCAGCTCCGCCGCCGCCTCGGCGATCTCCGGGAACTTGTCCGACCAGTCGAGCCCCGAACGCGTATAGATTTTCGCCCGCCCGCCGCCGATGCCGAGCAGGCAGCGATAGCCGTCATATTTCATCTCGTGGATCCAGCCCGACCCGGCGGGGACGTGATCGACGAGCGTGGCTTTTTGCGGAGGACGGAAGGGGGGGATCTTCCTGGCTCCTCCCCGGGACGGGGAGGGGGACCGCGCGGAGCGCGGTGGAGGGGGCCCGGCACCGAGCGAGGGGCCCCCTCCACCAGCCTTCGGCTGGTCCCCCTCCCCGTTCCGGGGAGGAGTACGCCACCCCTTCACCTCCTTCGCCTTCTTCGCCGCGGCGATCTCCTGCATCGTGCGCCCGGTCTTGATGCTGGTGAGATATTTCTCCGTCAGCCCGAGGCTGGAGCCGGCCTGCTCGTCATTGACCTTGCGAAGGATCCAGTTCTCGGTGCGGTCGCCTGGGCGCGGCTTCAGCCGGAACATGATCCACTCGCCCTTCATCCTGTGGCCGTCGAGGGTGAAGTGGAGGTGCCCCTCCTCGATCGTCTTGCGCGGATCCTTGCGCGGATCGGGGGTCCATTTCCCCCAGTCCCACAGCATCACCGTGCCGCCGCCATATTGGCCCTTCGGGATCGTCCCCTCGAAGCTGGCATAGCTCATCGGATGGTCTTCCGTGCGGACCGCCAGCCTTTTGTCGTCGGGGTTGAGGCTGGGGCCGCGGGTCACCGCCCAGCTCTTCATCACCCCGTCCATCTCGATCCGGAAATCGTAATGGAGCCGCGTCGCGTCGTGCTTCTGGACCATGAACAGCGCCGGCGCGTGCCCGCCCCGGACCGGACCGAGCTTGCCAGGTGGCTCCGCCGTCTTCGCGAAATCGCGCTTGCGGTTATAGGTGGCGAGCGGATCGGCCGCCTTTTTCGCCATGGATCAGGCCCGCTTGCGCGCCGGGGCCGACTTGGACGCCGCCTTCTTCGGCGCAGCCTTCTTCGCGGCCGGCTTCTTCGCTCCGCCCGACTCCTTCGCCCCGGGCCGATCGATCGAGCGCTTCAGCGCCGCCATCAGGTCGATGACGTTGGAGCCCCTGGCCGGCTTCTCTTCCTCCTCGGCATGGATCTTCTTGCCCTTGCGCTTTTGCTCGATAAGGTCCTTCAGCGCCTCGATATAGCGGTCGTGATATTCGGACGGATCGAACTTGCCGGTCTTCCGGTCGATCAGGGTCTCGGCGAGGTCGAGCAACTCCTCGTCCGGCTTTGAATCGGCAATGTCGCGGAAATAATTCTGCGCCTTGTTGACCTCGTCGGCATAGCGCAGCGTCTCGAGCACGATGCCGCGGCCGCAGGGCTTCACGCTGACCAGATATTCGCGGCCGCGCAGCGCAAGCTGGCCGATCCCCATCTTGCGGGTCCGCCGCAGCGCCTCGCGAAGGACGATGAACGCCTCCTCGGCGAGATCGTCGGCGGGGACGACGAAATAGGGCTTTTCGAAATAGAGGACGTCGATCTCGTCATAATCGACGAACTGGGTGAGCTCGAGCGTCTTCTTGCTCTCGAGCTTGACCGCCTCGAGCTCCTCGTCGGTCATGGTGACGTAGGTGCCCTTCTCGATCTGGTAGCCCTTGACGATATCCTCTGGATCGACCGGCCCGACGCCGGGCACGACCTTCTCATATTTGATCCGCTGCCCCGTCGGCTCGTAAATCTGGTTGAAGGCGATCTGGGCGCCGCTCTTGGTGGCGGAGAAGATCTCGACCGGGATCGAGACCAAGGCGAGCCTGATCTGCCCTTTCCAATAGGCGCGTGCGGCCATGTCGCTGTGCTCCGGAAGATCGATTCGTTTCCGATTCAATCCGCGGGAAGGGGAGGGGTTCCGGCGCTAGACGGGAATCTCCGTCGTGTACTTGACCTGCCGCAGAGCGAAGTTGGAGGCGGCGTTGGCGACCGACGGATGGGCGAGGACGCCGCGCATGATGAAGCGGTCGTAATCGGCGACGTCGCGGACGGCGATGCGGAGGAGATAATCCCACTCGCCGGACATGGCGTAGCATTCGACAATCTCTTCGCGCGACTGGATGAATTGCTCGAAATCGGCGCGCGCCTCGACCGTCTGGCGCGTCATCCGCACCTGGCAGAGGACGTTGACGGCGCGCTCAAGGGCCTCGGCGCTCGCGAGCCTGACGGTCGCGCCGAGCACGCCCGCTTGCTCGAGGCTCCGGATGCGCCGCCAGACGGAGGCGGGGGAGGCGCCGACCCGCTCGGCGAGCGCCGCGTGGCTAAGGCTCGCATCGCGCTGCAATTCGCGCACGATCTTGCGGTCGATCCCCTCCATTCGATCATTCTATTTCACGAAAGGCGCATGCAGCGCAATCCTGTTTCAAATTCGGCCGCCGCCGGGCCGCCTTTGAGACGCCTTTTGAGTGCCAGCGCGTTATAGAATAGAGCGCGGCGAGACCCCTTGCCGACAGGAGGAACGCGTGGCCACGAACGTGCTCGATGCGAAGGAGCCGATTCTCTTCGACAGGCTCGACGAGCAGAAGCCCGACGCGCTCCTCCAGCTGATCGCGCTCTGCGACGCGGACACCCGGCCTGAGAAGATCGACGTCGGCGTCGGCGTCTATCGCGACTCGAGCGGCGGCACGCCGATCCTTCGCGCCGTCAAGAAGGCCGAGCGCATCCTGTGGGAGACGCAGGAGACCAAGGCCTATCTCGGCTCGGCCGGCGACGCGCGTTTCACCGACCTGATCCGCCCGATCGTCTTCGGCGAGGCCCTGAGCGCCGACGAGCGGATCGTCGGCCTGCAGACCCCCGGGGGCTGCGGCGCCCTCCGGCTCGGCGCGGAGCTGATCCACAAGGCCAATCCCAACGCCCGCATCCATGTCGGCGAGCCCACCTGGCCGAACCACGCCCCGCTCATCGCCAGCAGCGGCGTCGAGATGCTTGCCTACGATTATTACGATTGCGAGGCGCGGCGCATCCTGTTCGACCGCATGGTCACAGCGCTCGAGGCGGCGCGGCCCGGCGATCTCGTCCTCCTCCACGGCTGCTGCCACAATCCGACCGGCGCCGATCTCGACGCCGATCAGTGGCGCGAGGTCGCCGACATCGTCTCCCGCCGCGGCCTCATCCCCTTCGTCGATCTCGCTTACCAGGGCCTCGGCGACGGCCTCGAAGCCGACGCGGCCGGCACCCGCATCGTCGTCGAAGCCGCGGAGCAGGCGCTGATCGCCCAGAGCTGCGACAAGAATTTCGGCATCTATCGCGAGCGCACCGGCAACCTCTTCGTCAAGGGATCGAGCCGCCGCGGCGCCGGCATCGCCCTCGGCAACCTCCTCCAGCTCGCCCGCACCATGTGGTCGATGCCGCCCGATCACGGCGCCGCCATCGCCCGCATCGTCCTCGACGATCCGGAGCTTCGTGCCGACTGGCTTGCCGAGCTGGACGAGATGGGCGCCCGCATCCGCACCCTCCGCGACCGCCTCGCCGCCTATGACGAGCGACTCGCCTATCTGCGCGACCAGAAGGGCATGTTCTCGATCCTGCCGATCGGCCCGCAGCAGGTGCTGGCGCTGCGGGAGGAGAAGGGCATCTACATGGCGAATTCCGGCCGCTTCAACGTCGTCGGCCTCTCCGACGACAATGTCGACCGCTTCGCCGCCGCCGTGGTGGAGAAAATGAATGGCTGAGCAGGCGCTGGCGAAGACGCGGACAGGCACCAACGCGCCCGATCCCGACTTCGACTGGCGCCGCATTGCCTATCTCGTCCAGGTCAGCCGGGCGATGGACCGGCTCGAGGAGGAGCGGCTCGTCCCC
>JADMIO010820098.1_pt1 | contig 10584 bp, 10 predicted proteins | sample 8958161 | NCBI WGS metagenome assembly JADMIO01 (sample SAMN16585339, study PRJNA669376) | soil metagenome | isolation source: Crop rotation soil | place: USA: Cullars Rotation, Alabama | collected 2011
CTTTCCCCGAAGCGTGATGGGGATTACGCCCGCGGCCTATGCGCGGAGCTGGCGCGTCTAGGCCGGACGGCTACGCTGCTCCAAGCCCGAGACTGTCGTAGATCCGCCGCGCATAGACACCGAACTCGTCGGTGGTCTTGATCGGCAGTGCGCGCGGAAAGGGCAGCTCGATCGGGAAGTACTCCGCCATGCGCGCGGGCCCCGCCGTCAGCACGGCGCAGTGAGAAGCGAGAAACACCGCCTCCTGGATCGAGTGGGTGACGAAGATGATGGTCTTGCCGCTCTCGCGCCAGATCCGGAGCATCTCCAGGTTCATCTGCTCGCGCGTCAACGCGTCCAGTGCGCCGAACGGCTCGTCCATCAGGATCAGCTTGGGATCATGGATGAAGGCGCGCGCAATCGCGGTGCGCTGCTGCATGCCGCCGGAGAGCTGCTGCGGATATTTGTCCTCGGAGCCCGCAAGGCCCACGAGATTGAGCAGGTCGCGCGCCCGCGCGCGCGCCGCCTTCATCGGCAACCCGACGATCTCGGCCGGCAGCAGCACGTTGTCCAGAATGGTACGCCACTTCAGGAGGAGGGCTTGCTGGAAGACCATGCCGATATCGCGCGCGGGATCGAACGGCGTTGCGGCATTGCCGATCCGCACGGTCCCGCCGTCGGCACTGTGCAGGCCTGCAAGGATCTTCAACACCGTGGTCTTGCCGCATCCCGAAGGTCCGACCAGCGACACCAGCTCTCCCTCCTGCACGTCCATGGTGACGTCGGAGACTGCGAGGAAATCGGCGCCGCCGGTGCGGTAGGCCTTGCGGACATTACGCAGGCTGATGAAGGGCGCGCGGTCGCTCATGTCAGCCATTTCTGCAAATGGCTTGCGACGAAATCGTCGTCGCTGAGATCGGCGTGCTCATGATAGACGCGGTCGATCTCCTGGAGCTGGCCCGGGCTCAATCCCTCGTGCGGATCCAGGCACCAGAGGCCCTGCATCAGGCCCTGCCGGCGCAGCACCTCGTGGCAGCCCGCGATACAGCCGTGGAAATTGTTGGCGACATCGAAGAAGGCGCTGTTGCAATCGGTGACGCGCGCGTCGAGCGCGAGCAGATCGGCCGGAACGCTCGGCTTGTTGCGCGCGGCCTTGCAGGTCTCGAACTGCTTTATGGCGCTGTACGTCCATACCGACCAGTGGCCGAGCAATCCGCCGCGGATGTGGGTGCGCGTGGTCACACCCTTGTCCCTGAGATCGAAGGGCAGTGTGAGATCGAGCAGGATGTGGTCGTCATTGCCGGTGTAGAGCGTGATACGGTCGAGCGCGCCGGCGGCCGAGACTCCACGCAGCACATCGAGGGTGCGATAGCGGTTGAACGGCGCGATCTTGATCGCGATCACGTTGTCGATCTCGGCAAAGCGCCGCCAGAAATTCGCTGATAGAATCACGCCGCCGACCGCCGGCTGCAGGTAGAAGCCGACCAGGGGAATCTCGTTGGCCACGGCACGGCAATGCGCCACGATCTCGTCTTCGCTTGCCGCCTTCATGGCGGCGAGGCTGAGCAGGCCCGCGTGATAGCCGATACCGCGCGCAATCCTTGCTTCTGAAGCTGCCTGCCGCGTCGGGCCGGCGAGGCCTGCGACCAGCGCCAGCGGCCGCCTGGTCCAGTTCGCAGCGGTCTCCGCCGCAAGCTCCAGCACCGGCCGGTAAAGCCCGACGTCGCGGATCGCGAACTGCGTCGTGTGCACGCCGACCGCAAGCCCACCGGAGCCGGCATCGATGTAATAGCGCGTCAGCGCGCGCTGATGGACCTTGTCGAGCTTACGATCTTCCGTCAGCGCCAGCGGATGCGCGGGCAGCACGGTGCCCTCGGCGATCAGCCGCCGCACGTCGGATTTGATCTCGCTGTGGTGCATGGGAGTGTCCTATCCAAATTCGGGGCCGGCGACCGCGAACGGCAATGCGGGCGGCTGGCTCGCCGCGCGGCCGAACCTCATGCGCTGGAACGGCCGCTCGATGCTCCAGCCGCTCGCGGTGAGGCCATCGAGGAATTCGGCTTGCGCGGCGACCGCGTCGATGAGCACGGGTCCGGTTTCGCTTGCCGCGATGTCGTGCACCATCTCAAGGGCGTGGGATGCACCATCGGCGAACAGCGGTCCGATATGGCGGGCGGTGCGCCCGTCGCGGACCAGCGCCATGGCACGGCCGCTGGACACGAGCTTCGAGTTCGCGCGCCCACTCAATTCCCGCAGGAAACCGCTGCGATCGAAACCGATCGTGCCGATATCAGCAGCGATGAACGCGTCGAGCTTGCCGGCGGATGGTGTTGCGCGCTTCGCACCGGATGCATTCGCCAGGCGCAACCGCCGCAACTCGATGGTCGGGGTGAAGCCGAGTGGGCCATAGACCGTGGCGCCCGCCGGTGTCGCATCGAGCCAGGTGGTGATGCCGAGCTTTTTTGCCTTCCCAAGACAGGCATCGACCAGCCGAGTTGCGAGCCCGCGCCGGCGCCAGCTTTCGGTGACAAGCACCATGCTGATCCAGGCATCATGTTCGCCATAGGGCATCAGCGCCGCCGTCGCGACGAGCGTGTTCTTTTGGTCGCGCATGCCGAACACGGCCCCTTTCGTCAGGAAGAACCGCCAGTCGGCCTCGTTCTGGTTCCAATGCGCTTCCGTCGAGAGAAGGAGGGCGCCCGCGGCGTCCCGCGCGTCGAGCTGGACGATGGCGAGCTGCTCAGTATCGCCCATCGCGCACCTCGTATTTGGTCGGCTTGCCGAGGCTTGGCATCGATCGTGCCACCCAATCCGCGGTCCATTTGATCAATTGCGCGGTGCCGACGATCGGCAGGCCAAATAGTTTCACCGCTTGCGACGTATTGGTCAGCCACGCAGTCGGCTCTTCCTTGCCGACGATCATTGGTTCCTTGCCGAACAACGCACCGAATTTGGCGGCGAGATCTCGTACGGCGATGATCTCGTGACCGCTGACATTGATCGGCGAAGTCGGCGTGTCGCAATGCGCGAGGCAGCGCAGCGCCTGCGAGGAGGCATCGCCCTGCCAGATGAAGTTGACGTGGCCGAGGCTGACATCGATTGGCTTGCCCGCGAGCACCTTGCTTGCGATGTCGTGCAGCACGCCGTAGCGCATGTCGATCGCGTAGTTCAGCCGGAACAGCCGGCCTGGCGTTTTGAACTGGTTCGAAAAATATTCGAACATGCGCTCCCGGCCGACGCAGGATTGCGCGTATTCGCCGGGCGGGTTGGGCGCCATGGCCTCATCCGAGCCCTTGCCGTTGACCGGCACGAACGGATAGACGCAGCCGGTCGAGAACGCGACGATCCGCGAGTGCCGGAACGCCTGCGCGACCAGCGCGGGGACATGCGAGTTCATGGCCCAGGTCAGCGCCAGATTGCCTTCCGCGCCGAATTTGCGGCCGGCCATGAAGATGATGTTGGCCGCCTGCGGCAGCGTCTTGATCGCGGCCTCGTCCAGCAGGTCACAATGGATGGTCTCGATGCCGCGCGCCTGCAGCCATTCCTCGACCCCTGGCTCGCTGAAGCGCGCGACGCCGATGATCCGCCGGTCGGGAAGGGCGTTCTTTGCAAGGCCCGCGAGTGTCGGTCCCATCTTGCCGCCGATGCCGAGGATCATGATGTCACCATCGACCTTGCGGAGATCATCGATCAGCGCCTGGCTCGGCCGGCACAGGATGTCATCCAGCGCCGCAATGTCGATGATCTTGTCCGGCAGATTGTCGCGTGTGAGCAGCATGTCTTTCGGTCTCGCTATTGCAGCCTGACGTCGCGGACCACGAACAGCCGTTCGAGTCCGAGCACCAGGCCGTAAAGGGCAACGCCGAGCAGGGTCAGCAGCACCACCGCCATCACCATGGCAGGCGTATCGAGGGCGGACTGCACCTGGATCATGAGGTAGCCGAGCCCGCGATCGGAGGCGATGAACTCGCCGACGATCGCCCCCGCGACCGCGAGGATGGCGCCTACCTTCATGCCCGAGAACACGTAAGGCAGCGAGCCCGGAAGCTGGATCTTGCGGAACAGCGTCCAGCGTGAACCGCGCAGCGATTTGACGAGATCGAGCAGATCGGGCTCGACCTCCGAGAGGCCGCGCGCGGTCGTGAGCAGGATCGGGAAGAAGCAGATCGAGAAAGCGATCAGGATGTTGGCGAAGATGCCGTAGGAGAACCAGACGATGACGAGCGGCCCCATCGCCACCTTCGGGATCATGTTCATGGTCACGAACAGCGGCAGCAGGATCAACGCGATGGCGCGCGACCAGGTGAAGATCAGCGCCAGCGCCACGCCGACGACCGCGCCGAGCGCGAAGCCGCCGAGGATTTCGACCGCCGTGACAAGGAGATTGGAGACCCAGGCGTATTTGGAGTAAGCGAGCGTCGAGAGCGCCGCGAGCGGCGATGGCAGAATAAATTTCGGTACCTGGAAGGCGTCGACCAGAACCTGCCAGAGCACGATCACGGCAAGATGCACGATCAGGATGATCGCAACCGATTTCGCAGATCGTCGTCCCTCAGCGGGCACTGCTGGTTTTCTCCGTGTTGGTCTCAAGTCTAGCGCGCGGCTGGCCCTGTTTCAACTATCTGGTTGATTATGGAAGCTGCGACCATCTCGTCATTGCGACGAAGCGAAGCAATCCATCTTTGAGCTTGCTGAGGCATGGATTGCTTCGTCGCTTCCTCCTCGCAATGACGACCACGATTGGGCAGTCACGGTGTCCCTCAAGGTCGCAGCGCCTGCAGCACGAGATCGACCACATGCCTGCGGCGGGCGCGCTTCATCGCCGGACGGCTCAGATCCGCGCCAAAAATGGCCGAGAGGGTGGGGGTGTTGGAGAAGAAGAAATAGCTGAGGCCCGCAATCGAGATATAGAGATGCACCGGATTGATTCCGCGCCGGAAGGTTCCGTCGCGGACGCCCTGCTTGAGGATCTTGTCGACCATGCTGACGAGCGGCGAATGCATGGCTTCGAGCTTGCGAGATCGGCGGACGTGGCGCGCCCCGCCGCGGTTCTCATCATTTAGGAGTACAATGAAGTCGGGATGCGCGGCGAGATGGTCGAAGGAACTCTCGATCAGCTTCCGGATCGCTTTCTTCGGCGGCAATCCTTCGAGATTTAGCTTGCGTTCCTGGTTCCGGATTTCCTCGTAAACCCATTCCAGGACCGCAAGGTAGAGTGCGTCCTTGTCGCCGAAATAGTGATAGACCAACTGCTTGTTGACCCCGGCTCGAGCCGCGATTTCATCGACGCGGGCGCCGGCGAGCCCACTGTCGGCAAATTCACGCCGCGCCGCAGTCAGCAGCCTCTGACGCGTTGCTTCCGGGTTGCGCCGTTGGGGTTTCTTCGGTGGCGTTTTGCCATTTGCGCGTCGTTCGGGCATTTCCAACCAGGCAGTTGACAAGTACCTTGGGCCACGGTTGCATTGGTAACGTCACGGACGGACATCGACAAGAGCCGGCTGAAATCAAGGGAGCGTTGCCATGAAGTATGCAGGGCTGATGGGATTGGCGCTGGCGCTCGCGTTGCCGGCCTCGCCCGTTGCGGCCGCGGAATCCGTCAATCTCATGCTGAACTGGACGCCGACCGCGGACCACTCGCCGTTCTACTACGCCAAGGCGCAGGGTTGGTACGAGAAGGCAGGTATCGACCTCACCATCGAGACCGGCAAGGGCTCGGGTGTGTCGTCGCTCAAGGTCGGTTCCGGCGGCACCCCCTTCGGCATCGCCGATCTCGCGACGGCGCTGGTGGCCAAGAGCAAGGGCGCCGACGATGTCGCGATCATGAGCATCTATGCCAATACCGGGCAGACCTTCTACTGGCTGAAGAGCTATGGCGTGAACGGTCCGAAGGATTTTCCCGGACACAAGATCGGGAACCCGCCGGGCGACGCGTCGCGGGTGATGTGGCCGGCTTTCGCCAAGGCCGCCGGGATCGCGCCGGACTCCGTCAATTTCGTCAATGTCGGGCCGACCGCCAAGATCGCAGCGCTGAAGAGCCACACCGTCGATATCATCAGCGACTTCTACAACGAGCACGATCTCAAGGTGATCGAGTTCGGCAGTGATCTCGGCTTCATCAATTGGAAGGACATCGGCCTCAATCCTTACGGCAATTCCCTGATCGTCAACGGCGCGTATCTGGAGAAAAATCCGAAGCTGGTCGCGGAATTCGTCAAGGTCACGCAGAAGGCCTATGCCGCCTGCGTCGCGGATGCCGCGCCTTGTCTGAAGGCGCTGCTCGACAGCGTCTCCGGTCTCGACAAGGAGAACCAGGAGCGGCAGTGGGAACGCATCAAATATCTGATGACGGATGAATTCACCACGACCAAGGCGCTTGGCTGGATTGACGGCGAGCGGATGAAGAAGGATTACGAACTGGTGCAGACCTATCTCGGCATGGAAAAGCCGTTCGACGTGCAGACGGCGTTCTCGACCAACATGCTGGATACGTCGATCAAGATGGATGCGAGCAAGGTGAAGAAGTGAACGCCGAAAGGAAGCCATCCCTGAGCGCGCTCTATCTCGGAATCTCCAGGTTGTAAGCGCCGCCGTCATTGCGAGGAGCGAAGCGACGAAGCAATCCACGTCTCCACGGATGGTGAGATGGATTGCTTCGCTTCGCTTGCAATGACGGGAGCTATCACTGCAGCGACTCCCCCGCGGTCTTCACCACACGCACCAGCTTCTCCTGATCGTTCTTCATCAGTTCGGCGAGGTCGGCAAGCGGCATCGGTTTGCCGGGAATATCTGAAATCGCGAGGTGGTGCTGTACGTCAGGATTTTCCAGCGCCTTGTTGATGGCGGCGTGAATCTTCTCGACGAGAGCGTCAGGCGTCGATGACGGCACATAGATGCCGTACCAGGGGACGTAGGCGGCCTGCGCGAAACCGGCCTCCGCGATGGTCGGAACTTCGGGTAAATCGGGGACGCGCTTCTCGGTGAAGACCGCGAGCGGCTTCACCGTTCCTTCCTTGATGTGCGGCAAGGCCAGCGCCAGCGACACGATCTCGAAATGCATCAGGTTGGTGATCAGGTCGATCAGGGCCTGCGGCTGGCCCTTGTAGCCGATATTGGTGAGCTTGATATCGGCCACCTGGAACAGCTTCTGCGCGGAAAGGTCGATCGACGAGCCGGTGCCGGGATTGCCGAAATTCAACTGGCCGGGTTTGGAGCGTGCGAGCTCCACGAACTCGCCGATGGTCCTTGCGGGGCTAGACGGATGCACCAGCGCCACGCTCTGGTTCCACACCGCGAGTCCAACGCATTTGAAATCCTTCAGCGTGTCCCAGCCGGCGTCCTTGTAGAGAGTCGGATTGACCAGCACCGCCGGCCCGGTGACGAGCCAGGTGTAACCGTCGCCTTCGCTGCGTGCGACCGCGGCAGTGCCGACGTTCGAGTTGGCACCCGGACGCGCCTCCACCACGACGGTCTGCTTGGTGTCGCGGCCGACCTGCTCGGTCACGGCGCGTGCGACGATGTCGACGATGCCGCCGGCGGGGTAAGGCACGATGATATGGATCGGCCGGCTCGGCCAGTTGTCCGCGGCGCCGGCGTCTGACACCAGCAGCATCGCGGCAAGGCCGCATGCGAAACTCAACGCGGTTTTCCTGCGCATGATGTTCCTCCCGCCACCGCCGCGTCCGTCCAGACGCGCCGCTTTCACATTGTTCGTTGCTCGTCTTCGACCAGCGCACGGATGCTGCGCGCCAGGCCCAGAATACGCGGACCGCATTCGCGCTCGACCTGTTCGGCGCTGAAGCGGAACGACGGGATACCGCAATTGACCGACAGGCACTCGCCGTTCGCCGTGCGATATAGCGGCGCCGCGACGCCAAAGATCTCGCGCCGCCATTCCCCGAGCGAAACCGCAAAGCCGCGCTCGCGGCAGAGCTCGATATCCGGCAGCGTGCGCCGCGCGACATAGTCGGTGTCCTCGGGGCGCTCGGTCTTCACATCAGCGACATAGGCGTCCAGTTCGTCCTTGCTGTAGAGCGACAACAGCGCGCGGCCGACCGCGGTCGTCGACATCGCGCTTGAAAATCCGACGTCGGGCAGATGCGGCACGGCGTCGGTGGTGCGCAGCGTTTCCACATAGATGAAGTCGAGGCCGAACGGCATCGCGATCGACACGGTGCCGCCGGCGTAAGCCGCGAAATCGCGCATCAGCGGGCGCGCGGTCTGCCGCACCTTGATCGCTGATAACAGCGGATAGGCCGTCGCCAGGACGCCGAGCCCGAGCCCGAAACGGCCCCTTGGGTCGCGCTTGAGATAGCCGAGTTGCGCCAGCGTGTAGGTGAGCCGTGACACGGTCGGACGCGACAACCCCGTATGTTCGGCAAGCTCCGCATTCGATAGCGGACCGCTCCGGGAACGGAACGCGGCGAGCACGTCGAGGCCATGCGCCAGCGTGGTCGCAAAGGAAGGATCGCCTTGCTCGGCCCGCGCCTTGGAGGCAGCGATTGCAGGTGAGGTCATTGGCATATCCTAGTATCGGGCAGTAATCTCGTGTCTGTCAATATATCGAAACGAATTTGCAATTCGTGTCGACATTATGTTAAAGATGACCAAAATCGGGAGGACGTATGGATTTCGAGATCTCGGCGCGGTCCGAGCAATGGCGGAGCCGCCTGCAGGCGTTCTTTGACAAGGAGGTGCTGCCGCGCCATCACGCCTGGCTCGATCATGTCGTCAGGCGCGGGGAGAAGGCGCCCTTCATGGGCGAATTGCAGGCGAAAGCGCGCGAGCAGGGCCTGTGGAATCTCGGCCTGCCCGAACTTGCGCCGGACGAGCCCGGCACCCGGCTTTCCAACCTCGAATATGCGCCGCTCGCCGAGATCATGGGGCGGCTGTTCTGGGCGCCGGAAGCGTTCAATTGCCAGGCCCCTGATGTCCCGAACATGATCGCGTTGCAGAATTGCGCGACGCCGGAGCAGAAGAAGCGCTGGCTCAACCCGCTCCTGAATGCGCAGACGCGTTCCGCGTTCGGCATGACCGAGCCGGACGTCGCCTCATCGGACGCCACCAATGTCGCGACCAGGATGGTGCGCGACGGGGATCATTACGTCATTACCGGGCGCAAATGGTTCATCACCGGCGCTGCGCATCCGGATTGCACGTTCCTGATCGTGATGGGCGTGACCAATGCGGACGCCGAGCGCACCAGCCGCCATTCCTGCATCATCGTGCCGATGGATGCGCCGGGTGTGCGATTGGTGCGGCGGCTGCGCTTCATGGGCTGCGAAGATCATGTCGCGCCGATCGGCGAACTGACATTCGACAAGGTCCGCGTGCCCCGTGAAAACCTGCTCGGCGCCGAAGGCGAGGGGTTCAAGGTCGCGCAGATCCGGCTTGGGCCCGCGCGCATCCATCATTGCATGCGCTCGATCGGGCTTTGCGAGCTTCTGATCGAATTGATGATGGTGCGTGCGTCGGAGCGCAGCGCCTTCGGCCGCACGGTCATCCAGTACGACACCGTGCAGCGCTGGATCGCGGAATCCCGGGTCGAGCTCGAGCAGGCGCGGCTGTTGTGCTACCGCTGCGCCTGGCTGCTTGATCGCAGCGGTCATCATGGCGCGTGGCGCGACGTGTCGCTGATCAAGGTCGCGGTGCCGGCCATGCTGCAGCGGATCGCCGATCGCGCATTGCAGGTGTTCGGCGCGATGGGCGGCTCGGACGATACGCCGATCCACCAGGCGCTGGCCTGGGGCCGTTTGCTCAGGATTGGCGATGGGCCGGACGAGGTGCATCTGCGCCAGATTTTCCGGATGGAGGCGATGCCGGCATGGTCCGTTGCCGCCTCGCCCTATCTTGCCCCGCACCCCGTGTAGCTATCGCTTGTCAGCAGGGAGAACGATCATGAGTGAGACCGCGGTCAGCGAAGCGCCGAAAGAGAGTCCGAAGGACGCATCGGCTTCCGTCATCGCGCAGCAACAGGCGATGTTGAAGGCGCTGCCGTTTGCCGACACCGCCGATTTCGACGATGCCGCGCGCGGCTTTCTCGGCACCGTCGACCACGCGAAGATCATGTCGGCCTCGGGCCGCGTGGTCTGGAGTCTCGAGCCCTATGCTTTCCTCTCCGCCGTCGAGGCGCCGCCAACGGTGAATCCGAGCCTGTGGCGGCAGTCGCGCCTCAACATGCAGCATGGCCTGTTCGAGGTCGTGCCGGGCGTTTACCAGGTGCGCGGGCTCGATATCGCCAACATGACGCTGATCGAGGGCGATAAGGGTGTGATCGTGCTGGACACGCTGACCTCGATCGAGGGAGCGCGCGCGGCGATGGAGCTTTACTTCAAGCATCGCGGCCGGAAGCCCGTCACTGCCGTCATCTTCAGCCATACCCACACCGATCACTGGGGCGGGGCGCGCGGCGTGCTCGACGACCCGACGCTTGCGAGCGGCAAGGTGCCGATTATCGCGCCAAATCTGTTCATGGAGCACGCGGTCTCCGAGAACATCATCGCGGGACCCGCGATGCTGCGGCGCGCGCAGTACCAGTTCGGGCCGTTCCTGGCGAAGGGGCCACGCGGTCACGTGGATTGCGGGCTCGGCAAGACGATGGCGGGAAAG
>JADMIO011113677.1_pt1 | contig 10583 bp, 11 predicted proteins | sample 8958161 | NCBI WGS metagenome assembly JADMIO01 (sample SAMN16585339, study PRJNA669376) | soil metagenome | isolation source: Crop rotation soil | place: USA: Cullars Rotation, Alabama | collected 2011
GCCCGTCGCAATGCGCTTGCTCGGTATGTCACCTCCGTGGCGAGACCATACCTGCAAACCCCGGCGCCAATCTCGACTGATAACCACGCCCGCAACCTTCGCTCCCATCGGTTGGGATCAGGCCCTCGACTGCGCCTGTCGTGCGGTCGATGACCGCAAAGGCGATGAATGGAGCGAACGCGAACAGAATGGCCATGGTGTCTCCACCGGTTGCGAGGCGCCGTGGCCGCCGCGGCGCCTCGGATCATGTCAGCGCCCGCCACCGCCGTGCTGGTTGGCGAAGCGAATGCCTTCGTTGACCTCCGCGATCGCCTGCTGGATCAACTGGACCGCGGTCTCCTTGTGACCGCCCTTGTTGGGCGTCGCTTCGCGCAGCGACTGCAGGGCGTCCTGCAACGAGGCCAGCGCGCGATCCATGTTGCCTTGTTCGGCGCGTGCCGACGACGTCGGAAGTGCGACGGCAGCGGTCACGGCAGCAGCAGCGACGATCTGCATGATGGAGCGGCGGGAGGTGAGGACGTTGAACATGTTCTGTTTCCTTCTGTTGCGTTGATGGGCAACAAGTGCCGGATGCAGGCAGCAGAAACAAATATGACTTTCCTATCTGGCTATCGGCGAAGGGTATGGGTCGATGCCTAGGGCATGAAAAGGACGCGTTTCCGGTCATAGCCCTCCGGGGCAGTGAGCGCCCCTACTCCGTGTCGACATGCGGGCACAGCAAGCCCGCTCAGCCCGCAACACCTGATCTGCGCTGCGCAACGAGCTAATTCCGCTGTGGGCCAATACCGGACTCATGCCGAGGACACCCGTCACGATCGTGTCGACCGAAGCATCCGCATGGCCTAGCGCTGTCCGCAAGGTCGATGCCAGCGACGTACCGCTCCAACTTTGATCGCATCCCAGACTCGCGAGTCGAATAACGAAAGCCTATTCTTTGCCTTGCAAAAAGGGATTCAACGATGACAACCGCCGTACTCAACGCCACTAAACCCGAAGATCTTGGCATCGATAGCGAGAAGCTCGAAGCAGTGTTCGCCCGCGCCAGGCGCGATGTCGACGACGGCACATTGAAGAGCGCGCAAGTGGCGGTGGCGCGGCACGGCCGGCTGGCCGGGGTGCGAACGTTCGGCACGGTTTGCCACAACGGCAGCAAGAAGGAGGTTCCGGCAACGAACGACACATTGTACTCGATCTTCAGCAGCACGAAAGCCATCGTCGGCGCCGCGACCTGGACGGTGCGCGAGGACGGCCTGCTGAAAATCGAAGAGAAGATCGCGGAAATCATTCCGGAGTTCGGGTCGAACGGAAAAGAGAACATCACGGTCGAGCAGGTGATGCTTCACATCGCGGGCTTTCCGGCGGCGCCGTTCAACGCGCTGGATTGGGACGATCGCGAACGCCGGCTGGCGCGCTTCAACAAGTGGCGGCTGAACTGGGAGCCGGGGACGAAGTTCGAGTACCACGCCACCAGCGCGCACTGGACGCTCGCCGAGATCATCGAGCGCCGTACCGGCAAGGACTTCCGGACCTATGTGCGCGAGCGCATTCTCGACCCAATGGGATTGTCGAACCTCTACATCGGGCTGCCGGCCGAGTTGAATGGCCGGGTCGCGGATGTCAGGCACATCGTGCCGCCTGCGCCGCCTCCTGGCGGTTGGGGCGAGGTCACGCCCGATGCCATCCTCAACTTCAACCGGCCGGAGATTCGCGCTGTTGGCGTGCCGGGCGGCGGCGGCATCGCCGGGGCCGCGCAACTTGCACTGTTCTATCAGCCGCTGATCAACGGTGGAGAAACAGCCGGCGGCACCCGCATCATGAAGGCCGAGACGATCGCGTGGGCTACGACACCGCGGACAAAGGACTACCACCGCGACCTCAATTTCAACCAGCCCGTGAATCGCGCACTCACCGTGGTCGTGGCCGGAGACGACGGCAACTCGCACATCCGCGGGTTCGGCAACACGGCTTCGCCGAAGACGTTCGGCCACGGCGGGGCCGGTGGCCAGATCGCCTGGGGCGACCCGGTAAGTGGCATCTCGCTCGGCTACTGCACCGAAGGCTTCCAGGAAGACCTCACGCAGCGCCGTCGCGGCTTAGAGATCGGCAGCCTGGCCGGGAGCTGCCTCGCCTAGCCCCGAGAACCAACACGCGCGCGATCAGCAAGAACACCCAAGCCGCCCGGTGGCCGAGCCTTCGGCGGCCGGTGTACTGAACCACAAGCGGGGACTAGCTCGCGCTGCGGCGCGCCTGCCGCGCGGTGCGCGACGCGTCAGCGTACAGCGCGATATCTTAGGATCGGCGATGCAGAATTCGCGTCCGGATGTTGGGGCAACCCTGACCTCGACGCGCATGGCACGCCGTGTCGGCATGAACTCGCTGAGCTGACAGTCCGCCGCCGACACGTCTCGCGCCCCAAATTCGTCGATTGGAAGTTATGGAATGTCCGCTCTTTGCGGCTGAGCAGGCGTGATGCGGTTCAGCTCGGCGCTTCCGTCAAAAGCCATAAGGAGACCCCGAGCTCACATTGGCTCCACGTCAGCTTTTGAATTAGAAGCAGACGTCAACCATTTCATACCGCTGCGGCGTACAGGTCCTCTTTACTCGGGCTCCCCTTCAATTCAAACCACCTCGCTCCTCAAAGGCGAGGCCGGCACCCCCAATTAGGTAGGTTAAACACCTTGCTCCGCACATGACTGGAGAATGCGGCGGGTCTGGTTGTTGTACTTCTTCATCCAGGAAGGTTTCGAGTTTCGCTCCGGCTTTGCCCTCACCGACGAGGTGTATGCGATCGCAGCCCGGTTCGAGCGGCTGCACGATGATATCGATGCGACCTCCGAAAAGGTGCTTGCGGTAGCCGAAACGCTCATTGCGCAGATCGAAGCGCCCGTCTTCGAGTGCCATCTCCGAAACGCGCTTAACGCGGTTGGCATCACGTCATTTTCAAACAGCGCGACTGAATTTCTGCAATCACTGAATTCCGCGATTGCGCTTGAGGCGACGCCGTAGTGTAACGCAAGGCTCAGGACTCGAGGGGACCACATCCTTGAACCCACGCCAGCGACGTCACATTACAACGGTCATAACCGTCGTCTGCATTAGCGCGCTCGTCGGCGTCGGCTACGCGCTGGCGCAAGGGAATGTGAGTCTTGAATTAGTTGTCACTTCTACACTGCACGGCATTGGCATCGGTCTCCTTTTGACGATGTTCGAGATCTGGCTGGATCTTGAGCCGGGGCGCAGCTGGATGGCAGGGCTGCCGTTCACGGCGACCCTGGTCGTGCGCAGCGCGATGTACGTGCTGGTCATCGTACTGGTGCACCTAACTATCATGGGAGCTCGACGCCGTCTGGGCATCGCAGGGGGAAACGCGACCGACCTGCTCGACACTGTCATCTTCTCAGGCGCGGCTGCATTGGCGGTCAATTTCGTCATTCAGGTTTCCAATCTGCTCGGTCCGCGGACGCTTTTCAATTTTTTCACCGGCCGCTACCACGAGCCATCGCAAGAGAACCGCTTCGTCTTGTTCGTGGATATTGCCGGTTCGACGGGACTGGCAGAGCGCCTTGGCGGTATCGGCATTCACCGCTTTCTAGACCGCACGTTCCGCCTTCTGAACGGTCCGGTGGTCGACTTTCAAGGTGAAATTCTTGGCTATGTCGGTGACGAACTGATCGTCACTTGGCCCGAGCGGAACGGAGCAGTGGACGCGCGGCCGCTGCGTTGCTTCCTAGCGATGCGCGAGACGCTCGAACGGACTTCGGCGCGTTTCGAGCGCGAATTTGGCGCTGCGCCCAAGATTCGTGGCAGCCTCAATTATGGACCAGTGATCGTCGGAGAGATCGGCGATATCAAACGTGCCATCGTCTACAACGGCGACACCATGAACACCGCGGCGCGATTAGAGGAACTAAGCCGCACCGTAGACGGCGGATTTCTGGTCTCACAAGCAGCTATTAACCGCTTTGGTCTCGGCACGCCCGCCTGCCTGCACGATCTCGGCGTTATGTCGATCCGAGGTCGCGCGGACCCGATCGCGGTCATGGGACTGCTTTCGTGAATCTGACGACCGACCGGAGCAAAGCGATCGACTTTCCCACTGCCGGCAACCGGCCGCAAGCCTCGGCAAATGATCACCCATGGCCCGTTAAGACGACAGACGATGCGGATATCTAAGATCAATGGCGCGGCCGTCTCCCGTCGTTGAGCGGAGATGCAGCGCTTACTTTGACAAGTTCACTTAAGGGCTAAGCAGACACGTTGGGCCGCCGACCTCGTGGGCCTCGCTGTTCTACTGGCGGGCATTAGAGCCCGCCCGTCACACACGATTTTCCGGGTGAGATCCTGAGAAAGAGAAAGCCGCGCCACCCGTTAGGATGACGCGGCGATAAGAGCTTCTGTTGCCAGGTGCTTCTCGACCCCGAAACGGTTACGCCGCGAGACGCACTTCGTTCAATGCAACATTATCGTTTGCATTTAGGTTGTGACCCGATAACGGCGGTATCATGCCGAGCACAATTCGAACCTTCTTCGCGGCCATCGATCCTAGTTCGCCCCCGCCTTAGTAGCCCAAGGAGACCGCCTTCCGACAATCTCGATCTCACTCCAATGAGACCTTTAAGCTCAGAGCTACTAAGGTGGAGGCGCCGGGTACTGCCCCCGGGTCTGCCCGCAGTCCACTTCGAGTTTCAGCGCCATCGTCTTGCGACCCATGACGCTTAGCACGCCGCGACCTCCGAAGGCAAAAAGCCCCAAGTGGAACCTGATGTCATCAATCTGCGGGGCGGCTCGACAATATGGATATCAAGAGAACCAAAGAGGCAAATTGGTTAAAGCACGATACGGTCCGCTTTTGCCAACTACTGCAAAAAGCAGCGGCGAAACATCACGCCCATCGGACGGAGAATTTCTCGTCAAATAATGCTGGCGGAGCGAGAGAGATTCGAACTGGCCGTATGGACGCCAATTCTCCCAACGTTCACGCCGTAGACGGCGTCACGTTCGAGATCGCCCGCGGCGAGACGCTGTGCCTGATAGGCCCTAACTCAGTAACTTTTTGTACAAACCTACTCAGTTGGCGCACTCGGGATAAAGCAGCAAAAACCTACTGAGTTGTTCCGACTGATAAGAAAATACGTCTTTGCTTATCAGTTGGCCAACTCAGTATCTTTTCAGAGAAACATACTGGGTTTCGAAACTGGAGTACTTTCAAACGCAAGTTTGGAGGAGAATCCGTTAGCCTCCTCGGAACAACATTATCATGCACGCGCGAAAGCGCCCCTTCGCGATTACATCGAAGATCCCTGCCTCAACTCGCTCTCTTTGGACGAAGGGCACGGTCGACCAACAGCTTCTCGCACAAAGCCAATCAGTTCATAAACCCGGCAGAACGTGCCCCCCGAGTTCGAAGCCTCGCGTCACGTCCGGAGCCGATTCATGCGCTGCAGACACATCCGAGAGTTATCCGCGCTGGCTTCGCGCACAGACAACCGGGAGATCACCGCGATCCTAGCGCCCGTTTGATCTTCGCAGCAGTGAACGGCAGTTCATACAGCCGCACACCGATCGCGTCCCGAATGGCATTGGCGAGAGCTGCGTCTGCAGGGCCATGCCCTGCCTCGGCGACACCGAAAAAGGCGTCGCCTGGCCGATCGATTACATGAACCTCAAGCGACTCTGGCACGTCTGCGAAGCGCAGGATCGGGTAGGATGACCAGTCGATCGACGTGACGCGCGTCCGGTCGAATTTGACTTCTTCAAACAACGTCCAACTCAAAGCCTGCAACATTCCTCCTTCGACCTGGTTCCGGATCCCATCAGGGTTGATCGGTTGCCCCGTGTCGACCGCGGCGACCATACGCTTCACGCGGACCCGTCCGGAATACTGGTCGATCTGAATTTCCGCGGCGATGGCGCACCAGGCTTCTAGATTCTTGTACCGAGAGAAAGCGAAGCCGCGACCGTAACCTGCGCTTCTCTCGACATAAGAATTCCATCCGAAGCGAGAGGCAGCAATTTCCACCACTTCACGAGCACGCGCGTCATCAAGATGACGTAGGCGAAATGATATCGTGTCTTGTCCCGACGCTCGAGCAAGGTCGTCCATCGCACTCTCGATAGCCAACACATTCAGATGACTGCCAAGGGATCGCATCGACGACCCCCGCAAAGGCGTCTCTGACAAGAAGTGGTTGATTACCTTGGCATTGCGAAACAAGTAGAACGGGATCGCGTTTCGATCGCCGCCACCCTCTGGCTGTAGCAGCATGACCGGCGGTGTCGGAGCAAACCCCTTGGCCTTGAATTGCGGCGAGAAGTGCGCCCGGAGGACCCGGCCGTGTCATATGCGACTGGCTCCAAACCTCTTGGCGCCAGTCCACTATCGATCCGCTTTCGCCGACCGATGCGCGCACCTTGACTATCATGGCAGGACCAAATGGATCCCATGCATGCTCCTGCTCGCGCACCAGCTGCACCCGGATAGGTCGCCCAGGTAGCGTGGCCGCAAGCAGCGCTGCATCACCCGCCACGTCATGCGCACCCTTGTGGCCGTAGCAGCGCAAAGGGCACCTCGCGTATGGGTCCAGAGCGTCAACGTCGCCTCTTTGAACTCTGCGAATTGCGAGGAACGCGCGCCGGTGACGCAATCTCGTTCAACGCAAGGCGACTCATGACCGAACAGTCGCCTGACAAAGCACCGATATATAGGCTGAAACCGAAGAGCCGGATTGATGCAAACGCCAAATCGACGAACTCCCGATCCCGCAGAAAGTCGAGACTTCGACCGACGCGCGCATGTACTTGGCACAGCGGAGGTTCATCGTCACGTTGTCACAGACCGTATGCGCGAGTGGTAAGTCCCGCTAACTTAAGCTGTCATTCATGCGTCACCGACGCTCCGATAGTCGCCCTTGCGGCTCTGCAGTCAATACCTCCAGCGGCAGCCTATGAACATGAACCTTCTCAGCAGAATGTTTTTCTAGAATTACCAGCGCGCGTTCCTCGTCAGCGTTTGTCCTGGTATGCACCCAAAGCAACAGTCCTCCGCGTTCAATCTGGGTTTGGAGGTAGCGGGCATGATGCTCTCCCAGCCATTTTGCGAGCACAGAACCTAGAAACCCCGCCGTTCCGCCGGCAAGCCCGACCGCAGTGACAATTGCCGCGAGTGCGCCGCCCGATGCGACGGCGATGCCAGCGGCTACGGTTGCGCCAACATACACCAGTCCACCAATCAACCCGCCCTGAGCATCCCCGATGGCCTCTGGCGAAACATAAGCAGATCGAGGTGCCGTTGGGTCGTCTGCCAGATGGCTGTTCCTCTTGTAGAGATGGCCGAGCTTTGCCTCGACCACGGACGCATCCGCTAGCAAGCTCAGTTCAGAGCGGTGAAAGCCCGAGCTAAGCAATTCGTCGATGGCAGCCTGTAGTTGTTCGCAGCGTTGAAAGATCCCGACGGCTTCGGAAACTGTTTCCACTTCTTCAACTGGCATTCAAATCTCCTCGCAATGACCCTTAGTTCTGGCTCTTGCAGCTGACGCCGCGGCTCACGAGCAAATAGGCGACCTCATCCGCAGCTTGTGAAGCCTTTGTCAGAATGAGTGATGCAATCACATGACGGGCCTTGGCGTCGTTGCTGACGACGCACCAATGAGCCGAGCTCAATCTGTGCCGAGCCCTCACAGCAAGAGAAAGTCGGCAGCCTGTTCTCATCGGGGATTCCGACACTCATCGCAGTGCCAAGTCGAGCAATAGCAAAGATATCAGTTGAGCTGCACGATTTCTCATTTTGCGGACGACTCTGATGTCGCTCCCCTCGCAATCGCACCGATTGCACCTGCCGTGGCGCGAACGGCAGCCTCGGCGCCGGGTGTGCCACCATACCGCTGGGCCAGCCATGCCGGATCAATGTACGAAAGCCAGGTCGTACCCCTGTCGTCCTGCCATACCAACGCTTTGAGCGGCAGGTCGATGCCCATTTCCTGCGCGGACTGCATCAACAGCGTGCCGCCCTTCGGGTTGCCGAAAATCAGCAGATTTGTTGGTCGCAACGTCAGTCCGACGTCGGCCGCTGCGGCCGCATGGTCAATGTGCGCAAAAACAGTCATGCCTCTTGCTTTGATCGCTTCCTCAAGTCGCTGCACCGTCTCCTTGGGTTGGTGATGACTCTGAAGTTTGACTACTCCGTCCGCGGCCATGGCCCTTGCTCCTAACATTGCTGACAACCACAGAGCTGTCATTGCGGCAGTGCGCGCGACGCATCTTATCTTGCGACCGCGGCTGCCTTCATTACTGCATCTTCCGACTTGCATCTGCGGACCGTTCATCGCGTTGTGCGGAACGGGCAATGACAGCGGACAAGCTTCGCCGTTCCAGGACGGGCTCATCCATCTTCATGAAGCCCTCTCTATTCCGTATGAGCTTCCGGCCGCGCGTGTGGAAGTGAATCTATTTCACTCGCAACCTGCAGGATACAAATTGGCAATTCAGGTTGGTACCGGTCACATACACCGCACTAGGCGTGGCAAATCATGCGTACGTAGAACCCGAGCAAGCAGCGCCTTTAACAAGATTTGAGTGCACAATTGTCATTTGCCAAAAAGGCGTTCGTCTTTTTACTTGGCTGCTTGTTACTGGACCAGGAAAGTCACAATGAACGACCTGCGTGAATGGCTTTCACAACAGCACCATGGGATGCACACATTTCAGCTCTTCCGGCATAGGTTAGTTCAGCTTAGTGAAGCGCAGCCGGGCCAGAAGGCTCTTTACGCGCTGCTAAGCGGATTGGTCGCTCGATATATCGAAGCGATTGACGATCGACCGGTTCCGACAGCGGTCGCAGACCTCGCCTTTGAACGCTTGCTGAAGCTGCTAGCTAGTCTCGACCTGGGCGCATCCAGCGATGGCCGGCTTTCCGATCTCAATCGTGTTGCCGCTGCGGATCTCCTGGCACCAACGAATGACCTGGAAGGCAATAATACGCCTCTGAACCCGGCCTCGGCGTTCAATCTGGCGCTTGACGTACCGGGGCAGCTTTGACGGCCTTGGTTTGGCGGAGGAAGCGGCATCACAACGCGGCCTTGCGCAAGAGTCGTCCTAACCGTCGATATCAATGGAACTGCCGTATTTTCATCTTGCGGACGACTCTGATGTCGCGCCCCTCGCAATCGCATCGACTGTGCCGCGGTATCGCGAACCGCAACCTCGGCGCACCACCATGCCGCTGAACCAGCCATATCGGACCAAAGTACGACAGCGACGTTGTGCCCCTATCGTCCCGCCATACCAACACCGTGAGCGGCAGGTCGATGCCCAATTCCTGCGCGGACTGCATCAATAGTGTGCCGCCCTTCGGTTTGCCGAAAATAAACAGATCTGTTGGTCGCAACGTTAGTCCGACGTCTGCCACTGCGGCCGCATAGTTAACATGCACAAAACGGTCATGCTCTACTCGTCCACATTTCTCCTCGTGGAGCCGTATGAGCTTCCGGTCGTTCGTGCGGAAGCCAAACTATTTCACTCGCAACGTGCAGGATGCGAACTGGCAATTCAGTTAGCCCGTCCATCCTTGAAGAAAGTCGATCAAGAGCCGGTTGGTAATCTCAGGCTGTTCTTCCTGTGGAACGTGCCCGCAACGTGGCACTGCAAACGTTGTCAGGTTACTAGCCATCTCTGCCCAGATAGCCGGCATGTCGAATGCCTTCCCCACGCCATCAAACTCCGCTCCCCACACCGACAGGGTTGGGCACGCGATCTTTACTTCAGCGTCGGCGTAATCTTGGGCGAGATCCTCTGCACTGGCACGATAGTCCGCTAACGCGCCGCGAACAGCACCCGGGCTGCGATATGATGCGACGTAGGTATCGAACGCTTCACCGGAGATAGCATGAGGATTGTAGCACCATTCCGAGTATAAGTGGCGTAACCACTGCTCCTCACGTCCCGTTATGAAGATCTCCGGAAGATCGAGCTTGAGATGAAACAGGAATAGCCAATAGGTTTTCGCCATTTTTGCAAAGTCGAAATCGCGCGCGATGATCCGAGTCGGAACATTATCCATGACAACGAGACGATCCGTTGCCTGCGGATAGTCCTTCGCAAAACGGGTGGCCACCCTTGCGCCGCGGTCGTGCCCGATTAGAGCGATCTTCTCGACGCCCACCTTGCGCATCAGTTCGCGAAGATCCATCGCCATGTTGCGCTTGTCGTAGCCAGTCACCGGCTTGTCCGTTTCACCGTATCCCCTCAGATCTGGCGCTATAACCCGATATTCTTTCGCAAGCTCCAGGATCTGATGGCGCCATGTGAAGCTGGTAAAAGGAAAGCCGTGCAACAACACCACTGGCGCGCCGCTGCCCGCCTCAACGTAGTGCTGGCGGATTCCATTGGCGTGAATCGTGTGATGGCTAACTCCACTCATTATATCTCTCCTTCTCAGCCATTCGACTATGAGCCGCAAACCGATCGATTACCTTCGCAAGCATCGCCGGCCTTCGTTGCTCGTGGGTCTCGCTTGTCAGCCGATCCTGTACTTGGCAACAGCATCCGGGTCCCATCGGAGGCCGTTCCCCGAACCGCTGGGGACGACC
>JADMIO010988021.1_pt1 | contig 10582 bp, 10 predicted proteins | sample 8958161 | NCBI WGS metagenome assembly JADMIO01 (sample SAMN16585339, study PRJNA669376) | soil metagenome | isolation source: Crop rotation soil | place: USA: Cullars Rotation, Alabama | collected 2011
CGCGACTTCAAGTCACGTGAATTCCAAGCTTCGGATCCCACTGTGCTGGAAAGAGCCCAACGTGCTGCCGCCGGACTGCAGCGTAAAGGCTTGATCCGAATCAAGAGAGATCCGACCGACCCTCAGCGACTTCGATACTCGCCAAACTTCAACGAGAACGAGTGGAACGAAATTGTCGGCGAAACCGGACACAAGCGTCCCACCGAACCGGACAGGAATGTCCAACGATCTATCTTAAGTACCAACACTACATCTTCCTCAACGGCACTCGAAGGAGGAGGAGCCGCCGAGCAGAGGCAGTTCCATCGATCCACTCGCGGTGCGTTCGAACTAGTGCTTGCGCAAAAGCTAGGACCGGGAGGCTTGGAAATCCTCAGCCGACTTGCACGCATCGACGACGCGATCATTGATCGGCTGTGCCGTTCCTTGGCTGCCAACGAACTTAGTGAACGAGAACTCAGTGCTGCGCGGCTCGCTGCCAAACACGTCGGCGTGCGGTTTTGATGTGCCGCGAGGCCAATTCGGAGTTGAAGGTGGCTGGTCGCAAACAAACGTTCTTTTGCGGAATCGCAGAATCGCCAATCTGTGGGCTCAGCATGCCCAGTCGACCACCTCTTCATCGCGCTCCAGGACATCTCGGCGACGCACAACAGCGCCGGGACTTTGACTTCCGCCGCGGTTCGGCGCGGCAGCGTGGCTACACCGCCGCTTGGGACAAAGCACGGAAAGCGTTTCTGGCGGAGCATCCGTTGTGTGCGTTCTGCGAACGAGACGGCGTGGTGATGGCCGCCACCGTCGTCGACCACATCGAACAGCACCACGGTGACCACAAGCTGTTTTGGAATCCTGAGAACTGGCAGGCGCTGTGCAAGCGCCACCACGACAGTACCAAGCAGCGTCTTGAGAGGAGCAGGCCGAGGGGGGGTGGTCAAAAGTCCACGATCCTCATCGCGGGACCGGTGGGCCCGCAAAACTTCTACGCCCGCGAAATTCGATAGGGGGGTCTCATGAATGAATGGCCCGCAGACAAGGTCGAGCGATGGTCTCTGGACCGGCTCATTCCTTACGCGCGCAACGCGCGGACCCATGATGAGGCGCAAGTTGCGCAGCTGGCATCATCGATCCGGGAGTGGGGGTGGACCGTTCCGGTGCTGGTCGACGAGCAGGGCACCATCATCGCTGGCCATGGCCGCGTGCTGGCGGCGCGCAAGCTCGGCTACGCCGAGGTGCCGGTGATGATCGCACGCGGTTGGAGCGAGGCTCAGCGCCGGGCCTATGTCCTGGCTGACAACAAGCTCGCGGAAAACGCCGGCTGGGATATGGCGCTGTTGGCGTTGGAGGTGAACGACCTCAAAGGGCTGGGCTTGGACCTGGCGCTGACGGGTTTCTCCGAGACCGAGTTGGCGGCTTTTTCCATGGCGCCACGCCAGGGGCTCACCGATCCGGACGAGGTCCCCGAAACCCCTGCGCAGCCGGTCAGCATCTTGGGGGATGTCTGGATTCTTGGCCACCATCGTGTGGTCTGCGGCGACTGCACGGACGCCGCCGTGGTGGCGAAGGCGTTGAACGGCGTCGTCCCGCACCTGATGGTCACCGATCCGCCCTACGGCGTGGCCTATGATCCGGCGTGGCGCAAGCAGGTCAGCAAGGGCAACGCCCAAATTGCAACCGGGACCGTTCTCAATGACGACCGCGCCGATTGGCGCGAGGCCTGGGCACTGTTTCCAGGTGACGTCGCATACGTTTGGTGCGCGAGCCTCTTTTCACCGGTCGTAGCGGAAAGCCTCCAGTCAGCAAATTTTGCCCTTCGGGCCCAGATCATCTGGGACAAAACTCGACTCATCATTGGTCGCGGTGATTACCACTGGCAACACGAGCCGGCATGGTACGCGGTTCGCAAAGGCAAGACCGGGCACTGGGCGGGCGATCGCAAGCAGACAACCATTTGGGAGATACCGCACACCAAGTCGGACACGGGCCACGGCACTCAGAAGCCGGTCGAGTGCATGAAGCGCCCGATCGAGAACAACTCATCTGCCGGCCAAGCCGTCTACGAGCCTTTCAGTGGATCGGGAACTACAATCATTGCAGCCGAAATGACCGGCCGCGCCTGTCACGCGATCGAGCTCAATCCCGCATACGTCGATGTCGCGGTCCAGCGGTGGCAGTCCTTTACGGGAGCTGAAGCGAAGCTCGATGGTACCCAGGAATCGTTCGCCGCAATTGCCAGTCAGCGACGGCCGAGTGGGACGGGAGCTTGATAAATGCGCGGCCGGAAGCCCAAGCCGACCTATCTCAAGCTGCTGACTGGCAATCCAGGCAAACGTCCGCTCAACGAGCGAGAACCCCAGCCCCGGCCTGAGCCAGAGATCCCAGTTGCGCCGCTTGAACTTAGCGCGGAAGCCCGAGCTGAATGGGATCGGGTAGCCGGCGAGCTGAGTCGGCTCGGTACCTTGACCCTGGTCGACCGCGCGGCGCTAGCCGCCTACAGCCAGGCCTATGGGCGTTGGATTCAGGCCGAGCGCAGCATCGCCGAAATGGCGCAGCGTGACCAACTCACCGGCGGCCTCATGATCAAAACTACCAACGGGAATGCCATTCAGAATCCTTTGGTCGGGATGGCCAACCGCGCGATGTCGGACATGGTCCGCTACGCCGCCGAGTTTGGCATGACACCAAGCTCCCGCAGTCGCATTACCGGGAAGATCGATCCCAACCAGGGCGATTTCGACGAGTTTTGGTGATCAATGGCGAGGAAAAAGCCATCACCTTTGACACGAGGCCTGCGCTACGCGGAGCAGGTCGTCGCCGGGAAAATTCCAGCCTGCTTGTTTGTGCGACAGGCCTGCGAGCGCCAACTGCGGGACTTGGGCCGCCGCCGCTTTCCCTACCGTTTCGATCCGCTGCTTGCCGAGCGCGTTTGCCGCTTCGCTGAGTTGCTACCGCACGTGAAAGGCCCCAAAGCGGGAGAGCGACTGGAGTTGTCGGCGTGGCAGGCCTTCATTCTCACAACGGCGTTTGGCTGGGTGCGGATCGATAACGGCAAGCGGCGCTTTCGCCGGGTCTACATTGAAGTGCCGCGCGGCAACGGCAAGACCACGATGTCGGACGCGCCAGCGCTTTACATGCTGAGCGCCGACAAGGAAGGCGGCGCCGAGGTCTACAGCGCGGCTCGGTCCCGGGAGCAGGCAAAAATTGCATTCTGGACGGCTCAGCAGATGGTGCGCCGGCTGCCGGACTTTCGGAGGTCGCTGGGCGTCGAAGTTCTCGCCCACCGGATCGTGCAACAGCGTTCGGCAAGCTTCTTTGAGGCAGTCTCCGCCGATGCCGATAGTCTCGACGGTCGTAACGTCCACTTCGGCCTGATCGACGAGCTACATGCGCATCGCAGCCGCGACGTCTATGACGCCATCGAAACCGGCGCCGGAAAACGCGATCAGTCGATGCTGTGGGCCATCACCACCGCCGGCTCAGACAAAACAGGTATTTGCTTCGAACAACGGGCGTACCTTCTCAATATCCTCAAGGGCACCGTCCAGGACGAGAACTATTTCGGCATCATCTACACGATCGATGATGGGGATGATTGGACGTCTGAGATGACGTGGCGCAAAGCCAACCCAAATTTTGGAGTGTCCGTCGAGCCCCAGCATCTCGAGTTGCAATGCCGGAAGGCAATGCAGTCGCCGGCCTCGAAGGCGTCCTTCATGACGAAGCATCTCAATGTCTGGATTCAAGCTGACCAGGCGTTGTTCGACATGCCGGCATGGGAACGATGCGCCAATCCCACCCTCCGCATCGATCAGTTCGAGGGCGAATCCTGTGTCATAGCCGTCGATCTGGCATCGAAGACTGATATAGCCGCGCTGATACTGCTCTTCGAGCAAGACGAGAAAATCATTGCCTTTGGGCGCTTTTATCTTCCGCAAAGCGCCATCGATGGTGCCCGGCACGCGGCCTACCGCGGGTGGGCGGCGAAGGGGTGGCTGACGGCCACGCCCGGGGATATCATCGATTTCTCAATGATCGAAGCTGATCTCATGGAGTTCACCTCGCGTTTTGAAGTGAGAAAGATCGGCTATGATCCATGGCAGGCGACCCAGCTTGCGACCCGCCTGACGGAGCAGGGTGCGGACATGGTCGAATTCCGCCAAACGGTCGCAAATTTCTCAGAGCCCACTAAGGAGCTGGATGCGCTGATGCGATCCGGCAAGATTGCTCACGACGGCAACCCGGCTCTGAGTTGGATGATTGGAAATGTCGTGGGCCACTACGATGCCAAAGACAATGTCTACCCACGCAAGGAACGTCCCGAAAATAAGATCGATGGTGCTGTGGCCCTGATAATGGCGCTCGGCCTAGGGGCCACTGCCAGCGAAGTTAGTTTTGCCGACATTTTGGCTAACTCGGTAATGGTTTAGCTCACAGGCGTTATTCGGCGCTAACTCCGATGGCCCCACCTCGATGTCCGTTCTTGGAGGAAGAACGGACAATTCTGGCCTAGGCCTGATGTCGGCTTTTGACCCAAAGCGGACATCGCGCCGCCGCGTTAGGCCCTACCTAATGATACAATTTTTGGCTTTCCAACGGATATTGGTCGCCCTTGTCATAGACCGTTTTAGACGATTAGCTGATGGAAACTAGCGAGAGCACCGATGAGCCTTGTGCGGCTCCTTTGTTTCTGTCTGATCGTCGTATGCCCCGAAGGTGCACTTGCAAACGACTTTTACGACTGCGATCACTCTGCCGAAAATCCGGATGTTGGAATTCCAGCATGCACGCGTCTCATCGATAGACCTCAGGAGGTAGACGGTCGTGCTGCGTATAACAATAGGGGAGCGGCATGGTTCGCAAAGGGCGATTTAGATGCTGCAATCTCCGATTTTTCCGCGGCCATCCAGCGTGATCCTTCATTTGCAGACGCGTTCCACAACCGGGGTCGCGCTTTGCTCAGGAGTGGCGCTTTCGACAAAGCTATAGTCGATTTCGGCAGTGTAATTAGACTCAATCCGAACAACCCATTTGCATACAATGATCGCGGCCTAGGCCTTCTGAACAAGGGTGAGATGCATCGCGCCATTGCTGACTTCGACAAAGCAATATCGCTTCATCCGCTGTACGCCGGCGCTATTAGCAACCGCGCCTCGGCCTGGCACAATATCGATGACCTCGACAGAGCCCTTGAGGATTACCATCAGGTGATCCAACTCGCCCCGCTTGATCCGACAGGTTACACAAACCGAGCAATCGTTTGGATTGATAAAGGAGATTTCGAGAAGGCGCTGGACGATTACAACGCCGCTCTGAATATAAGCACCAATGATTGGCGCTTTTACAGTGGCAGAGGCGAAGTCTTGCGGCTGATCGGAGATTATCAGAAATCTTTAGCGGATCATGCTAAGGCGATTGCGCTTGCACCATCCTCTACCGATGCTCTGCACAACCGCTCTCTTGTCTGGAAGGACAAAGGCGATCTGACAAGAGCGATCGAGGATCTGAGCGAGGCCATCCTCATCGATCCCAACTATTCACGAGCCTATGGCACCCGGGGGGAAATCTGGCGCCTGCGTGGCGACCTATCTCGATCGTTACTTGATCTCGATAAAGCGATCGCATTGGTACCGAAGGGCCCCCTGTATCTTCGCCAGCGTGCGGAGACGTGGCGTTTCAAAGGCGATTTTGAGCGCGCGCTTGCCGACTACAACGCTGCTCTGATCATCAATCATGAAGATGTTGCGAGCTTTGTAGGCCGTGGCCTGACCTTCGAGAAAATGAATCAGCTCGACCACGCCCGCGCCGACTACGAAAAAGCGCTGTCAATCCCGCCCGAAAAGGATGCGACTTCGGCGAAACCGGCCCAACTGACTGCTCAGGCGCATCTCAGCGCTATTCTCGCTCGTCAGGAGGACGGCACAAAAGCTCGTATTCCGCACGATGGCGGCCGCAGGGTGGCACTCATTTTTGGCAATGCCAATTACAACCGTTTTCAGCCATTGAAAAACCCCGGCCATGACGCAACGGCGGTTGCCGCAGTCCTCCGGAAGATAGGTTTCGATGTCATACAACTTCATAAGGACGCAAGCAGAAGCCAGATGGTACAGGCGCTTCGCGATTTTGCAATTGAGGTGAGGTCAGCGGATTGGGCCGTCGTCTACTACGCAGGTCACGGGGTTGAATATAACGGCGTCAATTACCTCGTGCCAAAGGATGCGGAAATGGATTTCGCAAAAAAAACATCGCAGGTCGTCCCGCTCGATTCCGTATTGAGTGCCGTTCAATCAGCCCGAAAACTCAAGCTCGTTATCCTGGACGCGTGCCGGGAAAATCCATTTGGCAAAGCAAAGCCGCAGGTATCCTCTACCGAGGAGAGCATCGGAACCGGATTTGGTCGGATCAATCCGAAGGGTGCGACTATGGTGGTATACGCTGCCAAGCACGGCCAATTGGCCGCAGATGGCGATGGAGACAACAGCCCGTTTGCGACTTCTCTAATGAGAAGGCTACAGATGCCAGGCATCGAAATAAACAAGATGTTCAGGTTAGTGAGAGACGACGTTATTGATAGTACGGTGGGGCGTCAGGAGCCGTTCACATACGGCTCGTTGCCGGGCCGTGAAGAGTTTTATTTCTATGCTGTGCGATAGCCCCAAGGGAGCGCACGTTTACCATTGAAGTCGAACGCCCACCTTGCCGCCGCGTGCGTGCATATCTCGGCCGTAGCGGAGGTCGCCCTGCAAAAAGCCGGACAAGTTCGGTGAAAAGCCGACATTCAATGCGGCAATGGTTTGCCCTCTCACCTTACCCTCTTCCGACAAGGTACGATCGACCGTATCCAACAAGAGGATGGCCTTTGTGGTGATCTCGACGTCGCTGTAGGCCAACTGAGTGAGCACCGGAGCCACTCGCACGCCCCAAACATCAAAATCGGCGCCAAAGCGGGCGCCTCCTTGAAGTCGCCAGATGTGACCGCTGCCTAGACCAAGATCGGCGGCGCCTTCACCGTAAATCACACGCGTGTACCGGAAGCCTGCGGTTGGCTCGACCCATATGGGTGTGGGAATTCGCGCGCTGAGATTTCCAGCGATAATTTTGTTCGTCAAAGGAACTTCGGCCATGCCTGACGTTGTCAGCGGTGGCGCGTTGCCCGGCTGCGGGACGTCTTCGGTAAAAGTTTCACGCAGTCGGAATCGGTCGAGTTTCATCGTCATGTCCGCGGTAAGCAGCCCGGTTGAGTACGCGGCGTAGACGCCAAACGACGGGCCTCTAATTTTTGCAGACGTGGCCGACGTTTGAGTTCCCTGGAAAGCAGCAGGCGTGGAAGTGTTGGTGATACTGACCGTGGAGGTCGTATAGCTGGCTAAAAAACCGAATAACAGAATATCGTTTGCTGCAATCACTCCGCGCGAGGTTATGTCAGCCCCGCCCAGAGTGCCGGTTGTTTTGACAATGGAGCCCAAAGCGGGAGTTTGAAAACCGTTGGGGCCAAGCGGCAACAAGTCGCTCCTGGTTAAGTTCGTTCGCGTTTCACGCTCGTAGAAGGCTTGGGTCCAAACGGCCCAGGACGGTCCCAGTGCTGACTGCGAAGGCGAAATTAGGATGGTTTCCCAGGGCGCCCCACTTGTGACGGGGGAAGCGTAAGGCAGGGGCCCTGAGGATTCCCGGCGGGCTTCGCGATCCTTCCGCCGCCTTACTGCCTCCAAAGTGGAATCGGTCGTCTGCTGCGTTACGCTTTGCGAAACTCCACTTAGCGATTGGCTGGAGAGCGCAGCAACGGAATAGCCGGGCTGGACCGGAAATCCTGGCGGCTGGCAAAATCCATTGATTGAGATATTAGGTGGCGGACAAAAACCGGCCCCCTGCGTAGGATCAATCACCGCCGCACATACGGCAAGTACAGACCCGAACACCGCAAAAGTGTGCGCGTTGCGGTTTTCCATCCGTGCCCCCCGCGGGCAAATTACCGAGACCGACTTAAGCGCGCAATGCAATTGGATGAGACAAGCCACAATCAAATCACAGCAAACTGCGGTGGAACGGGAACTCAGAGGGGACGTTTTGCTCTAGCAAGAAATCGAGAACTGCGCGACTTGCGGGGCGACGGATAGGGACTGACGACGACGGGAGCTCACCGGGCGGCGAAGTCAGTTTAGACTGTTCTGTTTCGTCGGCGAGCTCTAGCCAGTACTGCGCCATGTCAACCAGGACGCGCGCTTCTGCGCTGTCAGCACTTCTTTTGATCGCGAAGCCTCAACGGCATTTTTTCAAAACTCGGCTGGACCTGTCATTCCGGATGCCCGGAAGACCGAAATTACCAGCGCAAAATCGCTCTCGAGTGGTTCGGTGCGCAACAATCAGAACCCATTTGAGCCGCGTATCTTCTACCTGCTCGCTACCGTCGCCAGCCGAAGAATGAGTAGATTGAGCTACTGGCCAACTGCCTCCAGTACCGGAGCGCTAGCCATTCGCACGTGCGCGTGACATCCTTCTAGCGCGCAACACCTTCCTGCTTGCCGCCCTCGTCTTCCCCAAATTGCATTCTCCAAGACGAGGGCGGAATTTTTTAATGGGCGCCTATGTACACAAGTATTGCTGCAATCCTGATTGTTGCGGGCGCGATATTCGCGGGCGCGTGGTTTTCGGTTTTCATTGCGAAGCGCCGAAGCCAACGAAATGGTGAGCGAACTCAGCAAGTGAGTGCTGCCGCGTCGCGGGTGAGGTCCCTCTAGTGCTTCGTGCCGATAAGGCAATCGAACAGCTGCTCTACGGCTTATGAGGTGATCGAGTGAGGCGGCGGGTATGAACTTGAGCGCCGTTCGATACTTTCTCGCGGTAGCCGAGGCAGCCAGCTTTACGAAGGCAGCAAATAAACTAGGGGTTTCCCAACCTACGATATCCCTCGCCATAAAACGGCTCGAAAAAGACTTGGGTGGAGAGCTCTTTCGTCGCAACTCTGGTCCTCTGAAGCTGACGCGTTTAGGCCGCGCTGTTCGGCCCTGCTTTTTTCAAATCGAGCGGTCCATCCAGACATTGCGAAAGCGTGCTCTTGGCGCTCGCCGGCGAGCCGATTGAAGTCGGCTATTGGCACTTGGCGGACATCGAGGTGTTAGGCAGAAGCGGTCGTTTTGACCCATAGCGGACATGGGTCTTCAGCAAGAGGGTGCAAGAAAAGACCCCGGCCTTCCCCCCAGGTGAGGCCGAGGTCTTTTGCCTGCCGGGGTGCGTTGGGGGCGCGAGGACAGGCAGCCAAGTGTAGGCCTGTTTCTCACCAATCTGAGGCGCTACGATTCGTCTTTCGGTGTGGAGAGCGTACCACCGCGCGGCCTATCGAAGTGCGATCAACACAACGCCAAGCAGGCTGCAAAGGCTACGGCTGGAGCGACGCAAACTATGATCCTCTATCGCCAGAGAATTGCCGCCAGCATGGGATGCAGCCCCGCGCGATGCCTCGGGCTGCTCGGCATCGGGACGATCAGGACATGGCCAAGCGCCTGGACATTCTGGCGGCGGTCTGGGAGCTAATTTGGGAAGAACTGGAAGCGCAGCAAAAAACAGCAAAAATAATTCTCGCTATTTGAAAAAATTGGCCTCCCGTTAGACGAAGTGGATTCTGTTGCGCACGCATTCCGTTTGGCAGAGGCGATTGGGCGTTGCCAATTTGCACTAGTGCGAATCAGACGATCGTGGTGCCTGCCGCAAAACGCGGTGGCCGATGCGAACATGTCTTTTTACACTTGCACTCGCGCTTGTGGTTGCAGCGCCGGCGCACGCCGATGAGCGCTGGACCGGATCCTATCTCGGCGCTAATGCCGGCTATGGCCATGGCAAAGCGTCGGCCGATTTCAGCGTAGCCGGTACACCGCTGTTCTCCGGTTCCGAGCGCCTGGACGGCTTGGTCGGCGGCGCGCAAGCCGGCTACAACTGGCAAAGCGGCGCGCTTGTGTTGGGTGCCGAAGTTGACGCGCAAGCCACCGCCCAGAAGGCCACATCGAGCCAAGTCTGCGCGATCCCGCTCTGCCCGGTGGCCATCACGCAAAGTTCCGACGACAAGCTTGCCTGGTTCGGCACGTTGCGCGGCCGCGCGGGCTTCGCGGCCGGTGAGGTGCTGCTCTACGCCACCGGCGGCGTGGCCTACGGGAAGTTTCAAAGCACGCAGACCCTGACCACGCTGCTCGGCAGTGTCACCACCACGGCCATCGACCAGCACCTGGCCTGGGTTTACGGCGGCGGCGCCGAGGCCGCGCTTGGCCGCAACTGGTCGGTCAAAGCGGAATATCTCTTCCTCGACAGCGGTACCGTCACCACGAACTACAGTCTGCCCGGCATCGGTCTGGTTACCCAGACGAGTCGCATGACTGATCACATCTTGCGTGGCGGCATCAACTATCGCTTTTAGACAAGTAACCGATTGGTGTGACGGTTAAGCGCCCGCGGGCGCGGCATCAATTCTGCGGCCGTTGCGGCGTATTTACAATCGGTTGAACCCTCAGTGTTCGGCCGAAGATACCGAGCGCGATCACTCTAGCCATATATTGGGATAAACAGGCATACCCCGTCTCATTGCGCTGAAATTCATCAGGCATGA
>JADMIO011583514.1_pt1 | contig 10582 bp, 6 predicted proteins | sample 8958161 | NCBI WGS metagenome assembly JADMIO01 (sample SAMN16585339, study PRJNA669376) | soil metagenome | isolation source: Crop rotation soil | place: USA: Cullars Rotation, Alabama | collected 2011
CGCGACAACTTGTCCACGTGGAATTCTAAGCTTAGGATCCCAATGTGCTGGAAAGGAGGAAGTAGTCACGGGCGTCGATTCGGCCGTCGTAGTTGAAGTCGCCGTGGCGGTAGTCGATGGGGCCGGAACTGGCAGCGAATCGAGAGTCGAGCTGGAGGTAGTCGTCGGGGTCGATGATGCCATTAAGGTTCGCGTCCCCGTTATAGGTGAACTTCACGAGGACGTCGTTGAGGCCGACGGACTCGCCGTCGAACGTGGCGGTGATCGTGCCGCCCTGGGCATCGTCGTTGACGATCGCGGCGAGGCCGGTGCCCATCAGGATTGCGGCGTCGGAGGAGCGGAGGCCATGGCCGTCCCACGCGCCGCCGTGACGGGCGGCGGCGATCCAGCCGGCCAGTTGAGAGTAGACCGTTGAACGGTTGGAGGCCGAGGATCGGACGATCAGATCGCCGCTGGCCAGGTCCAGGTCACCCGTGCCATCGAGCGTCAGGGCGGAGGTCGCCAGCACGGCGGCGGAAAGGTCCGCGCGACCGCCGAGCACGGAAAGGCTCTTGAGGTGCTGCGAGGCGGTCAGATGCAGCGCCGCGCCCGAGGAGACGGTGAGGGCGAGGTTGGCAGCGCTCGGGCTGCCGGCATCGCTGGCGAGGGTGAGGTCGCCGGCGGTGATGCTGAGGGCAGCGCCGAGGCCGTGCGACTGGGGGCCGGCAATGACGATCGCGCCGGCGCTGTCCTTCACGAGGGATGAGCCGTGGTGGTTGTCGAAGAGCGCGGTCACGTTACGCGTGAGCCCCGCCGTTGGGTTGATCAAGAGTGTGTTGTACGCCTGCTGGGTGGGCGCGTCGGCTGAGACAGACGTCAGGCGCGGGCCGAGCTGGAGGAGGTCGGTTTCGTCGATGAGGCCGTCGCCGTTCAGGTCGGCGGCGGGGTTGAACTGGCTGTTCTGGCTGTTGAGGACCGTCGAGAAGGCGTTCACATCGTCGGGCGCATAGCCGCCATTGAAATTCAGGTCGCCCAGCCCTGCGCCGAAGATGGTGGAGGTGTAGCGGCCGGGGAAGCGCTGTACGTTGCGATTGCCGGTCATCTCGTACGTGAGCACCGTCACGACGTGGTTGCCGTTGGTGAGGTTGGAGAAGTCCTTCGTCCAGAGATCGCGGTCGAGGTTGCTGGATTGGCTGGCGCTGCCCTGAAGGGCGACGACCTGGTCCTCGGATAAGGAGGCGGGGAGGTCGAGGAAGATATGTACGTTGTCGGCCGTTAAATCCGTTGAACGAACCGTGACCCGGCGGTTTTCGTTGATGCCAGCGACGATGGGGTCGAAGGAATCGATGGCCGAAATGGGCTTTAAACGGTCCACGTAGAGGGTTCGGCGGAAGGAGGTGTAGAGGGCGGGCTCGCCGCTGTTGCGATGGCGGAAGGCGCGGACCTCGACGAAGTGGTATCCCTCTTCGAGGTTGCTGGCGTCGACGTTCTGGACGTAGAGCCCGTTGTTGTCGGCCGACGTGTAACCGGGCGTGTGCGTCGTCTTGAACTCCTCGAATCCGTACACGACCGACCCCGGCGTGCGGTAGTCGACCTGCCCGGTGCCGTTGATATCGCGGCCATCGTCGAACTTCACGACGGCGTTGTCGCCGTCGGCATCGAGTTCGTGCAGCGCGGGGTTTGCGAGCAGGTTCACCTTGTTCGTGTTGAGCTTGACCTGAAATGTGTTGGCGCGGACGACGTCGATGTCGCTGAGGCGATTGGTGGCGTTGGTCGCGGCCGAGGGGGTCTGACCGGCCAGCGTGGAGCCGTTGGTGGAGACGATGGAGAGGGAGCCCTGTGGCGTGGCCGGACCGTAGATCACGTAGCCGCGGTCGTGTTCCTGGCCGAGGTTGTTCTTGTTGCGAGGGATGCGGATGTCGATCTTGCCGGCGTTGTTGACGGTCAGGACGGGATGAATGTCGTCATTGGGATCGACGAGTGGATCGGAGGCATTGCCGGTCAACTCGACCAGCCGCGTCCCCGGGGCGAAGGCGGTCTGCACGCCGACGCGCTCGTCGTAGCCTCCGTCGAGGCGGCTGTTGAGGGCGACGATCGCGGAGTTGAGGCGTTCGTAGACGTAGATATTGGAAAAGCCCGGGTTGCCGGGGTCGTTGTCGATCCATCGCTCCTGGAAGTTGCCCCGGCCGTAACGGTTGCGGATGTCCACCAGCTTGGGGATGGCGTCGCCGTAGTAGCCGCCCAGGGCGCCCTTCATCCCATCCTTCGGAAAATCGCGGTTGTCGCCATGTTCGTGGGCGTTGAAGTAGACCAGGGCGTTTCCCGGACGCATCAGGATGTAAGCGTGCGCGACGTTCGAAAGGTATTCGCCGCCGTCGTCGTGGCTGGCGGCGAAGGCGACGCCCTGACTGCCGTTGTTGGCCAGTCCATCGTCCTGCGAGTCCTGGCTGGCGTTGCGGATGTTGAACCAGTTGTTGGCCGTGCCATTTCCGGTCAGGTTGGAGCGCAGCGCGAAGAAGAGGGGGAAATCGAGCACGTCGCGGTTGCCGCCGACGGTGTTGGGGGACGTCGGCGAGATGTCCTTGCGAATGAAACTTTGAAGGGCGGCCTTGTCGCCCGTATAGGCCTCGAGGAACGAGAAGACCTGCTTCTGGGAGCCGTCGAGGTTGGGGCGCGGGTTGGCCTGGAAGACGGCGCGGTCCATGAACTCGTGAACCCAGGGCTCAACGTGCCGCGCCGCGTCCACGCGGAACCCGTCCACCCCGATTTCCTGGATCATCCATTGCGCGTTGCGCATCAGGTATCCCATCGCGTTCTCTTCGACGGGATCGCCGGCCATCGGGTTGGCGGTGTTGAACGGGTAGACCGTGAAACTGGCCGCGCCCGTCCGCGGATCGCTGAGGGTTTTGCCCGGCAACGAACGATCGGGGTAGAACCGGCGATTGTTTTCGTCGGGCACGTCGGCGATTCGCCCGTAAGCCGAGACCGTCCCGGCCGGGATGTTGTTGGCGAAACCGGGCACGGGGCTTCGGATGAAGCGGAGGTTCGTGCGATGGTCGATGTCGATCAGGCCGGCGAGGCGATATTGGATGTCGTAGTCCTCGCTGCCGTCGGGGAAGGCGCTGTGATAGTCGCCGTCACTCGTGCCAGGATAGGTGACGACGAATCCGGGATAGTCACCGGCGTTCACGAAGCTGTGGCCGTTGTCGACGCTCGAGGAGTCTTTGAACCCCGAATGGTTCACGACGAAGTCGGCGTAGACGTTCATCCCTGAACGGTGCATGACGTTGATGGCGGTTTTGAGGCCGGTCTCGGTGCCGTAGAGGGTGGGCTTGCCGGGCTTGCCCAGGTCGAAGCGGTCGTAGACGTCGTAGCCGACGGAGAAATCGCTGCTGTCGGCGCGGCCGGTTGGGGGGAGGTAGATCTGGCCGTAGCCTGCGGAGAAGGCATCGGCGATGCGGCGTTCCTGGGTCTTGTAGGTGCTCTCGAACCACTGGAGGATGACGGGGGCCGAGGTGTTTTGGGCTTCGACCAGAGAGGGGCTCAGCGGGACGGCCAATGTGGCCAGGGCAAGCAGCGTCACGCGTCGGCGCAGGATGGCCGCGGGAGATTGAAATGGACTGGGGCCCACTGAGTTGACCTCCTGGGAGCGGGGCGCAAGAAAGGCGATCGGGATCGATCGAGAACCGGGATGTGCGCGAGCACCTCCGCCTCCGTGGGCAATATTCTACCGGCCCGGTCGTTAGGGACAACGAAAAAGGGGCAACTCCCGGCCGGCCTGCGACGGAATGGAGGAAGCGGTATGATGTGCGCGCGTGCGGAACGATTCCTGGATCGATTGAGGAGCGTCTGATGAAGAAGCTGAAGCTGGCGATGCTCTGGGGCTTGTGCGTGTGGGGTGCCTTTTGCATTTCCGCCGACGGCCAGGCCGCCGCGCCGGCGGAAAACCCTGCCGTGGCGGTGGCCCGCCCCGTCCCCGCGCGCACGCGGATGGAGGCCTTCGCCGAGCGCAAGGGCGCGATCATCATCCGCGGCTTCAGCGAGATCGCCAGCATCACCGGGGAGGAAGGCACGGGCGTCCGCATCACCGCCGTCGAGCTCAGCGATGCCCGCGGCAACCGCGAGCAGGGCGTGCTCATTGAGGTCAGCCAGGGCCAGGGGCACGACGCGGGCTCCTACATCGACTACGACGAGCTGGGCGGGGTGATGGAGGCCCTGGACACGCTCCAGCGCATGGACCGGGCGGCCTCGAAGATGCTCAACGTCGAGGGGCGCTTCCGAACGCGCGGCGACGTGGAGTTCACCAACTTCAGCACCGGCGGCGTGCGAATGGGCGCGACGCGCTGCACGCAGGTGTCATCCATCACGGGGGAAGCGGTCAGCGCCTCGGCCTATTTCGGCACCGCGACGCTGGGCGCGCTGCGGACGCACCTGACGACCGCGAAGCAGGCGCTGGATCAGACCAGGGATGCGAAGTGACCGGGTCGGGCCCTCGCCGTCATCGACGGCGCGTGCGGCGTGAGAGGCTCAGAACGGCGGCCGCCCCGAGCGTGACGATCCCGGTCGGCTCGGGCACGACCTGTGATGCCTCGACCGTGAGGACGGGGCGGCTGCCAGCGCCAAAGTACGAGCGCGAGTTGTACGTGGCGCTCATGCCGGGGTTGGTGGTGAAGAGGCGCAGGCTCACGGGGCTGCCAGACTGAAGGTCCGACAAAAGGCCGGGCGCGAGAGTGAAGATGTGTTCCTCGAAACTGCTCTCATCGTCGGCAAAGTGGAAGGTTCCGAGCGGCTGGTCACCCGAGGAGAGGACCGAAGGGAGCGTCTTGAAGCTGACTCCCGGCGCGCCCAGGTCGGTTGATTTCGAAATATTGGGGGTTCCCTCCCCTTCAACCCACGAGTCAGTTTGCATCCACTGTGCGTTGAAGCTCCCCGGTGCCTGATTGTTGAAGATCGAGTTGATGATGGCCGGGGCCGCAAAGAGCTTTAGCGAAACGGAATCGACCTGCCATTGGCCTGCTCCGAATTGCGCATCGAAGCTGTTCTTGACGGCGCTGGTGCTGAACTGAAGAAGGCTTTGCATTTCCCCCTTTAGGGAGCCCGCGGGCGAGACGGCAAACGCGCCGGCCGCGCCATAGACATTGGCCGGAAACGCGGCGGCGACGAACGTGTCGGCCGTTGGACCGATGGAAACGACGGCCGCATTGGCCACGCCCGCTGGCCCATCTCTGAACGCCAGCCCGAGCCCGAGGACGGCCCACATCCACCGCTGCTGCCTCTCCCGCATGGCCTCTCCCATTCTTCGCCGAGATCCGTCACCCGAACGCCGGTTGGCCCTCAGAGGTGCGCAGTTCTAGCGGCCGGCGCAGGCCGGCCCTGCTACGAATGGATGTTGAGCGGGATTCGCGGCATTGCAGCGAAGGGTGGGAGGGGGGACTTCAACCCTTCTGTCTTGACTCCAGCTCGGCCCAGCGTGCGTACAGATGGCGAACCATCTCCTCCGCCTTCCCCAACTCCTCGCAGCAGACGTGAAGTCGATCGCGGTTGGACAGGACCGCGGGATCTTCCATCTGCTTCTTGAATTCCTCCACCTTTCCTTCGGCGTCGAGGATCTTCCCTTCCATCTGCTCCCACTCCCGCTGCTCCATGTAGGTCAGCTTGCGGGAGGCGGGCTTGGGGGTGGGGGCGGTGGGCGCGGCCTTCGCGGGAGCGGGCTTTCTCGCTTCCGCCGGTCGCGCCTGAGCCGCCTCCCACTGCGCCAGATCGGCGTAGATGCTGGCGTTGCCCTGGCCATCCAATGCGAGCAGATCGGTGCTGAGGTTGTCGAGCATGAACCGATCGTGGGTCACGAGCACGAGCGCTCCGGGAAAATCCTCGAGGCTCTCCTCGAGCACTTCGAGGGTGGAGATGTCCAGGTCGTTGGTGGGCTCGTCGAGGATCAGGATGTCCGCGGGTTGGAGCATGAGCTGGGCGATGAGGATCCTCGATTGTTCGCCGCCCGAGAGGTCGCGGACGGGCATGTCGAGCTGCTCGGTGCGAAAGAGGAAGCGCCGCGCCCAGCCCGAGACGTGCATCGAGCCGCCGCGGTAGGTGACGGTCTCGCTCTTGGGGGAGAGGGCGACCTTGAGCGTCACGTCCTTGTCCAGGCTGGCACGGTTCTGCTCGAAGCGCACGACCTTCAAGCCGTCGGCGCGCTTGATCGACCCGGAATCCGGCTGCAGTTCGCCGGAGAGGACGCGGATGAGCGAGGATTTCCCCGAGCCGTTGGGGCCGAGCAGGCCGAGCTTCAGGCCGGGCGAGAGGACGAGGTCGAGCTTTTGAAAGAGGGGCTTGCCGCCGAGCGATTTGGAGATGGATCGGGCCTCCAGCAGCTTTCGGGTCTGCCGCCCGGAGGCGGTGAAGTCGATGGCCGCCGAGCCGCCCTGCGTGTTGCGGACCTTGAGCTCGGCCAGGTCGTCCATCATTCGCCCGGCCTGCTCGATGCGCCCCTTGGCTTTGGTGGTGCGGGCCTTGGCGCCGCGGCGGAGCCACTCGATTTCACGGCGCACGCGGCTGGCCAGCGCCTGCTGTTCGGACTTCTGCGCTTCGAGGAACTCCTCCCGCTTCTCGAGGAACTGGCTGTAGGGGCCGTTGATGCTGAAGTACCCCTCGGCGTAGGCCCGGCTCAGCTCCACCATGCGATTGGTCGTGTTCTCCAGGATGTAGCGATCGTGGCTGACCAGGAGAAATCCGAACGACGCGCTCTTGAGCAGCTTTTCCAGCCAGAGGATGCCCTCGACGTCCAAGTGGTTGGTGGGCTCGTCGAGCAGGAGAAGCTCGGGACCCTTGATCAACTCCCGCGCCAGAGCCAACCGTTTCCGCCAACCGCCCGAGAGGGCTTCGACGGGGCGGTCGGGGTCCTCAAAACCCATCCGGCCCATCATGATCGACGCCTGCGTGCCTCGGTCGTGTTCGTCAACGTGATGGTCCTCGGCCTGCGCCTCGACGAGCACCTGCTGCACGGTCGCGCCGCCTCGAAACGACTCCTCCTGTGGCAGGTAGGCCAGCCGGAGCCGGCGCTTGGAGAGCACCTGGCCGGAGTCCGCCTGCTCCAGCCCGGCCAGGAGCTGGAGGAGCGTCGACTTACCGGAACCGTTGGGACCAATCAGGCCGACGCGTTCTCCTTCGTTGAAGGAGATCGACAGTCCGCGGAAGAGCGTGCGGGCGCCGAAAGACTTGGTGAGCGAATCGCAGCCGAGCATTAAAGCCATGAGCGGAGGACCTCGGAAAAACGGACTATCGTAGCCGCGGCCAAGGGTGGAGAGTAGCCTTGACTCGCGACGTCGCGCCGTCGCGATGGTGCCGCCGTAGAGGATTTTCCTCTGTCCGCTTTGCCGGAGGGCGGCTTCTATTTGTTGTGGACACCGTGATTGACGCCAGCGAACTCCTTCGGTCGTATGCAGACGAGCGCAACGAAGCGGCGTTTCGCGAGCTGGTCGCGCGGTACGTGGACCTCGTTTACTCGGCCGCCCTGCGGCAGATGCGCGACCGGCATCTGGCGGAAGACGTCGTCCAGACGGTGTTCTGCGCGCTGGCGTGCAAGGCGGGGTCGCTGCCGCGGGACGTGGTGCTCGGGGGATGGCTCTATCGACACACGTGTTTTGTCTCGTCACAGGTCCTGCGGACCGAGCGGCGCCGCGCGGCCAGGGAGATGCGGGCGATGGCAACCAGGCCTTCCAACGATGAGCGACGCGAGCCCGACTGGGAAGCGCTCGCCCCTGCGCTGGAAGCGGCGATGGACTCGCTGGGCGCGCCCGAGCGCGACGCGATCGTCCTGAGATACTTCGAACGACGGGAACTGCAATCGGTCGGCGCGGCGCTGGGCGTCAGCGAGGAGGCGGCGCGCAAGCGCGTCAGCCGCGGGATCGAAAAGCTTCGGGCGTTCTTCGCAGGGCGCGGCATGATGCTGTCGGCCGACGGGTTGGCGACCTTGATGGCGGCCCACGCCGTCGTGGATGCGCCCGCCGGGCTCGCGACGAGCGCCGCGGGCATTGCCCTCGCTGGCGGTGGCGCCACCGCGGGTGCGGGAGGCATTGCGGTGGCCGTGATCCTGAGAGGATTGGCGATTATGAAAGCGAAAGCAGCTCTCTCTACCGCGATCGTCATCGTCGTGCTCGGCGGCGCGGCCATCCCGCTGGTGCTCTCCGATCGTCGGGCGGGGACCCCGCCCCAAACGTCGCCGGCGACGCCGACGTCTGCCTTCTCTTCGCCAGCGACCTCCCCTCTCGCCACCAGCTCGAGCGCGGCTGTGGAAACCCCTCTGTCTCAGGACTATCCCCGCGCATTCTGGCACTTCGCCGGCTACGCGACCCCGGAAGACGCATTCCTCACGCTGTTCTGGGCGCTATCCAACGACGACGTGCGGACGGCGATCGGAAGCCTCGGCCCGACCGCACTGGCCGAGAAAATGGGCGGCGGCGTTCCGGCCCCGGGTGGGTTGTCCCACGACTTTCGGAATACCGCCGGTTTCACGATCGTGGGGCTGAAGGCCGTCGCACCCGATCAGGTCGTGTTGCGGATCGAGGTGACCGGCGGCGTCGAGCCGGACACCAAAACGCAGAGTCTGGCCACGATGATCCAGACCCCCCGTGGATGGAAACTTGACCGATTCGTAGCCGCGCCCTGACGGCCTGCCTTCCGCGACTCCCATTTACAAGCATTCACAACCACGACCAGGAAATTATATGAGCATAGTCATTTTCCTCTTGACGCCGCCGCCCGGTGATTTAATATGAGCACAGTCATAAAAAATCCGATGCGAATTACCGCTCAAACCAAGGTTGCCACGCGAAGGAAGATCCTCGAAGCCGCGCGCCGGTTGTTTCGCGAACGCGGCTACGACGCCACCGCCACGCGCGACATCGCCGTCTCGGCCGGGATCGCCACAGGGACGCTGTTCAATTACTTCGCCACCAAGGAGGCGATCGTCGCCTCCCTCGCTAACGAGGCGATCGGCCAGACACGCGACGAGGTCGGAGCGCCGGAGTTTGACGGCGAATCGCTTGAAGAAGATCTATTCGCCCTCGTCGCGGCGGACCTCCGGAAACTATCGCCGCTCCGAAAACACCTCCCGGTATTGCTCGAGACTTCCCTGAGTCCCCTGGCCGCCGGCGCGGATGAGGAGGCCACCTCCCTGCGGGCCGGACACCTGGAAGCCGTCGCCTCGATCGCCGCCCGGCGAGGCCTGGGCGAACTGCCGGCCACCGCCCTGCAACTCTACTGGGCGCTCTACACCGGCGTGCTGGTCTTCTGGGCGAATGACGACTCGCCCAAGCAGCAGGACACGCTCGCCCTGCTCGACGACTCGATCAACATGTTCGTCGGCTGGTTGCGGGGCGGGCCCACCCGCGTCGGCCGGCCCGTGGGCCAATGATAAGGAACCCATCCAATGGCGACCCTCGCTCAATTGATGCAAGCACTCCCGGAACAACTCGACAGCGGGTCTCCCGCCGCCGCCGACGCGGCGCTCTCCCCGCCGGTGTCACAATGGAAGATGCGCCCCGTGCCGCTCGGGCGGATTCAGCGCATGGGACTGCTGGGCGCGTTGCAAACGAAAATCGCGGCGGCGTACCTGTTCTACTGGGTGCGCGGCTGGTTCACGGACGCGGCGAGCCGCGAGCGGATGCTTGCCGAGACGCACTGGCGCACGGCAGCGCGGGTGCTGGATTCGATGAATTACCTTCGCGGGGCAACGATGAAGCTCGGGCAGACGCTGGCGAACTTCCCGGACATCCTTCCAGCGCGGTTCGCCGAGACGCTGGATGAGCTTCACTTCTCCGCCCCGCCGATGCACTGGTCGCTCCTGCGTGAGATGGCCGCCAACGAGCTCGGTCACGACGTCGAGGACGTCTTCGCCCGCTTCGAGAAGCGCGCGTTCGCGGCGGCGTCGCTGGGGCAGGTGCACCGTGCGATTCTCAAGGGGGGCCAGGACGTGGCGGTGAAAATCCAGTATCCCGGCATCGCCCGCACCCTGAAGGAAGACTTCGACAACTTCTTCCTGTTCCTCCTGCCGTCGCGGCTCGGCGCCGACTGGGAGCAGACGCGCGAGCAATTCGACGACCTGCGCCTGCGCCTCGCTCAGGAGACGGATTACCGGCGCGAGGCGGCGACGCTCCAGAAAGTCGGGTCGTTGTTCCGCGACGAGGACGGGATCGTGGTGCCGCGCGTCTACCCCGAGCACTCGACCGGCCGCGTGCTGACGATGGAGCGGCTGGACGGCGTCCACCTGGATCAATTCCTGGCGTCGAGCCCGTCTCAGGAACTGCGCAACGCCTTCGCCGAAAAGATGCTGCGGGCGTGGTACCGGATGTTCTATGCCGGCCGCGTGTTTTACCTGGACCTGCACCCGGGCAACTTCCTGTTCATGGACGACGGGCGGCTGGGCGTGATCGATTTCGGGTGCATGATGGACGTGGACGACGCCCTGTGGGAATGGGCCCGCAAGAACGACCGCCCGATGACGACCGGGCGGCGCGAGGACCGGATTGCCGTGCTGAAGGAGTGGTTGATGATCGGCGACGACCCGGCCGACGCGGAGCGGCTGCGGCTGGCGGACGACTGGGCCGAG
>JADMIO010846101.1_pt1 | contig 10581 bp, 7 predicted proteins | sample 8958161 | NCBI WGS metagenome assembly JADMIO01 (sample SAMN16585339, study PRJNA669376) | soil metagenome | isolation source: Crop rotation soil | place: USA: Cullars Rotation, Alabama | collected 2011
CTTTCCCTCCAAACGCCTCCCGCGCCCGCTTCGCCACCCCATTCACATCCCCCTCCAACTCCCCAAACGTCAACTCCCCCGCAAGCTTCTCCCCAAACGCACTCACCCGATCCGGTACCCGATGCACCTTCCGATCAAACCCCGCCAAATCCCGCATCGCAAAACTCTTCGCCGAGGACATCAAAACCCGCTTAACCATCACAAACTCCATCAGCCAACGGCCGTCCGTGAGAGATTCCAGACCCACCGATCCTATCAACCAAGTCTCTCGGTTTTCTTCGCTGGTGGTCGAACCTCGCCAATCCCCGGAGCCAACTCACATACCCGAATCTCGTGCTCCAGCATCGCCAATTCTTCCTCAAACTCCCGCTGCTCAAACTGCTCCCGCAACACTGTATAGGTGAACAAAAGAAGCCGGACGTGCTCCGGAGGAACTGCTTGCGCCACTTGCCAGGTCCGAATTATGAGTTGCTGCCCGGTTTCCTGTCCTGCCGTATCGTACTGCACCATGGCCGCTCCCTCGCGTAAAGAAATCACCGGGCACTTCATTTGACTCGAAGTACTGACCAGAAATTCCTCAGCAGACTTCATTGTCACAAGGCTGCCCTTCGGTGCTCGCATGCTCATCACGCTCAGGCGAAGGGTTCCCGTCGTCTCGCCCGGTTGGTAAAACGTTCCTCCACCTTCTTCCTCATATTCCTCCACCCACTCCACGGGAATCCGAAATCGAACCAGCCCACCACGATACGTTATGGTCTTCATCGCCGATACGCTTGCCTCGCGGTTCCCGACTTGCTCCCCCACTGGAAACGCTCCCACCGCTCGAGCGCCCTCGTCGTCAAGCTCGAATACCTCTGTCGAAATCGGATAGGGCGCTTCAAGATATTCTCGAACCACCACGCTCCCGACCCGACCGGCGAACTCCCGATGCCGCGCATCCCACAGAAACAAAAAATCGCGGTCTGGAACCACCGCCATCAGCGGCCACCCCAACTTGCCACCGATGATCTCTCGCAGATTCGGCGCCAAAATGAGGGATGCCTTGAATGGCAGCTCCGTCGAAATCATGCCTAGCTGAATCCCCCCGGCGTCCTGGCTGCTGAAGGTGGCTTCACTTAGCGCCCGCCCTAGGTTTGAAATGGCCAAAGACCCCGCCTCCTGTTCAGAAACGCCCATCGTGGCGAGAATCCCCGGCGTAACCCATGTGATCAACCGCCTATCCGCGGACAAATGCACGAGCACGCGATCTACCTTCTCGCTAATCCGCGCACGAAAGTCGGCGGGGTCCTTGTGATCGGCAGGCTCCAGATTCCAATACAATCCATTGATCGAAAAGACGTCCAGTGATCTCGCCCTCGATGCCATGATTGCATCGACAAATCGCGAAATTCTTCCTGTATCCGCGCTTCGGGCGACATCACGTTCAAGATTGTCGAGGCTTACAAGGGGAGGTTCGTCGCCGGTTCCAACTGCATAGCGGTTCGACGCAGCATCCACCTTGAATGGAATCCCCCTCCGCTGAAGCTCTGATTCAAATTGCGCACGAATGTTCATCAGGAATCCCCGCCAGACGAAATTAACCAACTCCGCTCTTTCGCCTCCAGAAGGATTGTGCGGGCGATCGCATTGCCGGTCAACGCAGCAATTCTTTGCGCCCCCCCATCCACTCGGTGACCATGTGCTGGATCGACTTCCACACAGATTCGCGCTCAATCCACTCAATGCCAAATACACCCCTCGAAATTGACCCCACCCCCCATATTCCGTATCCTCTCCAATCTTCGATTTTCCCAACCCGAAAGGACCCAACCCATGCCCGCACCCCTCAAAGTCTTCTACGAAGCCGAAGCCTCCCTCGACGGCCTCGCCGGAAAAACCGTCGCCGTCCTCGGCTACGGCTCGCAAGGCCACGCCCATGCCCAAAACCTCCGTGAATCCGGCGTCAAAGTCATCGTCGCCAATCGCCGCGATTCCGCCAACGGTAAACTCGCCATCTCCCACGGCTTCGAACCCGTCTCGATTCCCGAAGCCGTCAAACAAGCCGACCTCATCATCGTCGGCCTCCCCGACGAGCTCCAACCCGACATCTACAACGCCGAAATCAAGCCCCACCTCACCAAGGGCAAAACCTTCGGCGCCACCCACGGCCTCAATGTCCACTTCAAACTCATCGACCTCCCCAAAGACATCGACATCGTCCTCATCGCACCCAAAGGCCCCGGCCACCTCGTCCGCTCCGAATTCGTCAAAGGAGGCGGCGTCCCCTGCCTCGTCGCAATCCACCAGGACGCCACCGGAAACGCCCTCAAGACCGCACTCGCCTGGGGCAACGGCGTCGGCGGCGCACGCGCCGGCATCATCCAGACCACCTTCAAGGACGAATGTGAAACCGACCTCTTCGGCGAACAAACCGTCCTCTGCGGCGGCCTCTCCGCCCTCATCAAGGCCGGTTTCGAAACCCTCACCGAAGCCGGGTACCCACCCGAAATGGCCTACTTTGAATGCGTCCACGAAGTCAAGCTCATCGTGGACCTCATCTACCAGGGCGGCCTCAACTACATGCGCTACTCCATCTCCAACACCGCCGAATACGGCGACCTCACCCGCGGCCCACGCCTCATCACCGCCGAAACCAAAAAGGAAATGAAAAAAATCCTCGAAGAGATCACCTCCGGAAAATTCGCCGCCGAATGGATGGCCGAACACAAAGCCGGCAAACCCAAGTTCAACGCCCTCTACAACGCCGACAAAACCCACCCCGTCGAAGTCACCGGCCAAAAGCTCCGCAAAATGATGAAGTGGATCAACGCCAAGGAAATCTCGTAAGAGATTTCCCCGCCGCAAATTTTCGCAACCCCAGAGCCCCGGATGGAAATCCGGGGCTTTTTTTTCGCACACACCCCACCATCCAAGCGTACAACCCAAAGTCCCCGTTCTCGCGAGACCCCATGAATCCGCTCGCCCTCTACTTCGCCTCCGGTGAATCCCTCTACCCCGGCGCCATCCTCCTCCTCATGACCCTCTGCGTCGCACCCTGGCTCAGAGGAAAATGGCAACACCGGCTCCGCAACTTCCTCGCCTTCATCGCCCTCGCGCTCATGCTGCTCGCCTCCGCCCCGCTCCCCTGGATCTTCTACATCGCCCTCATCATCACTTGCGCCCTGCGTTTCATCCTCTGGGATTTCCTCGCCCCCAAAAAATCTCGCAAGGAGCGCCCATTCCGTATCGCCGTCTCCCTCAGCCTCGCCATCTGCATCCTGATCTTCGTCGCTAGCGAACTAAACCACCGCACCATCCCCCAACTCCCACCCCAATCCCACACCCGCCTCACCATCATCGGCGATTCCATCTCCGCCGGCATCGATGCCGCCAACCCCTGGCCCAAACGATTCCAGCAAACCACCGGCATCCCCGTCAAAAACCTCTCGCTACCCGGCATCGGCGTCAGCGAAGCCCTCCCCCTCGCCAGCAAAGTCTCCCCCGACGACACCCTCATCCTCCTCGAAATCGGCGGCAACGACATCCTCGCCAACCTCCCCACCGAAGACTTCGAACGCGATCTCTCCAAACTCCTCACCACCCTCGAAAAACCCAACCGAACCCTCATTATGTTCGAGCTCCCCCTACTCCCCCACAAAATCTCCTTCGGCCGCGTCCAGCGCCAACTCGCCGAAAAATACCACGTCACCCTCATCCCCAAACGCCTCCTCATCCAAATCCTCTCCGCCAATGACGCCACCTCCGACGGCCTCCACCTCTCCCCCTCGGGCGCTCAAAACATGGCCGCCGTCATCGAAAAAATCCTCAGCCCAATCCTAACTCCACCACAAACTCCATCCACTGAGACACTCGCACACGAGCGCCCCTTGACTCCCCCCAAGAACTCCGCAAACTAATGAAGTGGATCAAGGCGAAGCCGCAGCCCTCGGGGTCGCGTGCAGTCGTACAAACCAACCAAGCCCCGGATGGAAATCCGGGGCTTCTTATCGTCATAAGCAAGCGAGCCACCATGCCCTCCGCCCTCCGCGACCTAGTTACCCTCACCCTCGTCTCCCTCCTCACCCCAGCCCTCCTCGCCGACCCAGCCACGTCCCAACCCGCCACCTCAACGCCAGCAACCAAACCCGCCCTCCCACACGTCAAACTCATCATCAACAAACCCGCCGACGGCAAGGCCCCCGACTACACCATCGACGCGAAAGAAATCGTTCAAATTGAGTTAATCGAGACCCTCCGAATCCTGAAAAAAGACGACCCCGCCGGCGCAACCCGCACCGTCGACATCCAATTCCCCGCCGACCTCCCCTACAAACACCTCGCCACCACTCTCGTCTGCTGCGCTCAGGCCAACATCCCGAAATTCCGACTCTCCACCGACGGCAAAGAATTTGCCGACTTCACGATGCCCGCGATCGACAAAAAGTCCGATGCTAATCCCGCCGCCCTCCCTGCCGATCCTTCAAAGGATCGTATCCAGATCAAACTCAATACAACGGACAACAAACTCACCGCCACCATCAACAAAGAACCGCTTGAAAACCCCGAAGAACTCACCAAACTCCTTAACAACATGGACGTCAAAGAAAAGCGACAACTCATCATCTCCCCGACCGCCGAAACCAAATCCGCCGACGTCCTCGCCTACGCCAAAGCGGCCGTCACCACCAAAACCAACGTCGCCTTCTCTCCCGTGCGATGAATGTGGCGTCACCCTCCCCTGCAAATCCACATCCCGGCACCGATGCCCCTCTCCGCGTTTCCCCTTCCGCCCCTTTCGCTTACCATCCCTCATCCATGCGCTGGATCACCTTCCTCATCTTCCTCTACCTCATGACCTCCCTCCAATCCGCGGGCCTTGGCGGGTTCCCCTACCACAACGCGCTCTGGCCAAGAATCGAATACCTCCCCATCCTCGCCATCTTCTACGCCCTCTACGCCGCTGAACCCGCCGCTCCCATCGCAGGACTCCTCTGCGGAATCGCCTACGACATCACCACCCCCGCCGATTTCCTCGGCACCTCCGCCGTTCCCCTCGCGCTGACCGTCCTGCTCGTCGTCAAGATCCGCCTCTCCATTTTCCGCGAACACGGCATCTCGCAAATTCTCATCACCCTCTTCGCCATCCTCACGTTCGCAGCCCTCTCGGTCATCGTCCGCCTCATCATCTCCGCCCCGCTCGACTCCAACTCCATCTGGTCCCACTTCGCCAACCTCGCCGCCAACGCCATTTACTCCGCCATTCTCGCACCCGTCTTCTTCTGGCTTTTCTTCCGCCTCCAGCCCATCCTCGGATTCACCTCTCACGGCCCACGCTCCCGCGCCCACGACTCCCGCCGTTAACCCCCTCGAACGAACTTACCTCACAACCGCCTTTTGCACCTCCTCAATCACCGTGCTCGGCGAATAACTATCCCTGAGCACCACCGGACGATTCGCCCGCCCCGGCGAAAAAATCGCCAGCACCGGAATCGACTCCCCGCCCAACTCCCGATTCAGCAAAGTCGCCGGCGGGTTATCCCTACTCAAATCCGCCTTCAGCAGCAGCACGTTTCCATTCTTGAACGCCGCCTCCACCGCTTCGGTCTTCAGCACAAACGCCTCCAGCGCATGACAGTTGATGCACCAGCTGGCCGTCCAATCCACCACCACCGGCCGGCCCTCCTTCATCGCCGCATCCAGAAGCGCCACGTTAAACGGTCGCCACCCGTCCTGCCCCGCCATCTGCGTCTGCGTCGCCACGCCGGGGCTCCGCATCGCCATCAAATAAAGGATCGCGCCGATGCCCCCACCCACCGCCACCGATGCCGCGCGAATCGTCCAGATCTTCGTCCGTTCCATATCGTACGTCGGCAACTGCCCCCACCCCCAGCACGCCAGCGCCACCACCACGCATCCCATCAGCACCCACATCCAATAGTTCACATTCTCAATCCGCGTCACCAGGTACAGAGCCACGCCGATCATCACGATCCCCAGCCCCTGCTTCAGTAGTTCCGACCATCGCCCCGCCCGCGGCACCCGACTCAGCAACTGAGGAAACATCGCCAACACCAGGTACGGCAGCGACATCCCGACCCCCACCAGCGCCAGCGTGAACATCGTGAGCAGCACCGGCTGCGCAAACCCCCACGCCAGCGCCCCTCCCAAAAACGGCGCCGAACATGGTGTCGCCAACAACGTCGCCATCAACCCGTTCGTAAACGAACCCAGGTACCCCGTGTGCGGCGCCTTTTCATCCGCCGCGAAAACCGCCCGCGGCGGGTTCAGCGTCCACACCCCCAGCATCGACAGCGCCAGCGCCAGCACAAAAAATACCATCGCCACCAGAAATCCCGTCGACTGAAACTGTGCCCCGTAAAATAGTTCCCCCGATTTCAGCGCCGCCGCCAACCCCACAAACAGCGAGATCACCCCCGCCGAAAACACCAGCCCATGCAACACCGTCAGCTTCCGATCTCCATGCGCCTGCTGCACCAGCGACATCACCTTCAGCGGAATCACCGGCAGCACGCAAGGCATGATGTTCAAAATCGCCCCGCCCACCAAGGCCGACAGCATGATCAGCCACAGCGGCTGCTCCTCCTCATTAAACGGCCGATATTTCCGCTCCTTGATCGCCGCCAACTGCTGGGCGTCATCCATCAGCTTCACGCCACTGTATGCATCTCCCGCCACGCTGCCGCGGCTGGTCTCGGCTGTCGTCGTCGCCGGCGCCGTCGAAGTCGCCGGCTCCGTGGCTGCCGTCGAAAACGTCTGCCCATCCGCCGCCGCAAACACCTCCGCATTCTTCGCCTCTGCCGCCGTCCCCGCCGCCCCAATCACCACCTCCACATTCACCGTCCGCGTCGTCGGCGGCCAACACTTCTTGTCATCACACGCCTGCGTCGTCAACGACAAGGCCAACGTCCGCGGACCCACCGCCGCATCCGCCGCAACTGTCAACGGCATCACCAGGTACACCGTCCCTTCATATGCCGAAACCTCCGTTGGCGTCCCCCCTGCCTTCGGCCCCGGCACAATCTTTCCCTCCGGATACTTCACCGCCCCCGCCGTCACCCCGGGCGAAGGATCCAGCGACACTTCCGTCCGAATCAAAAACTTATCCAACGGCCGCGCGCTCTGAATGTGATATTTCTTATCCACCACAATCTCAACCGCAATCCGACCCTGGCCACCCTGCACCAGCGGCTCGCCGCTCACGACTCCGCGCGCCTTCACCGGATCCACCTTCGGCCGCCCCTGCCCCATCATTACAAACAACAGCAATAACGCCCCCGCCAAAACCGCCCCAGCCCGAAACCCGCGCACATTCAACGCCATATCACTCTCGCATCCGCACGCCAGAAAAACCTCTGCTGATCCTATGCCCCCCGCCGCCCGAAATCTTCGCATTCCCGCCGTCCCTCCTCCTCCAACGCTGCACCCGCACTTGAATTTCACGCCCATTCTGCAATAATGCCCAACCCCGCACCCGTAGCGCAATTGGATAGAGCATCTGACTACGGATCAGAAGGTTGCAGGTTCGACTCCTGCCGGGTGCATGACATCCCACTCCATTCCTCTCGTCACGTTTCGAGCATGCCCAAACCCCACATCCTCTACCTCGGCGACTGGGTCTTCCACCTCGGTCCCACCTTCATCGAAACCCCCTTCGGCACAGAAACCAAAGACTGCGACCTCCACTTCTACGGCCAACGCCTCGCCGACGCCCTCAAGCCCAAGGCCAATCTCACCTGCCTCTCCAACTGGGAACTCTATCGCCTCCCCCCTGGCCAATTTGAACAGCTCCTCCAAAAATCCAAAACCATCATCATCAGCGACGTCGAAGCCCGCTGCTTCCACCTCTATCCCTCCTTCTTCGACCGCGCCCAGCGATCCAAATCCGTCAAAACTTTCCCCGATCGCCTCGACACCCTCAAAGCCTGGATCGCCGCCGGCGGCGGACTCATGATGCTCGGCGGTTGGCTCTCCTTCTCCGGCGTCCTCGAACGCGCCGGTTGGCGCCGCAGCCGCCTCGCCGAAGCGCTCCCCGTCGAATGCCTTCCCGGCGAAGACCTCGTCGAATCCTCCGCCGGTTTCACCGCCAACGTCATCCAGAAAAATCATCCCCTCGCCAAAGGCCTCCCCTGGCACACCCTCCCACCCCTCTTCGGCTACAACGAACTCATCCCAAAAAAGAACGCCGAAGTCATCATCACCATCAAGGAAACCGGCCATCCCCTCGTCGTCGCCGGAACCTTCGGAAAAGGCCGCATCATGATCTACGCCTCCGACCCCGCCCCCCACTGGGGCATCAACTTCGAACTCTGGAAAGCCTACGACCCCTTCTGGCAAAACGCATTCAAGTGGACCTCAAACCGCTAAGAGCTCCAGTTATTCGATACCACTAAGAGCCTATCCACAAAGACACTCAACTCAAGATTTCTCTAACCGTTGGCGGTGCTAGAATCAGTTTGACGGTTCCATGACGGAACCGGGAATGACCAGGAGGTCTCAGCCATGCAGGACCGTTTTGAAGAAGTGTGGCAGATTTGGGAACCCCTATTGCCGGTGCGCCAGCCGAAAACCCATCCCTTGGGATGCCACCGCCCGCCGCTTCCTGATCGGCAGATTGCCCGCGCCATCTGGTATGTTCTGGAGACCGGTTGCCAGTGGAAGGCGTTGGATCAAACCACCCTCTGCAAACACTCCGTCGCCCATCAGCGTTTCCAGGAATGGACCAGGGCTGGGGTGTTTCTGCGGTTGTATCAAAAAAGTCTGGAAGGCTTTGACTGCCTGACCGGCATCGACTGGCAGTGGATGTGTGTGGACGGGTCGATGAACAAGGCTCCGCTCGGGGGAAAAAAAAACCGGGAAAAGTCCGGTGGATCGCGGCAAACTGGGCGTCAAACGCTCGGTGCTCATCGAAGGCCATGGGGCGCCGTTGAATGTGGTGATCGATTGCGCCAACCGGCATGACAGCAAACTCCTGGAAGAGACGCTTGTGACTTTGCCGATTCCGCGTCCTCGTCCCGTGGATCACGGGCCGCAGAACGTCTGCCTGGACAAAGGCTACGGTTATGACTTTGTGCGTGAGATACTCACGCGTCTGGAATTCGTGGGCCATGTTCGGCCGATCACGCAAGAGAGCTCGGCTGTCCGCTGCGATCCGGGAAAACCGCCGCGCCGCTGGAAAGTCGAACGTACGCTGAGCTGGTACAACCGATTCCGCGGGCTTTTGATCCGCTGGTCCAAAAAGCCTGCAAACCATTTGGCACTCCTTCACCTCGCCAGCGCCGCGATCACGCTTCAACTGGGGTATGCTTCCGCTGACTGTCTATTTGGATAGGCTCTAAGAGCCTATCCACAAAGACACTCAACTCAAGATTTCTCTAACCGTTGGCGGTGCTAGAATCAGTTTGACGGTTCCATGACGGAACCGGGAATGACCAGGAGGTCTCAGCCATGCAGGACCGTTTTGAAGAAGTGTGGCAGATTTGGGAACCCCTATTGCCGGTGCGCCAGCCGAAAACCCATCCCTTGGGATGCCACCGCCCGCCGCTTCCTGATCGGCAGATTGCCCGCGCCATCTGGTATGTTCTGGAGACCGGTTGCCAGTGGAAGGCGTTGGATCAAACCACCCTCTGCAAACACTCCGTCGCCCATCAGCGTTTCCAGGAATGGACCAGGGCTGGGGTGTTTCTGCGGTTGTATCAAAAAAGTCTGGAAGGCTTTGACTGCCTGACCGGCATCGACTGGCAGTGGATGTGTGTGGACGGGTCGATGAACAAGGCTCCGCTCGGGGGAAAAAAAAACCGGGAAAAGTCCGGTGGATCGCGGCAAACTGGGCGTCAAACGCTCGGTGCTCATCGAAGGCCATGGGGCGCCGTTGAATGTGGTGATCGATTGCGCCAACCGGCATGACAGCAAACTCCTGGAAGAGACGCTTGTGACTTTGCCGATTCCGCGTCCTCGTCCCGTGGATCACGGGCCGCAGAACGTCTGCCTGGACAAAGGCTACGGTTATGACTTTGTGCGTGAGATACTCACGCGTCTGGAATTCGTGGGCCATGTTCGGCCGATCACGCAAGAGAGCTCGGCTGTCCGCTGCGATCCGGGAAAACCGCCGCGCCGCTGGAAAGTCGAACGTACGCTGAGCTGGTACAACCGATTCCGCGGGCTTTTGATCCGCTGGTCCAAAAAGCCTGCAAACCATTTGGCACTCCTTCACCTCGCCAGCGCCGCGATCACGCTTCAACTGGGGTATGCTTCCGCTGACTGTCTATTTGGATAGGCTCTAAATAAACCACCAAGACACCAAGACACCAAGGCACCAAGAAATTCTTTTTGTTTTTCTTGGTGTCTTGGTGCCTTGGTGGTTAAAAACGGGCTCTGTTCTCGTTAGAGTTTCTTCATTTAATGGAGAACCGATGCCCCCCGCAACCCACTGGTTCGTCTCCGACGGATACATTTTCGACGACCTCCCCCCCGACCTCCGCACCGACACCAACCGCCCGCGCGAATGCTCCTCCAAACTCCACATCCACAACCCCAACCCCAAATCCGCCACCGTCACCGCCCGCTTCTACCACCCCGACCGCC
>JADMIO010361880.1_pt1 | contig 10580 bp, 8 predicted proteins | sample 8958161 | NCBI WGS metagenome assembly JADMIO01 (sample SAMN16585339, study PRJNA669376) | soil metagenome | isolation source: Crop rotation soil | place: USA: Cullars Rotation, Alabama | collected 2011
CCCGCCGATTCAAATCCTCGCGTACGAAATACTCGAGCAGCGACAACTCCGTCGTCCCGTTCGTCTTCGACACCCCGATTCGCGACGCGAAATTCCTCAGCGACTCCGGCGTATATCCGCGCCGCCGCATCCCCGAAATCGTCGGCATCCGAGGATCGTCCCACCCATCCACCAAACCCTGCTGCACCAGCGCCAGCAGCTTGCGCTTGCTCAGCAGCGTGTACGTCAGATTCAAACGATCGAACTCGATCTGCTGCGGCTTGTAAATTCCCAACTGCGCGATGTACCAGTCGTACAGCGGCCGGTGATCCTCGAACTCCAGCGTGCAGATCGAATGCGTGATCCGCTCGATCGAATCCGATTGCCCGTGCGCGAAATCGTACATCGGATAAATGCACCACTTGTTGCCCGTGCGGTGATGCTCCGCGTGCAAAATCCGGTACATGATCGGATCCCGCAAATTCAAATTCGCCGAGCTCATGTCGATCTTCGCCCGCAGCGTCCGAGCCCCATCCGGAAAATCGCCCGCCTTCATCTGCGCGAACAACCGCAGATTCTCTTCCACGCTGCGATTCCGGTACGGGCTATCCTTCCCCGGCTCCGTCAGCGTCCCGCGCGACTTCCGAATCTCCTCGGAACTCAAGTCGCACACAAACGCCGCGCCCTTCTCGATCAACTGCACCGCCCAGTCGTAAAGCTGCTGGAAATAGTCGGACGCATAAAACATCCGGCCTTCCCAATCGCCGCCCAGCCAGTGCACGTCTTCGATAATCGAATCCACATACTCGACTTCTTCTTTCTCCGGGTTCGTATCGTCGAACCGCAAATTGCATTTGCCGCCGAACTCTTTCGCCAGTCCGAAATTCAGTGCGATCGATTTCGCGTGGCCGACATGCAGATACCCATTCGGCTCCGGAGGAAACCGCGTATGCACGCGACCCTCGTATTTATTGGTCTTCAGATCCTCGATGATCGTGTCGCGAATGAAGTTCGACGGTGCCGCAACTGCTCCGCCTTCGTTAGGAGTACTCATAGCATCTCAATCGCTTTCGTAATCCGGTGCAGCGATACCTCGCGTCCCAGCACCGCCAGCGTCTCAAACAGCGGAGGCGCCACCTTGCGCCCGCACACTGCCACACGCACCGGCTGGAACATCTGCCCCGGTTTGATTTTCAAACTCTCTGCCGCGCCGCGCAGCGCCGCATCCAATCCGTCGTGCGAAAACTCCGCGCCCGGCAAAACCTCGCGAGCCTTCTCCAGCACCGTCTTCGCCATCGCCAGATCGCCCTTCTGCGGAATCAGCTCCGCCGTATCGTACGGCGCCAGCTCATCCACGAAGAAGAAATCCGCCACCGCGTTCACATCGCGCAGCAGCTTGATGCGCTCCTGAATCAGAGGAGTGATCTGCGCAAGCTTCGCGCGACCATTCTCCGGCGTGAACGGCATCAGCTCTTTCGTCAATTCAGCTACAGGCATCGTACGAATCGTTTCCGCGTTCAACCACACCGCCTTCGGATCGAACGGATCTTCCTCCGCGAAGTTAATCGTCGCATTCGCCCGATTCACGCCCTCCAAAGTAAATGCGCTAACTAACTCATCTCGCGACATTTGTTCTTTATCGTTTTTTGGTGACCAGCCCAGCAGCACCACGAAATTGATGAACGCCTGCGGCAAGAACCCGGCATCGCGATACGTGGTCACACTCACCACCGGCCCGTGTTTGCGCTTCGAAAGCTTCGACCCATCGGGCGCAATCAGCAGCGGCAAATGCGCGAACTGCGGAGCCGTCGCGCCCAGCGCCTCGAAAATCAAAACGTGCTTGAACGTGTTCGTCAGATGATCCTGACCGCGAATGATGTGCGAAATCTTCAGATCCGCATCGTCCGCGCACGACGCCATGTGATACGTCGGCACGCCGCTCGACCGCAACAACGCGAAATCCTCGATATCCGCCGTCGCCTTAGTCTGCGAGCCATACACCAGATCGTCGAAATGCACCGACTCGCGAGACTCCCGCGGCACGCGGAACCGCAACACGAACGGCTCACCCGCAGCCGCGCGCCGGTCGCTCTCCTCGCGAGACAGCGCGCGCATTTCCGGATTCCCCAACCACTGCTTGCCGTCGTGAGGCTTCTCTTCCAAATCCGCCGCGGATGCGGGCGCGAAATCGCGATAAGCCATCCCACGCTCGAAAATCTCTCGCGCGCATTTGCGATGCAGCTCGTCGCGCTCAGACTGGCGATAGAACTCATCCCAATTCAGGTCGAGCCACTTCAGCCCCTCAAAAATCGAATCCAGCGATTCCTGAGTATTGCGCTCGACGTCGGTATCGTCTATGCGCAAGATCATGGTGCCGCCGTTGTGGCGTGCAAAAAGCCAGTTGAAAACGAAAGTCCGAGCACTGCCAATGTGCAAGTAGCCTGTGGGAGATGGAGCAAACCGAACTCGCATGGGGAAACTTCAGGATACCGTGCTGTGACTTTGTGGGGCAGGCTTTCAGCCTGCGGCGGACTTTCAGTCCGCCAATCGTGGCGCTTTACGCAATCGCCGCGCGAACCGCCGCCAGCGGAGCACTCTTGTCGAACCGCACCCGGCCATCTTCCCGAATCACACCCAACTGCTTCCACAAATCGCCGAGATCCACCGTCATCGGCTTCGGCCCCATCTGCTGCCAAAGCTCCATCAGAGGCTTCCCGCCGACGGCCTTGTCCCCGATCTCGAACGCCTTCTCTAGCGGCCACTCGACATCCACCGTTCCGCCCGCGCGATTGATCGCGCGAAACGCATCCTGCAGACCCTTCTTATTCTTCGTCCGCTTGCGAATTTCCACGTCCGCCATCATGCAGAAAATCGCACCGCCCCAATACGTCCGAGCCCAAGTATGCGTATTGTTCAAACCCTGATCGCCCGATCCCGGCTGCCCCTGAGGCATATCGCGAACCATGTCGCCCCAAATCCGCTCCGGCGATAACTGACCCGTCCGCACGCGCGCGATCGGTTCGATATAAACCGCGCTGCCCTCTTCGATCCAGTGATGATCCTCTTCCACCGAAGGAAATCCGAAGTGGACCATCTCATGCGTTAGGATCCAGTCTTCTTTCAAATCCGCGATCGTGGCTTTCGGACCCACCGCAATGCGAGTGCGCGCGCCGCCCGTGCCCCAGGTCGTACCGTTGGAAACGCCGCCGCGCCGCCCCACTAAAACACGCAGCCGGGCCTTAGGCACAGGGAACTTGCCGAAGTACCAAGTGACCGCATCGGCCGACCACTTCACCCAATCGAGCAGCGCCTGATTCGGCAAATCCCAACCGGGCCCGGCCAGCGTAACATCAATGACGCCGCCGCCCGATTCAACCTGAGCCGAACCCTCGGCACGCAAAACCCCACCCAAAGCCGCACCGAAAATCACTTTGCTCGCCGTACGCCGGTTCACGCGACCTCATGATATCGCACTTGCGAATTTTTCCATCAAACTAGACGTCCCACCCGCCCGAACGTCTTGAGGTGTGGTTGTTGAGGCGCGACCGTAAGGGAGTGCGCTCTTCCGCGTGCTACGCCCCTAGCGCAACCCGCAAAGCGCGAACCTCGGCCAGCACCCCGCGCGCCGCCGACAAACTCGCCTCACCCGCCTCCGACGGAAGCGCGTGACCCTTCTCCCCCAACCCCGAATCCCGATACACCCGCAGCCGAGCCAAAATAAAATCCCGAATCTCCTCCGCATTGTCGACGCCCTCAAACCGAGCCACATGGCTCCCCGACGAACCCTTCCCGCTGCCGCCGCCCGCCGAATGCACCTCCACATCCGCCAGCCCCAGCACCTTCTGCAAAGGCCCCGCCGACAGCCGGACCTCCTGAATATTCGCGAACGTCGTGGTGATCTCATGCACGTTCACAATCCCGCCGCGAACGCGCAGGCACCGGTCCGTCACTACGTACCACCGCAACTCATAATTCAACTTCTGCTGCAGAAACGTAAACACGGCCGAAACCACAAACGCGAACGCCACCAACACAATCAGCGATTCCGCAAGGTAGCGGCTCCATTGCGGACCCTCCTGCGTCGGCCGGATCAATGCGAAGATCACCACCCCCACCATCGCCAACGCAAACAGATTCGCCGAAAACCAAACCACGATGCGCCAGCGATAGTAATTGGGCCCCGCGCGAAAAATCCGAGCCGATCCCGCCGACCCATCCGGAGCCTGAGGTTCCGGAGGAACCTTCATCCAAGCCAGAAACTTATTCCGCACGCCGCTTCTCCAGCAACTCGCGGATCGACCGCAACTCCCCCGCGATCTCGAGCAGCACCGACTCCAAAGGATCCTGCGTCGCAGCCGCTCCCGCAGGAGTGTGCGCCCCGCGCATTCGCGAATACAGAAAATCGCGCATCGCTTCTGGATCCGGCAGACCTTCCAGAGTCATCTCCGAATCCGCCGCGCCCGCCGCCGTCTGCACTTCAATCCGAGTCAGCCCCAGCCACCGCTCCACGAAATTCGAATGCAGTTGAATATCCTGAATGCGCGAGTAATTGAGCATGATCTCGTGCCGCATAAGGATGCCCCAGCTCAGGTGGATACCTTCCTCGTCGAACTTGTACCGCATCGTGTGATAGCGGAAATAAAACAGCGTCATCGTCACCGGAAACGCGAACACCGTCGCCAGCGCCTTGAAGATGTACCAGGTCAGCAGTTCACTGCGAGGCCGCTCCAGACGCGCGATTTCAGTCGGGATAGGAGCGCCAGGCATTTATTTGAACCGGAAAATCTGCACCACGTTGCTGTAGTTGTCCGTCCACGTGCGAAACCACGCAGGCGCCTCCGCGGGGGTCATACTCGCACCCGCGAATGCATCCGTGTTCAGCCACTTCGGGCTTCCCGTGATCAACACCCACGTCGTATCCAAAACGTAATTCGCTTCGTCCTCATCGTCGCCTATCGTGGTCGCTTGCCGCCCCACCGCTTTGGCGCCGCTTGCGCACACCGGTACCAAATCAAGATAGCGATTCGAAATATGCAGCGCCAGAATTCCGCCCGGCTTCAGATGGCGGAAATATAGTTGGATGGCTTCGGTCGTCAACAGGTGAATCGGAATCGCGTCTGAAGAAAACGCATCGACGGCGAGCAGATCGAATTGCTGGCTCTCCTGACGTTCCAGCACCAGCCGGGCATCGCCCAGCAAAATCTTTTTATCCGCGGGCGAATGCGGATAATACGTGAACTCGGTTTGAGCGATCCGTTCCACCAGCGGATTGATTTCGTAAACGCGGAACACGTCGCCCGGCCGCGCGTACGAATTCAACACGCCCGCGCCCAAGCCGATCACGCCGATGCGCGCCGGACCCTCGGCCTGAATCGCGCGAATGCCCCGGCCGACGCCGGAATTCGGACCGTAGTACGAAATCGAGTTGTAGCGAAACGCATCGTCCAAAACCTGCGAGCCGTGATTAATGGTTCCGTGCATCAAGACCCGTTCCGTTCGTCCCTGCGATTCTTCATCCTTCACGCGCAGCACACCGTAGAAATTGCGCTCCGACAATCGATATTGATGCGCTTCTTCGCGATGCTGCCGCACCAGATACCCGGCGAGCCCGCCTACGCCGATCATCAAACCGACCCGCACCAGTTGCACGCCCCATCGCGATTCCACCGAGCGCCACAGCACAATCGCCGCCAGCAGCGCGGTCGCCACCAGCGCGACCTCCAGTTCCATGTAAGAATGAAACACTCGCGGCGCAATCAGCGCGACAAAAATTCCACCGATCGCTCCGCCGAGCGACACCATCAAATAAAACATGGTCAGGTAGCGAGGCGCGGGACGCCGACGAGCCAGCTCGCCGTGGCACATCATGCAGCAGATGAACAATCCCAGCGCGAATCCCGGGATCAATCGTTTCACCTGCAGGTTTCCGGCTTCCGCCCACAACATGTACGCCATACCCGCTAGCGCCGGCGCGAGCGCAGGCAAAAACACCCAGCGCTGATAAATCCGATCGCTCTCGAAAGACAAAATGAAGGTCAACAGATAAAGCGCGAGCGGAACTACCCACAAGAGCGGAATGGGAGCGACGTTCTGGCTGAGATGATTCGAAACCGAAACCAGCAAAGTCGAAGCGCAAGCCGAAAGTGACACCCACAACACAATCTGCCCGAAACGAGGCCGCTCACCGCCGTCCGCGCTACTCTCTGAGGCGCGACCGTCAGGGAGTGCGTCGCCGACGTTGCTCACCCAAGCCGTAACTACGCACAAAATCGCAAACAGCACATACACGCCGCTCCACGTATACGCCTGCTGATGCGATGTGAGCGTGGGCTCCACCGCGAAAGGGAAACTGATCAGCGCCAGCATCGAACCGAAGTTCGATAAAGCGAACAATCGATACGGCACCGCGCTCCCGGATTTGCGAACGTACCAAGCCTGCAGCAGCGGGCTCGTTGACGACAACAGAAAATACGGCAGTCCGATCGTGGCCGTCAATAATCCCAAGATTCGCAAAGTCGGATCGCCGGCCTCAGTCGGCTGCCAGCGAGTCGACGGAAAAATCGGCAGCAGCGCGCAACTGATCAGCAGCAGCGCGCCGTGCACATACATCTGTTGGCGCGCGCGCAGAAATCGAATCAGCACGTGTGCGTAGCCGTAGCCGGCGAGCAGGATCAACTGAAAGAACAGCATCGACGCGGCCCACACCGCGGCCGACCCGCCGAACCACGGCAGAATGATCTTGGCGATCAGCGGCTGCACCTGGAACAGCAGAAATGCGCTCAGAAAAATCGACGCGGCGTACAGAATCATGATCGGCGGTCACCTGAGGATTTCGATGAGATTGCTGTAGTCATCCGTCCACGTCCGAAACTTCGCGCGGATTCGCAATTTGTCAGACGTCCCATCTTGGAAAGTTGCGTGTCTAAAGATTGTCGCAGAGTGCGAGAGAATCACCCAATTCGAAGGCGAATCGTAATCATGCAGATAATCCTGATCGGCGACATACAGCCCGGTCATGCCCGCTTCGTCTGCTGCTTTCGCCACCACCGGCTCCAAATCCAAAAATCGATTGGTGACGTGAATCACCAAAACTCCGTCGGGCTTCACGTGCCGGAGGTAGATGGCGAACGCCTCGCGAGTTAGCAGATGAATCGGAATCGAATCGCTCGAAAACGCATCGATCGCGAGCACATCCAGTTGCTCGTCCGGCAAATTCTCCAACACCAATCGTCCGTCGCCTAAGAAAACCTGTTTCGACGCGGGGCACGCTTTCAGAAATCCAAAATCGCGGCTCGCGATTTCAAGCACCAGAGGATTCAGCTCGTAATAGTGAATCGTGTCACCCGCGCGAGCCAGTGTCGCGGTAACGCCAGCGCCCAGCCCAAGAATCCCAATCCGAATCGGACCCGCTTCACCTTTGACGTGGATGGCTTTCGAAATCCCCGAGCCTTCATCGAAATACGAGGTGGGAATTCGGTCCGAGTTTGGCGTCAGCAACTGTGTGCCGTGCGATATCGTGCCATGCACCAAAATTCGCCGAGGAGTGAATCCAGGCATTCCCGGTTCGGTCAGATGATCCCGCACGTGGAGGACTCCGTAGAAGTTTCGAGCGGAGAAAACATACTCGCGATTCTTGTCGATTTCGACCTTGACTAGGTACACGCCAAACGCGATCGTCGCAAGCGAAAATCCCACGCGAATTCCCACCCGAACTCCCACGCGAATTCCCACCCGAAACATTACGAGCGTCACAAGCAACGCGCACGCAAACATTCCGATCGGGAGCTCCCAATAGCCCTTGAAAACTCGCGGGGCCAAGAGCGCCACAAAAAGCCCTCCGGCAGCGCCGCCGACCGAGATCATCAGGTAGAACAACGTCAAATGCCGCGGATGCGGCTTGCGAGCCGCAACTTCGCCATGACAAACCATGCAACAGATAAAAAGCGCGGCACATAGCGCGGGAATCAGCTTGTTGAGTTCGGCGTTGTTTTCGAAAAGCGAATCGCCCCACGCGAGCACTGCCAGCGCTGCGATCAACAGCGGCAAATAGATGATTCGGTGATAGAAGCGCGAGCTTTCAAAGGTGAGGATGAAGCTCAATAAATAAAGGCTCAGCGGCACGATCCAGAGCAAGGGGATCGGCGCGACGTTCTGTGTCAGGTGGCTAGTGACCGCGAGCAGCAAGGTCGACGCGCACATCGCGAATCCGATCCAGAGCGCGATTTCAGATGCTGACGGGCGCGGCACTTGGGCTGCGACCGATTCTTCGGACTCTCCGCTGCGGCTTCGCCATCCTGCCAGCGCGCAGGCGACTGCGAAGACTCCGTACGCGATCGACCAAACTCCCGCCTGCGATCCGAGTGTGAGGTTGGGTTCGAACCAGAACGGATAGCTAACCAGCGCGAGCATCGATCCGAAATTCGAAAGCGCGAACAAGCGATACGGAATCGCGCCGGGGCGCGTCCGCGCGTACCAAGCCTGCAGCAGCGGGCTGGTCGCGGAAAGCAGCATGTACGGCAACCCGACGGTCGCGGCGAGAAGCAGCAGGATCTGGGGTGCGGGATCGCCCGCGCCGATCGGAGGTTTCCAGCGCGCGGCGGGAACGATCGGTAGTGTCGCAAGGCTCACCGCAAGCAATGCAGCATGCACAACGAACTGAATGCGCGGACGCACGAACTTGATCAACAGGTGCGCGTAGAAATATCCGGCCAGCAGCACCAGTTGAAAAAACAATAGCGCCGAGCTCCACACCGCTGCCGATCCGCCGAACCACGGAAGAATGAATTTCGCCAGCATCGGCTGGACCTGGAACAGCAGGAAGGCGCTGAGGAAGATGGTTACTGCATAAATCGCCACTGCTTAGAACACCGCGTTCAACGCCGGGCTTTGCGGCGTGAACAGCTCCGCTCCATTGGCGGTGATGTGCATGTCGTCTTCCAAGCGAACTCCGAACTCGCCTTTGATGTAGATGCCGGGCTCGTCACTGAACGTCATGTTGTGGACCAGCTTGGTCGCGTTGCCGCGCACCAGATACGGCCACTCATGCCCGTCCATTCCCATGCCGTGGCCGACGCGATGCGCGAAGTGATCATAATTCGCGCCGAAGCCGGCATCCGCGATCACCTTGCGCGCTGCCGCATCCACATCTTGGCACGCGACTCCGGGGCGCGCTGCTTTGAGCGCCGCGGTCTGCGCCTGATGCACCACGTCGAACAAGCGCTGCATCTTGTCGGTCGGCTTGCCCATCACGAACGTGCGGCTGATGTCGGAATGATAGCCTTCCACCTGGCAGCCACCGTCGATGAGCAGAATCTCGCCTTTTTTGATGATCTGCGGCGTGACGGAGCCGTGCGGCAGCGCCGAATATTGTCCGACCTGCACGCCCGCGCTTCCCGGGAATCCGAGGCGCGCGTGCGCCGCCGATACTAGCGCCTGAAAATCGTTCTGCGTCATGCCTTCCTTCAGGCTTTTCCACGCCGCGTCGTAAGCGGCGAGCGTTACCTGCGATGCGAGCCGCATCAGCTCGACTTCGTGATCCGACTTGATCATGCGGCAGCCCGCGGTGACCGGCGTGCCGTCGACCAGCTTCGCGCCCGGCGACGCTTTCGCGATTCCGTTCGAGAAGACGAATTTCACGGTTTCCTCGACGCCGATGTTGCCGGTGGCGATGCCGCGTTCTTTCAATCCACCGGCGACGCGCAGGTAGGGGCTTTCATCCTCCTGCCAGATCATCACGCGTGGATCTTTGCCGCCGGGCCCGAGCGCGATTTGTTCCCGAGCTCGGTCTTCTTCAAACGCGGGCGAGACGAAGAACGGGTCGCCTTTGGAGGCGACTACCATCGTGAACAGACGCTCGCTTCCGCTCCACCGGATCGCGCCGAAGTATTCGAGCGAAGTGCCTTGCGTGAGCACCATCGCGTCGATTTTGTTTTCGCGCATCAGCTCCTGTGCACGCGCGATGCGGGCCTTGCGCTCCTCGACCGTGATCGGTTTGGCTTCGGCCTTGCGGCTCTTGAGTTGGAGGATCGGCGAATCGGCGGGGAGGTTGGGGGTCGCGCCACTGCCGCGCTGGGCGGAGGCAAGCGAACCGGCTGCAACAGCCGCGCCGGCCGAGGCCAGGAGGTTACGTCTCGAGATCATCTGTGTATAGTACAGCGGCCCGCTCACTGACGTTCGCGGCTCCTGGCACCGCCCAGCTCGTCCGGCGATTCTTCCCTTCCTTTAGCGCGAAGAAAGGCGGCGCTTGCGGAAGGTTGGGATGCGTGTGCGACGTTCGTCGATCCGATGGGGCGCGGCACGGGTGCGGCGGAGCTATCGCGATTCATCGGCGTCGCGCATCAGATGGCTCCGGGATTTCGATTGGAGGTTTCCAGGCCGCGGCAGACGGTGGAGAACGTTCTGTTCGACTGGAGCATCTTCACCGGGGCGCACCTGTATGGGACCGGACACACGTACGCCCGGCTGAGTCTGGATGGGAAGATTTCGTCGACGGTCGGGTTCGCGAACTAGTTCAAGATCACGATTTCGACTCGGCGATTCGCGGCTCGGCCTTCTTCGGTCTCGTTGGATTCGAGCGGGCGATTGGCGCCGTCGCTCGAGAC
>JADMIO010664081.1_pt1 | contig 10580 bp, 9 predicted proteins | sample 8958161 | NCBI WGS metagenome assembly JADMIO01 (sample SAMN16585339, study PRJNA669376) | soil metagenome | isolation source: Crop rotation soil | place: USA: Cullars Rotation, Alabama | collected 2011
TGGACCATGTCAATGACCTGGATGACCGGGCCGGACTGGGCTGGCTCGGCATTGTCGTTTCTCGGGATGTGGGTCGTAATGATGATAGCGATGATGATGCCATCTCTAGTGCCAATGCTGTTGCGGTACCGCAAGGCCGTCGAAACGAAACGGCAGGGATCCCTGGGCTGGCTCACCGTGCTGGTGGCGGCGGGCTACTTCTTTGTGTGGACAGTTTTCGGAATTGCCGTCTTTCCCCTCGGCGTCGCACTGGCGACAGCAGAGATGCAAATACCGGAGCTGTCGCGCGCCGTTCCCCTTGCCGTTGGCGTAGTCGTCCTTATTGCCGGTCTGCTCCAATTCTCCGGGTGGAAGGCGCAACAACTGGCCTGCTGCCGGCAGTCCGCCGATTGCAGCGGCGAAAATGCGGCCGGCTCAGGCGCGGCATGGCTACAGGGGCTTCGGTTTGGCCTTCACTGCAGCCAGTGCTGTTTCGGATTAATTATGCTTCTCCTGGTCATCGGGGTCATGGATCTGCGTATGATGGCCATCGTGGCCGCCGCCATCACCGCCGAACGTCTTGCTCCCGCGGGGGTGCCCGTCGCCCGGATCACCGGTGCCCTGGTCGCCGGGGCGGGATTATTTCTCATCGGCCGGGCAGTATTCTAGGCCAGGGCCCGCCATTTATTAATTGCCGCATTCGCCCCTGATGAGCTCATCACCTATTCTTCGCCCCTGCTATATATGCCCCTCCCATCTCCCGTTTTCAGATCCACGAACTGCACTTCGGATATGCGGTTGGATATAAAACCAATTCCGGTAATCAGGCCGGCGGATTGGGTTTAGGCGCTTGAGTAAGCGTGTTTGCCGTCGATGACGAGTGCGACGCGCGTTGACGTCTCTGAAATATTCATCCTACCAGCCGGCCAGGCGTGGTAGTCATCGGGACGGTCAGTCAGTGATGGAAAGTGATGTGATCGCGTCCGGATGGCGTCGGAGCGTGATCACGGCTATTTCGGGCCACATGCCGATCCGCCCCTTTAGGCCCAGAAAACCGAACCCGCGGTTGACGTACAGGAAACGGTCTTTTTGGCGATAGAGGCCAGCCCATTGTTTGTACACGTATTGCACGGGACTCCACTTGAAGCCGAAGAGATCGATGCCGAACTGCATGCCGTGGGTATGCCCGGAGAGAGTGAGATGAATGTGCTGATGATGATCCAGGGTGACGCCTTCCCAGTGCGAGGGGTCGTGGGACATCAGGATCTTGAAAGCCTTGTCGGGTACGCCGGCAGTAGCTTTCTTCAGGTCGCCGTATTTGTGAAAGCCGTCTTTGCCCCAGTTTTCTACGCCGAGCAGGGTAATGGATTGGCCATCCTTTTGGAGGGATATCGCTTCATCCCGGAGGAGGCGGAAGCCGATGTCGGTGTGCACCCGTCGCAATCGACTTAGATTATCCTGTTTTGCTTCGGGTGTCTCCCAATGGATGTAGTCGCCATAGTCATGATTTCCCAGGACTGAGAATTTGCCCATCGGCGCCTTTAGCTGCGCAAAATCGGCTATCCATCTGTCCATTTCCGACGCCTTGTTATTGACCAGGTCGCCGGTGAACAGGATGACGTCGCTCTGCTGGGCATTGATGAGATCCAGCCCTTTTTGTACGCCGGCGGCGTTGGTAAAGCTGCCGGAATGGACATCCGATATCTGTGTTATCGTAAAGCCGTCAAATGCCACGGGCAGGTCGGGGAAATGGATGGTCGCACGCCGGACGCGATAGAAATGCCGCCCGCGCGTAATGCCGAACAGCACCAGGAAGAATAGAAGGGCTGCGAGGCCTAGCGTCAGACCGCTGACCCAAACGGCCCGTGGCGGGAAACCGCGGAACAGCCGGGTGATATCTTCGACCAAAAGCACCGGGACCGAAAATAGACGGGGGACGAACACCAGCAGCATTAATCCCATCATCCAGGTTATCAGGTGCTGCTGCAGGCGGGAGCCTCGCCGTATAAAAATTGCGGCAATTAAACCGCTCATTATTAACGGATCAATAAGCCAATACCACCATGAAAGGGTAGTGGAACTATAGAGGGTTTGGACCGCCTGGTAAAAATACAGGTCGGCGCCGAGCCAGATCAGGAGAATTAGCGGAAGTCGTCGTGCCATTGGTAAAAATGATATCCAAACAGGGTATCTATTGGGAAGACGATCGAACGGAGAGAATATTTTAAAAAATTGTTGATATTGGAGTAAATACCCGATTTTCTTATTTTAGCAAAAAAGCGCATATGAAATTCACTGTCACCTTATCGCTGATCCTTCTGACCATTGGTGCTACTGCATTTGGCCAGGGGACGTCATCCATCACTGAAACTAAGAATATGGCTGAGACCGAAAAAGGACTGATCAAAATATCGATCATGTATCCGTTTGCAGCAGGCAAGACCTTCAATATGGAGTATTATGAGACCAGGCACATGCCGATGGTTGCGAAGTTTTTGGGATCAAACCTGGTGAAATATACCATTGAAAAGGGCCTTGCCAGCGGGATCCCCAATCAGCCATTGCCTTATATGGCGATCGGGACATTTTACGTAAAGAGCCTGGAGGAATACCAGGCGGCGATTGGTCCGAATAGAGATGCGATAAGGACGGACTTCGTGAACTACACCAATGTTGTGCCGGTAATTTTAGTTAGTGAGGTGGTGAGGTAAGTTTGGCGGCAAGGAGGGCGATTTGGGAATTTTGACGACATAGACTTGGATACCCTGGAGAATAGAATGATGGACCGACCGCATCAGGTTGGAAGGACTGGGAGGGATTATCTGACGCCGTTGGAGTATTGGCGGCGGGAGATCGGTTTGACAAGCAAATTCAGTTACTAATCTGGGACTAAACTCGCTCAAACGCCCAAAAACCGGGCGGTTTCATTTTCTGTATTGGGAAATAATTCTGTTGGCTGCTTCTCAACATGGTTAGCCAGTGACAAGGAAGTGTGATAAACACTGGAGAATACAAATTTGGTAACGCTGGCCTCCTGCGCAGCCTTGACCATGTTCAACCCTGCTTCTACTGCCCGGTTAAATGCCGGGATGATGTGGAAGACACCCTCTATCCCAACGGCTGCATTTTTAAGCGTACTGGGATCGTAAAGATCTCCGGTCACAAATCCATCTGCACATTTTCCAGGGCCTGTCTGCCCTTGTTGCCGTCCTGTACCAGTGCAGTAACATGATGGCCTTGCTTTTTTAATTGCGGTAAAACCAGCCCGGCAAATTTACCGGTGGCACCGGTCATCAGTATTTTCATAATAGTTTTACTTAATTTTATCGAGGTAGTCCGGGGGGTACACTTTTTGTCCGTGTTTTTCGGCAATAGCCAGCAACTTTTTTAACGATTGGGGATCCATCGGCGGCGGGGGAAGAAACTCGCCATAACCGACTGGCTTGCCAATTTCCTCAAAAAAAGTCTCCAGGCCTGACGGGACTACAACACAAAGAAGATGGGCTATTTTATCCGTTTTGTTTTTGAACCCATGGACAACGCCACCCTTGGGGATATTTACAAATGATCCTTTCGTGGCAATGTATTCACCAAATTCTGATTTGACTTCAATTTCCCCGTCGATGACGTAAAATGATTCCTCGATCCTTCTGCCTCTATGGTTATAGGACTCTTTTTTGGGTTTTCCATATCTGTATTTCGATTAATGGCGAGGTCAAAAACGTTCCCGCAAAGGAACTTCTATCTCAAATATCCGAAAACAGTTGAATCCTGTTACTAAGATAAAGGGAAGGGTACCTACTTCTCAGTGAGCCAGGTACCCTTCAAAGTGTTTTATTCTGATGTGCCGCCGTATATGGACCGTACGTACGGTGGTTGGAGGGGACGGCACAGATGGAGACTATTTGACAAAAACGATCTTTGTTGTATATACTTTGCCGTTGTTGCTGATCACACAGAAGTGCGTACCGGAAGAAAGGCCTGCCAGCCGTAATTTATACACCTGGTTGGCGTTGGCGGTACTGTTGAACAACTGTTGCTCGCGGGTGCCGGTGCTGGTGTAGACCTCGACTTTTACCGGTGTACTCACGGGTGAAGCGAATTCAAGGAAGGCCGTTGATGAAGAAGGATTGGGGTAGGTCTTGTAGACAAACCCGGTCAGTGCGTCGGCATTAAAACCTTCTGCTGTCCTGCCGCTGGAGGTGCCTGCGGTAACGGCGTTAGAACCCGGGCAATTCCTTATGACGGTAGTCGTGGCCTGTGAGGAACAGCCGTTACCGTTGTTGGTCACCTGGATCGTATAGGTTCCCGGATCCGTCACGACTGCCGTCGCGCCGGAAATAAAGGTATTGGAGGGTGTCACCCAGGTGAAATCCACTCCCGACGTAGAAGAGCTGCTGCTAATGGTCACGCCGGTAGTAGTACAGGTTAACGGACCGTTATTCGATGCCGTCACGTTGGCGGGAGTAGCGGTGTCCGCCAGCACAGTCGTGCCCGCCGATGCTGAGCAGCCGTTGGTGTTGGTAACGGTAAGGGTATAGTTACCCGGCGTGCTTGTTTCCGGCTCGGCGATATTGGCCGTATAGCCGCCGGGTCCCGACCACGCGAAGGTTGCGTTCGGGGTCGTTGACCTGCCTTGCAGAGTGATCGTCGGTTGGAAACAGCTGATGATGTCGCTGGCGCTGGCTGACAGGCCTAATGGCGAGCTGACATTTTTGGTTACCGAGCTGGACAACGTCGAAGTGCAGCCGTTGGCGGGATCGGTGACTGTTACCGTATAGGTCCCGTCTACATTGACCGTTGCCGAGGCGCCGCTGGCAGAGACGATGCCCGGACCGCTCCAGCCATATGTCACGCCTGTCGTGTTGGAGCTGCCCGTCAGCACTACAGTGGGATTGGTACAGGTGATCTGGGCTGTGGCCGGTAGGGCCGTGGTCGCAACTCCGCCGGGAGCCGTGGTATTTTGGGTGACGACAGAGCTGGCCGTGGCGGTACAGCCGTTGTTGGGGTCCGTTGCCGTCAGGGCATAGGTGCCAGGAGCAGAGACGGATGTCGTGAGGCCCGTAGCTGTAAATCCATTAGGCCCGGTCCAGCTATAGCTGGCTCCCGATACGGAAGAGCTGGCCGTGAACGCAATGCTGCTCCGTGAACAGGTCAACACTGTATTAGGATTGCTCGTCATGAGCAGATTAGCCGGTGCCGTGATATCCTGCTCTACAATGGTAGGATTCGATGTTGAACATCCGGTGGCAGTATAGGTGGCCACCAATGCATAGGTGCCGGGTACGCTGACGGCGGGAAATGCATCCGTTGAGGTGAAGCCATTGGGTCCTGTCCAGATGACAGTGAGACCCGTGCCATCGCCAAAAGGCATGATGAGCGAGGCGCTGGTGTTAGAGCAGGTCAACGGCCCGGTATTGCCGGGCGTCATAGTGGGCGGGGGTGTCTTATTCGAAGTGACAGTACAACTGGCGCTGCCCGTTTTCCCGGAGTTGGTACCCGTCACGGTATAGGTACCGACCGTACTTACAGTAATGCTGCTTCCGGTAGCCGTAAAGCTGTTCGGCCCCGTCCAACGGTAAGTGGTAGTGCCCGAGGCTGACGTGCTGGCCGTGATGGTCGCCGACGGATTGGCACAGGTCAGCACCACCGAATTAGAGGGCTTTGTAGTGACAGTGATTGTGGTCCAGCTGGAGTGAGCGATCGTTTCGATCACGGGAGCCTCCGCATGATTTCGGACAGGGTGACGCTCATGTTCCCCCGGCGAGGCGAAAAGCGGTTTCGGTTTCCCGATCAAAGAAGAAAGCAAAATGAAAGATATAATGGCTGGATTATACCTTCCTTGAAGTAGAGACAAGTTCATATGTGGTGGTTTGGTTTACGGGGAGAATAAGGGTAACTATGTACTATAAACGCTGAAGCAAAGTAGTGAATTTTGAGGCAGCACCTCAACAATGATCCGTATAAAATACACTGGATAAATATAAAACAGCATAAAAAACCAGCGCATTCGCCGGGTTTTTTTATAAAGGAGGCGATTAGTGCCTTCAAGTTATCAGCAGTCTGGACGTTGGGTTAGAGACGGCGACGTTAAAATGGTGCACTGATGTTATAGTCCCGGGGCAGGAGATTGGACATATTCTGGGTGATACTCCAGTTCTGCAGACTGAGCACTTCAGTTTGGGGATAATAGCTTCCGTTCTCATCTATTGCAATCGGCTGTTGGTTGATCAGCCGGATGGAAGACTCCGTATAGGCAATCCCTCTTTTCGGATTGCCATAGATGACGGTGCAATCGTCGTAGAAGAACATTATCCGGGTCTGATCCTTTTGAATGGTTACTAATCCATCCGGGTCGGTGAGGGTTTGCATGAAATAATCGGGTTCCCGCAGCACCTCCCAATAGTGGTGAAGGGTATCGATGGGGATAGAATCCGTTGGGGTAATTTTGGGTTGATAGATCTCTTTTACCCTTTTCTTTTCAATGTTGGGCACCGGCGCCTTATACTTTACCAGAAAACCCTCTTCCCTTACACTATGACTATAGAGGCTCCGCATGAAATGCATCATCGAACCCATATAGGCCAGCTGGCGATTGGTCTCCCATTTTTTCTTTTTGTCGTCATCATCCGTGGGGATATTCCGAAAAAGGGGATAACCATAATAAGAAACGATATGGGAAGCAAAATCACAGACGAAGCGTTCGAGCCGGTATTCCAGTTCATAGCCCAAGGCCTTGTTTTCGATCAGCAAAGGCTCTATGGCAGTCACGGAAAGCCTGTTGCTCTTGAGGGAAAAATGAAACCGTAAAACGTCCTTGTTTTTTATCGTGCAGGAAGAGGCGTTCCCAGTGGTACCGATAAAATATTGTAGGAAAGTCTTTCCATATTTACTCCACCCATCCTTCAGATACGGTTCTACGGTTATTGCTGCCAGTTCATCTGCCGCCGTATGGAGGAATATTTTTAATGACGGGGGAAGACTATGGCTGTTGATCTCTGTTATATAAGTAGCATAGCCGATAGCGGAAATGATCAGTTCGTATCGCCCTTGAGGGAATCCCTGTAATACGAAACTGCCGTCGTTGCGGCTAACTGTTCCCCTGGATGTGCCATTGAGAAATACACTGGCGCCTGCCAGGGGTTTGCCGTTGGCAGAGTCCTTTATGAATCCGGTGAGTACATTGCTTTGAGCACCGGCAATGAAACAAGACAGGCAGAACCACAGCGTTATAGGGAGGGATAAGACTTTTTTCATTTGGTTTTAAAAACTGGTCAGGGTGATCCGGCCAAAGGTAAAGAATGCGCTGAAGAAGTTGAGGAGAAATCAGGGGCTCCCGCCCACCTGACCGGATATAGGTTTTACCTGACCGATCGGTAATTCATGCCTGTCCTGCGGATAGTGATTTTCTAACTTTGGCCGTAACGGACCAAAGATTATGAAAAGTTTTTATATTTATTTTTTACTGGCAGCCATTTATTTACTTGCATGCAATCGGAACATGACCAGTCCGAAGCCCCCTGACAATCCTGCGGCTTCGGGCAAATACAGTGTAGTCGGTACCTGGAAGATCGATTCCGTGATCAGTTATTTCTATGACGCATCCGGTTTCCGGGGTAAGGAAGCATATCCCGGTCCACAGTGGCTCTATTTCCATTTCAATTCTGATAACACCTGGGCGCAAACTTCCACAGCCGATCCTGCGCCCCCTTCGGTGTCGGGCGGGACCTATGTCCGTACGTCCGACTCTACCTTTACGCTGGTGAGTACCGGAGGCATCAATCCCAATGCAGCCTGTAAGATCCTGTCCCTATCCGATAAAGTGTTTGTTTTCAGCAGGCAGGACTCCACCCTTTTCGATGGGCAGACCCGTGGGTACATCAGGCGTGTCTTCGGTCTCTCCAAATGACGGCATATGAAACTGCCGAATTATGAGACAATGGTTGTCTGATAAACGCACACTGTCCATCATGGGCATATCTATTGTTGACTTATAATCAATTAGTTATAAATATGGCATAGGCTTAGCGGTATAGCCGGTAAAAAGAAAAAGGCCATGCCGATCAAAGTATATTTTTCTGCTCTTCTGCTGGTAATTTGCTTTAAAGCTCTGGCTCAACCGGGAATAAAAGATTCCATCTACTCTAAAACAATTGGAGAGGAGCGAAGGCTTCAAATACAATTGCCGAAGGAATATAAGCCTGGCTCCGGTGACAAATACCAAGTTTTGTACTTGCTGGATGGGGAATGGAATGCGGAGCTATTCGAGCAGACGCAGGCGTGGTCCAGGCAATGGGGTTTTACAATGCCGATCATTATGGTCGGTATTGTGAACAGCTATCCCAATAACCAGAACCAACGGTTCCGGGATCTGACGCCGACAAAGACCGGGGACAATAGCTCGGGCGGCGGGCCGAAACTGCTTTCTTTCCTCAAAGACGAACTTATCCCGTATATCAATAAGACTTATCCTTCGAATGGATCCAATATACTTTGGGGACATTCGCTGGGTGGCTTATTCGTACTATATGCATTGTTTACCGAGCCGCAATTGTTCGACGCCTACATTGCGGCAGACCCATCCTGCTGGTGGGACCATGGTTTTTTGAAAGGATATGCCAAGGAAAGGATGAAAGACGTCAAAGGGATCAAATCGCTCTTTATAACGGGGAGAACCGGAATAGCTTATCACGATATGGGAATCGATTCGTTGCTGATGGTCTTGAGGGATATCGCACCGCCCAACCTGCTCTGGAAAGACGTTGCATATCCTGACGAAACACACGTCTCTCAACAAGGCAAGAGCGCATATGATGGTCTAAAGTATACGCTTGCACCCTCACTGATCGACCGGATCCATGTGGACCCGATGGGCGGAATCGTAGAAAAGGAAAAACCTTTCCCCTTCTTTTGTAACCAGCTGTTGGCCGAAAAAAATATACGGTATTCCACGGATGGGACGAAACCGACGCTGGCGTCTATGAAAATGCACGACGAGAACCTGGTCACGCCTACTTCCGATGTACAGCTGAATATCAGGGCTTTTTTTGCCCGTGATACGGCAGACAAGACATTGTCCGTCCTCTACAAATTGGGTTCAGCTCTTCGCGCAAAGAAAAAGCCGGCCGGGACCGTGCAAGGCGGGTGGAATTATGCCTGTTACAGGACCGCTGCCGGCCCGGACCTGATAAAGTCTGGGTTGACGGCTGAGCATTTGGATCTCAACGGTGTGGATACCAGCGGTTTTTTTTGCCGGATCTCCGGCTATCTTGAGACTTCGAAAAAAGGTTATTATACGTTTCAAATGGCCGGTGAACCGGGCTCGAAGCTTTTCCTCGGCAATGCCCTCCTGATGGAAATCCCTGCAGGTGAGGACTACAACAGTTTCATGGTACCTTTGGAAAAGGGTTTTTACGACATCAAGTTCGAGTACACGCACACCAAAGGAGGGAGAAATTTTGACTTCGGCTACCGGATGCCGAACGTGGCAGGTGACGGTCCGTTCCTGCCTGTCGTGATGTATCACTAATACGGTGAATTGACCAGCTCCATTGTTTGAATTATGCAAGTATCCGTTTGAATATTATAAAAACCGGACGGTTTTAGGGTGTATTTTTGGATGCAGCAGGCATTTGTGTGCCTCACTTTTATGTGTGGCACATATTGCTGATTTGCAGACTTTTAAAATTCATATATGAAAGTTGAAACCCTGGAAGATTTTTACCGGCAAAAAATGATCTGGCTGCCTGAAAATCTAAAAAAAGAAATCGGGCATTTCAATGTGTTCAGAACGGAAGACGGTGCAGGACATGGAAAACAACCCGTTCAGTATGCCCGCAGGGATTATTATAAGATCTGTTTGATGCGGGGATCGCACCTATATCATTACGCCGATAAAACACTGGAAGTTTCGGGATCAACGCTTATCTTTTTTAGTCCCAATGTGCCATATACATTTCAACCGTTGTCAGAAAACCCTACAGGATACTTCTGCATATTTAAAGAAGAATTTTTTACTGAACGTATTCGCGGAGGCATTAAAGATCTGCCCATGTTTGTTCCCGGAAATAAACCCAGCTATGCGCTGGACGAGACGCAGGACAAGTATGTAAGCCAGGTGTTTGAAAAAATGCTTGAAGAGATAGGCTCTGACTATATGTATAAATATGATCTCATCCGCAATTATATTATGGAGATGATCCATTATGCATTGAAACTGCAGCCCACCGAAACGGTGTATCAGCACGCCGATGCCAATGCAAGGATCACTTCTATATTTACCGAACTGCTCGAACGGCAGTTCCCCATTGAGTCGCCTTCACAACGGTTTACGCTTCGCTCGGCAGGTGATTTTGCAAAGCATTTATCTGTACATGTAAACCATTTAAACCGCGCCGTACGGTTAACTACCGGAAAAACCACAACTGAACATATTTTTGAACGGCTGGCCAGTGAAGCGAAAATGTTACTAAAGCACACCAGGTGGAACGTTTCAGAGATCAGCTACTGTTTGGGTTTTGAAGAGGCGGCGCACTTCAATCGATTCTTTAAGAAACAAACAAGCATGACTCCTTCAGCTTTCAGAGGTTAATGATCTCTGT
>JADMIO010842117.1_pt1 | contig 10580 bp, 9 predicted proteins | sample 8958161 | NCBI WGS metagenome assembly JADMIO01 (sample SAMN16585339, study PRJNA669376) | soil metagenome | isolation source: Crop rotation soil | place: USA: Cullars Rotation, Alabama | collected 2011
CTTTCCCCGGGGCGCTTTGAAATTGCTTGAGGTCGGGTCGGCGCGCCGTCTCGGGCGCGCCGAACGGGCGCACAAAAAGAATAACACAGGCGGAATAGGCCGTTCAACAAAATTCCCCGTTTGTTTAACTCGAACTATTTATGCAGTTGAAGCGAAGTCTTGACAGCGCGTGTATGATGAAAGCCGCTTCCCCGAGCGGGTTAATTCTCCGGCACTTAACGCGTGCGACCGCCAGCGCACCTCACCCAAAGAGGAGAAACAGATGAAGAGACTGCTGACCGCGATCTTCGCGGCGTCGCTCTGTCTTTGCGGGGCGGCCGCCGCTGCCCAGAACGCCAACACGTCCACGCCCGGCGCGAACGCCAACGCCACAAGGAAGCGCGGCCCCGTCTTCCGCGCGACGAAGGAGCAGATAAAGCAGGCGCAGGGGCTTCTCAAACAGCGCGGCTTCTACGCGGGCGACGCCACGGGCAAGTTAGACCCGCCGACGCGCGACGGCCTCAAGAAGTATCAGGAGGCCGAGGGGCTCAAGGTGACGGGGACGCTCAACGCGGCGACGCTTCAGAAGATGAACGTCACGCTCACGGACAAGCAGAAGGAGTGGGTGGCGGCGCAGAGTAAGACATAAAGGCGGAAGCCCGACCGTGAGGGAGGGCTTACAGGTCAACGAAAAGAAGGAGGATGAGAAGCACGTCGCCTCTCATCCTCCTTCTCGCGTTCGACCGGAGCCCTCCCTCACGGTCGGGCTTCTGCCAAATTATTTATGCAGCGGCGCCCTGTTGGGTGAGGAGGCGTTCGACGATCTGGTAGCTCGCCTCCAGAGCCTCGCTGAGCTTCTGGGGCTCGGGGCCGCCGCCCTCGGCCATGTCGGGCTTGCCGCCGCCGCGGCCGCCGATGATGGGCGCGAGCTCCTTGATGACCTGGCCCGCGGGGACGCGCCTGGCAAGGTCGGTCGAGGTGCGCACGATGAGCGAAGCCTTGCCGTCGGCGCGGCGGCCGAGCACGACGACGCCCGTCTTGATCTGCGCGAGCAGCGTGTCGGAGAGCTGACGCAGTGCGGCCGGGTCGAGGTCGCTCGCCTCGCGCGCGAGCACGAAGACTCCGCCCTCGACCTCGCGCGCCTCCTGCCCGTTCTGCGCGTGCGCGCCGCCGCCGAGCGCGAGCTTGAGGCGCAACTCGTCGGCCTCGCGCCGCGTCTTCTTCAACTCCTCCTGAAGCCGCAGGACGGCCGCGGGCACGTCGTTGCGGGTGGAGCGCAGCTCGCCGGAGATTTGATCGACGAGCGCCTCTGTCTCCTGGAAGCGGAGGAAGGCGTCGCGGCCCGTAACGGCGCGGATGCGGCGCGTGCCGGAGGCGATGGACTCGTCGCTCGTGACCTTGAAGAGGCCGATGTCGCCGGTGGCGCGGACGTGCGTGCCGCCGCACAGCTCTTTGGAGAAGACGCCCTCTTCGCCGGGGACAGACAACACACGAACCTTCTCCGCGTACTTCTCGCCGAAGAGCGCCATCGCGCCCGTGCGCATCGCCTCTTCGAGCGGGAGCAGTTCAGTCCGCACCGGCTCGTTGCGGAGGATGTGGTAGTTGACGAGGCGCTCGATCTCGGCGATCTCGTCGCGCGTCAGGGGCTGGTAGTGCGAGAAGTCGAAGCGCAGGTAGTTGGGCGCGACGACCGAGCCGGCCTGCTTGACGTGCGTGCCGAGGACTTCGCGCAGCGCCGCGTGCATCAGGTGCGTGGCCGTGTGGTTACGTCGCGTCGCGTCGCGCTTCTCAACATCGACCTGCGCGGTCAAGGTGTCGCCGACCTTCAAAGAGCCGCGCTCGACCTTGACGCGGTGGACGATGAGGCCGCTCGTCGGCGCGGGCGGCGTGTCGTTGACGACGGCGTGCGCCGCTCCGTTGTAGAGCGCGCCGGTGTCGCCGACCTGCCCGCCCGACTCGGCGTAGAAGGGCGTGCGGTCGAGGACGACTTCGCCCTCCTCGCCTTCGCTCAACTCTTCGACCTCCGCGTCGCCGCGCAGCAGCGCGGAGACCTTCGCGCCATCGGTCTTCGTCTCGTCGTAGCCTGTGAACTGCGACGCGCCGACGCGCTCGGCGACCTGCGCGTAGACGGGATTTGTTTTCGAAGAGACCGCGGCGTGACCCTTCGCGCCGGTGCCCTGGAGTTCACGTAGGGCTAAGTCGAATCTTTCGTTAAAGACTTCTTCATCGAACGTAGTAAAGCCACGTTCTTCCATAGCTACGCGGATGAGGTCGCGCGGCGTCCCGAAGGTGTCATAAAGACGTGCGAGTTCCTTCCAATCAGGGTATTCCCCTTCCGGTATTGTGGCGAAGAGGGCTTCGAGCTTTTGCAGGCCGACGGTGAGCGTCGAGCCGAAGCGCTCCTCTTCGAGCCGGACCATGCGGCCGATGAACTCGCGCGCGGCTTCGAGTTCCGGGTAGGCGTCGCGCATCTGTTCGACGACGAAGTCGGTGACCTTGTGGAAGAAAGGTTCGTCGAAGCCGAGCGCGTGGCGCCCCTGGTAGATGGCGCGGCGCATGATCTTTCTTAAGACGTAGTTCCGCCCCTCGTTGCCTGGCAGGATGTTGTCGGCGATGGAGAAGGCCGTCGCGCGCGCGTGGTCGGCGATGACGCGCATGGCGAAGCCCTCGGGCGTGTCGGCCTCGTAGTGGCGGTCGGCGAGCCGCGCCGTGTGCTCGACGATGGGCTTGATGAGGTCCGTGTCGTAGTTCGTCGGCACGCCCTGGAGGACGGCCGTGAGGCGCTCAAGCCCCATCCCCGTGTCCACCGAAGGCGCGGGCAGGGGTTCTAGCCGGTACGACTCGAACTTGCCGTCGGCCGTCTTCGCGCCCTCGCCCTCGCGGTTGAACTGCATGAAGACGAGGTTCCAAATCTCCATCGTCGTATCGCCGGGGCCGTTGACGAACTCCGCGCGATTCTTCGAAGGGTCTTCGGGGTCCTCGCCCATGTAGTAGTGAATCTCGCTGCAAGGCCCGCACGGCCCCGTGTCGCCCATCTGCCAGAAGTTGTCCTTGCGGCCGAAGCGGAGGATGCGCTCGCGCGGCGCGCCCACCTTCTCCCAGAGTGCGGCGGCCTCCTCGTCGGCCGGCACCTCCGCGTCGCCCTCGAAGACCGAGAACCAGAGGCGGCGCGGGTCGAGCCCGTACTCTTCGACGAGCAGCTCCCACGCGAAGCGGATCGCGTCCTCCTTGAAGTAGTCGCCGAAGGAGAAGTTGCCGAGCATCTCGAAGAAGGTCTGGTGGCGCGCGGTCTTGCCGACCTCGTCGAGGTCGTTGTGCTTGCCGCCGGCGCGCAGGCACTTCTGCGAGGTGGCGGCGCGTTTGTAGTCGCGCGGCTCCAGGCCGAGGAAGGTGTCCTTGAACTGGTTCATCCCGGCGTTGGCGAAGAGCAGCGTCGGGTCGTTGGCGGGCAGGAGCGGGCTCGAAGCGACGCGCCGGTGGCCGTGCCGCTCGAAGAAACTCAGGAACCTTTCGCGTAATTCGTTGCCAGTCATCATAAGCGTTTTCACGTCCCCAAAAATCGAATGAAAAGTCTAACACGCGGCCGGACGCGAGGGCGAACTGAGGGCGCCTCTGAAATGTTTCCGACCGCACGCACATAAACGTTTCGGAGGGGGCAGTCGCATTCTGCGGCGAACGGCGGGCCTCGCGTCACCTCTGCCCGCCGGCCGTTCGCCGCGCCTTCGGGCCGTCAGTTTCGCGCGCGCCCTCGCCCCCCGAGCCGCGCGGAAGCCGCCCCTTTGTCACCTTACAGCCGGAGACCAACCCATGTGTAAAGAGAGACGTCACGCAGCCTTTTGCAGCATCGTCCCGCCCAACATCCTCGTCAGCATCACCGAGAACGGCAACAAGACGCAGAAGACGCTGGCCTACCAGGCGCTCGAAGCCACCGCGCGGGCGCGCGGCCAGCGCGAGGTGCTCTCGCTGGTGGCCGCCATCGGCATCACCTCCTCGGGCACCAAGCGCCGCAACGTCTACGACGCGCAGGGCCAGATCGTCCTGCCCGGGAAGCTCGTGCGGGGCGAGGGCGACCCGAAGAGCAAGGACGCGGCCGTCAACGAGGCGTACGACGGCGCCGGCAAGACCTACGACTTCTACAAGAAGGTCTTCAACCGCAACTCGGTCGATGACAAGGGCATGCAGCTCGACTCCTCGGTCCACTACCGCAAGCGCTACAACAACGCGGTCTGGAACGGGCAGCAGATGGCCTACGGCGACGGCGACGGCACGATCTTCAACGGGTTCACGAAGAGCCTCGACGTGATCGGGCACGAGCTGACGCACGGCGTCACGCAGTACGAGGCCAACCTCGTCTACGAGGGGCAGTCCGGGGCGCTCAACGAGCACTTCTCGGACGTCTTCGGCTCGCTCGTCAAGCAGTGGAGCAAGAAGCAGACGGCGAAGAAGGCCGACTGGCTCATCGGCGCCGGGCTCTTCACCAAGAACATCAAGGGCGTGGCCCTGCGCTCGATGAAGGACCCGGGGACGGCCTACAACGACCCGCTCATCGGGAAGGACCCGCAGCCCGCCCACATGAGCAACTACGTCAACACGACCGAGGACGAGGGCGGCGTCCACATCAACTCGGGCATCCCGAACAAAGCCTTCTACGAGCTGGCCGTCAGCCTCGGCGGCAACGCCTGGGAGAAGGCCGGGCGCATCTGGTACATTACGCTGCGCGACAGGCTGCTGGAGACGACCGAGTTTCAGGAGTGCGCCGCGATGACCTACCAGGTGGCGCAGCAGGAGTTCGCGGGCAACGCGGACGTGGCGCAGGCGGTCAGGGCCGCGTGGGCCAAGGTCGGCATCAAGGTCTAGAGGGGAGCCGTCGCAAGGGGGGAGCGATGCGCATACGCTTTAAGCGTACGGGCGGGGTGGCCGGGAACATCAACTACTCGGCGCCCCCGCTCGAAGTTAACTTGGAAGAGCTGCCCGCCGAACGCGCCGAGGAGCTGCGCCGGCTGGTCGAAGAGGCCCGGCCCTTCGAACAGAAGGCGCACCCCGCGGCCGGCGGCGCGGCGCGCGACGGGATGGGGTACGAGCTGACCGTCGAAGACGAGGGGCGCTCGCACACCGTCCGCGGCGGCGACGAGGCCGCCTCCGAGGGCATGTCGAACCTCGTGGACTGGCTCGAAGAGGAGCACCGCGCGCGCGTCGGCAGGGAACTGGCCGCGCGGCAGAAGCGCAAAGACGATACGGCCTGAGCGCCTGCGCGTGCGCGTCAGATCAGGCCCGCATCGACGAGTGCCTGCGGGAGCTTGCCGACGTCGTTCGCCGGCGGCTCCTTCGTCCTCGCCGCGAGCATCCCGGCCTTCTGCGCCGCCAGCGTGTGGAGCAAGTCCTCCGTGCAGAAGAGGCACTCTTCCGCGCGGAGGCCGGACTTCGTCACGGCCAGCTCGAAGATGGCCGGCGAGGGTTTTTCGACGCCCGCCTCGGACGAGAGGATGACCAGCGCGTCCTCGAAGAGCTTGAAGTCGAAGTCCACGGGAAGCTCCTTGAGCAGCTCCGCGCGCTTCAAGTTGGCCGTGTTCGAGATCACGCCGAGGCGGACGCCCTTCGCCCGCAGCGCGGAGAGCGCGTCCTCCGCGCCCGGGAGCCACTTCCGGTTCTTCGTCACGAGCGTTTCGCCGAGGTCGAAGAAGACCGCCTTGACCTTCCGCGTCGTCGCCGTCGTCGTCATCACACACACCTCCGAGAATTTAAGTCGTAGACGCCTTCGTAGGGATATGAGGTCGCGGGCGGAACCGTTTCGCGTCAGCCTTCCGCGTCGGCCTCTTCGTCGGCGTCGGAGGCTTCGCGCACCTTGCGGATGATGAGGTCGTAGGAGAAGCCGAGGCGTTGGAGGTGGTCGTAGAGGCTCTTGGTCTCTTGTCTTGTGGCGGGGCGCCCCCGCAGGCGGATGCGCTTCTCGATGGCGCGTGTGATGAGTTCCTCCTCGGGCGTCTCCTGGTAGACGAGTTCGAGCGCGGCGTCGGCCGTCTCCTTCGAGACCTTCTTCGTCTGCAAGTCGCGCGCGAGCCGCTGGCGGCCGACCGGCTTCTGCCTGACTTTGTAAGACGCGAAGCCGAAGGCGAAGCGCTCGTCGTCGAGGTAGCCGTACTCCTTGAGCTTCCCGAGCGCGTATTCGACGGCCGCCTCGTCCGCCCACTGCTTCTCCAACAGGCGCTCGCGCAGCTCCTGGATCGAGCGCGGCTTGGCGGCGAGGAGTTTGACGGCCCTCTGCACCGTCCGTTCGCGCGCCTTCTCCTGGTCGATGACGCGCGGCGGGCGCTCCTTCCTCTTCTCCTCTTCGAGGTCGGCGTTGAGTTGCCGCTCGTTCTTCGACGGCCGCGGCTTGTACTTCCTACTCTTTCGCTGCATCACGTTGAATTATAATTGAAGGCGCATGGACGGCATACTCATCATCGACAAGCCCGAGGGCTGGACTTCGCACGACGTGGTGGCGCGCGCGCGGCGCGTCCTGAAGGAGAAGCGCGTCGGCCACACGGGCACGCTCGACCCTTTCGCGACGGGCGTGCTCGTGCTGCTGGTCGGGCGCGCGACGCGGCTCGCGCAGTTCCACGCGGGGGCGGAGAAGGAGTACGAGGCGACCGTCCGCCTCGGCTTCAACACAGACACGGGCGACCTGACGGGCGAGCGCCGCGGAGGAGGGGGGACGGCGGACTGCGCGAATCTCAAACTCGAAGAGGTCGAGGCGGCGATTGCCCCCCTGCGCGGCGAGTTCGAGCAGGTACCGCCGATGTACTCGGCGAAGAAGGTCGGCGGCAAAAAACTTTACGAGCTGGCGCGCAGAGGGGAAGAGATAGAGCGCAAGGCCGTGCCCGTCCGCGTGAGCGAGTTTGAGATTGTCGTTGACGAGAACGAAGGCCCGCTCAGGACGAACGTCGAAGGGGCGTGCGACGTGCGCGTTCGCGTCGTCTGCTCGGCCGGGACTTACGTGCGAGCTCTGGCCGAGTCGGTCGGGGAGAACCTGAAGACGGGCGCGCACCTCGCCGCGCTCCGCCGCACGCGCGCGGGCTCGTTCGGCCTCGACCGCGCCGTCCCGCTCGAAGAACTGCCGCGACTCGTCGAAGCGGGCCGCGAGTTTTTAGTCCCGCTCGAAGCGGCCCTCCCGCACATCCCTTCCGCGCATCTAACGGCACAGGACGCGGCCCGCGTCCGGCACGGCGCGGCCGTCCCCGCGGAGGGGCCCTGGGAGGACGGCGCGCACGTCGCGCTCATGGACGAGAGCGGGGCGCTCCTCGCGGTCGGAGCATGGGACGCCGCGGCCGAGTTGTTACGGCCGCGCGTGATGCTGGCGGTGGAAAAATAAGTGTTGACTGAGGCGGGAGGTCGCTGTGTTATACTTGGCGTCAACAGAGGTCGTCGCAAGTGACCCGGGTTTTGACGCCAAAGCTGACAGACTTTCCCCTTTGAAAAACTGATCGTTGAGGAGTTGAACAAGACTCGACGGCGCGGCGGGCACGGTCTCGCGCGGCCACCCGCACACGCGCATCGAGCGAGTTCCTCAAGGGCGACCCGAAGGGTTCGCCCGGCATTCATTTAAGGGCGTGACGACACGCCGTCCCTAGCGCGCGCGGAGCCGAGTGTGAGGTTTACAGAAGGCTATGCAAGAGCAGGATGGCAGCGGCAATAAGTTCGACATCACGGCGCGGCTCGAAGCGCTGCGCCAGGAGCAGGCGGCGCTCGCGTGGGAGGGGAGCTTCCGCGACTACTTCGAGCTGGTCACGCAGAACCCCCGCCTCGCACAACTCTCCCACGCGCGCATCAACGACATGATCCACGCCGCCGGCGTGGAGAAGTTGAACGAGGGCACGCGCGACGAGATCGCCCGCTACAGGTTCTTCGCCTCGGAACTCTTCGGCATCGAGGAGCCCATCGCGCGCATCGTCGAGTACTTCAAGTCGGCCGCGCAGCGCCTCGAAGTCCGCAAGCGCATTCTGCTTTTGATGGGCCCCGTCGGGGGCGGCAAGTCCACCATCGTGACGATGCTCAAGCGCGGGCTGGAGGAGTGGACGCGCAACGAGGAGGGGGCCGTCTACGCCATCAAGGACTGCCCGATGCACGAGGAGCCGCTCCACCTCATCCCGCAGGAGCTGCGCGCCGAGGTCGAGAAGCACTACGGCATCTACATCGAGGGCGACCTCTGCCCGCAGTGCCGCTACGCCTTAGAACACACCTACGGCGGACGCCACGAGGACGTGAGGGTCCACCGCATCGTCTTCTCCGAGAAGAACCGCGTCGGCATCGGCACCTTCGCCCCTTCGGACCCGAAATCGCAGGACATCACGGAACTGACGGGCTCCATCGACCTCTCGACTATCGGCGAGGTCGGCGTCGAGAGTGACCCGCGCGCATATAGGTTTGATGGAGAACTCAACATCGCGAACCGCGGCGTGATGGAGTTCATCGAGATGCTGAAGGTGGACGAGAAGTTCTTGTACTCGCTCCTCACGCTCTCGCAGGAGCAGAACATCAAGACCGGCCGCTTCGCGATGCTCTACGCCGACGAGGTCATCCTCTCGCACACGAACGAGAACGAGTACGTCTCCTTCGCCGGCAACAAGAAGTCGGAGGCTTTGCAGGACCGCATCATCTTAGTCCGCGTCCCCTACAACCTCCGCGTCTCGCAGGAGGAGCGCATCTACGACAAGCTCCTCAAGCAGTCCGAAATCCTCCGCAACGTCCACATCGCGCCGAACACCCTGCGCGTCGCCGCGATGTTCGCCGTCATGACGCGCCTCGAAGAGCCGAAGCGGGCGAACGTCGATGTCGTCAAGAAGATGAAGCTCTACGACGGCGAGGACGTGGAGGGCTACAAGTCGAAGGACGTGCGCGAGCTGAAAGAGGAGGCGCTGCGCGAGGGCATGGACGGTATCTCGCCGCGCTACATCATTAACCGCCTCTCGGGCGCGCTCGTGCGCGACGGCATCACCTGCATCAACCCGATCGACGCGCTGCGCGCCATCAAGGACGGCTTCGAGCAGCACACGGGCATCAACTCCGAACAGCGCGAGCGCTACCTGAATCTCATCTCGGCGGCGCGCAAGGAGTACGACGAACTCGCCAAGGTCGAGGTCCAGCGCGCCTTCGTCTACTCGTTCGAGGAGATGGCGCGCACCATCTGCAACAACTACCTCGACAACGTCGAGGCGTACTGCAACAAGGAGAAGATCAAGGACCCGATTACGGAAGAGGAGATGGAGCCCGACGAGCAGTTGATGCGCTCCATCGAGGAGCAGATCGGCATCTCCGAGAACGCCAAGAACACCTTCCGCCAGGAGATACTCATCCGCATCTCCTCCTACGCGCGCAAGGGGCGCACCTTCGAGTACAACTCGCACGAGCGCCTGAAGGAGGCGATTGAAAAGAAGATCTTCGCCGACCTGAAGGACGTGGTGAAGATCACGACCTCCGCCAAGACGCCCGACCCCGACCAGCTCCGCCGCATCAACGAGGTCGTTGACCGCCTGGTGCGCGACGGCGGCTACTGCCCCGTCTGCGCCAACGAGCTGCTGACCTACGTCGGCACGCTCCTCTCGCGCTGACCGAGGGGCGGCTGACCAAGACAACCCGGCGCCCGCCCTTCCCGACAGGAGTGCGGGCGTCGTCACTTTAGGACTTTTGAGGACGCTCAACCGCCGCGCGTTCAAGGAGAAAATTGAATGAGCGACGAAGAGAGAGACGACAATAACGAACGGAACCTGCCGACCGCTGGCGATTTACTGCGCTGGGCCGAGAGGACGCAGCGCACAATCGACTTCATGGTTCAGCAGCAGGCGCAGTTTCAGGCGAAGTCCGAAACTGACATGCAGCGGCTGCGCGAGCTGTACGAGCGGAACGAGGAGCGATGGGCGCGGAACGAGGAGAGGTGGGAGAAGAACGAGGAGAGATGGGCGAGTGCGGACGAGAGGTGGGAGCGCACACGAGAACAAATCCTTGCCCTCCTCGCCGTCGCGGAGATGCACGAACGGGAAATCTCTGAACTCAGGCAGGCGCAGGCGGAGGCGCAAGAGAGGACTGATGCCAAGATGGCGGAGACCGGCGAGCGAGTTGACGCGCTCGTGAGCACCGTGGAGCGGCTCATCAGCGAGCGGCGCAACGGCGGAGGGAAGAGGGAAGAGAGTTCGGAATGACGAACGACTCGCAGATTTCGGGGACGATCCAGCGCAACGACTGGTCCTTGCAGCGCAAGGGCATCATCGATCAGGAGCGGCACAAGGAGCGCGTCAAGGAGGCCGTGCGCAAGAACCTCGGCTCCATCGTCTCGAACGAGGCCATCATTCTCTCGGACGGCAAGCGCACGGTTAAAGTCCCCATCCGCTCGCTCGACGAGTACAAGTTCCGCTTCGACCACCGGAAGAAGAAGCACGTCGGCACCGGCGACGGCAAGACGCGCGTCGGCGACGTCATCGCGCGCGAAGGGCAGGGCCAAGGGCAGGGGCCGGGCCGCGGCGCGGGGCCGGCCGGGCAGGAGGCCGGCGCCGAGTACTACGAGGCCGAGGTGGACATCGACGAGCTGGCTGCGCTCATCTTCGAAGACCTCCAGCTCCCCGGGAAAG
>JADMIO012753051.1_pt1 | contig 10579 bp, 9 predicted proteins | sample 8958161 | NCBI WGS metagenome assembly JADMIO01 (sample SAMN16585339, study PRJNA669376) | soil metagenome | isolation source: Crop rotation soil | place: USA: Cullars Rotation, Alabama | collected 2011
GCGACTTCAAGTCACGTGAATTCCAAGCTTCGGATCCCACTGTGCTGGAAAGACGACTTCGCGGAGTCGCCGCCGCTCGCCGTGTTGTTCGCCGAGGAGACGGGCGTCGTCGTCGAGGTGAAGGCGGGCGAGGTCGAGCGCGCGCTCGCCGAGGCGCGCGGCGCCGGCCTCGCGGCGCATGTCGTCGCGACGGTCGGCACGCACGACCGGCTGCGCGTGCACGCGCGCGGCGCGACGTTGCTCGACGTCGCGCGCGACGAGCTGCATCGCGAATGGTCGTCGCTCACACACGCGATGCAGCGGATGCGCGACCTGCCGCAGGCGGCCGACCAGGAGCGTGCGCGCATCGGCGATCCGCACGACGGCGGCCTGTCGCCGATCGTCACGCTGCCGCTGGCGCCGTTCGTCGGCACCGGCGCGCGGCCGCGCGTCGCCGTGCTGCGCGAGCAGGGCGTCAACGGGCACGTCGAGATGGCCGCGGCGTTCGACCGCGCGGGCTTCGACGCGTACGACGTCCACACGACCGATCTCGCCGGCGGCCGTCGCGACCTCGCCGACTTCGCGGGCATCGTCGCGTGCGGCGGGTTCTCGTACGGCGACGTGCTCGGCGCGGGCGAAGGCTGGGCGAAGTCGATCCTGTTCGATCGCAGGCTCGCCGACATGTTCGCGGCGTTCTTCGCGCGGCCCGCCACGTTCGCGCTCGGCGTGTGCAACGGCTGCCAGATGATGAGCGCGCTCGGCGACCTCGTGCCCGGCACCGCGCACTGGCCGCGCTTCGTCCGCAACCGCTCCGAGCAGTTCGAGGCGCGCCTCATCCAGGTCGAGGTCGCGAGGACGCCGTCGCTGTTCTTCCGCGGCATGGAAGGCAGCCGGCTGCCGGTCGCGACCGCGCACGGCGAGGGCTACGCGGAGTTCCGCGACGACGCGCAGCTCGCCGCGGCGCGATCGCTCGTCGCGCTGCGCTTCGTCGACGGCCGCGGACGCGCGACCGAAGCGTATCCGTACAACCCGAACGGCTCGCCCGAGGGCATCACCGGGCTCACGACCGCGGACGGACGCTTCACGATCCTGATGCCGCATCCCGAGCGCGTGTGGCGCACCGCGCAGCTGTCGTGGGCGCCGCGCGAATGGGGCGAGGCCTCGCCGTGGCTCGCGATGTTCCACAACGCCCGGCGCGCGCTCGGGTAAGCTTGACGGACCCACGGACGTCCCACGAACGTCCGTGGGACGTCCGTGGGTCCCGGGGTGACGACATGAGTTTCAAGGTTTACGAAATCGACGGCATCGTCCCGGTCGTCGACCCGACCGCCTTCGTGCACCCGTCCGCGGTGCTGATCGGCGACGTGATCGTCGGCCCCGGCTGCTACATCGGGCCGTGCGCGTCGCTGCGCGGCGACTTCGGGCACATCGAGGTGCGCGCCGGCGCGAACGTGCAGGACGCGTGCATCCTGCACGGCTTTCCCGGCGTCGGCACCGTCGTCGAGGAGGACGGCCACATCGGGCACGGCGCGGTGCTGCACGGCTGCGTCGTGCAGCGCAACGCGCTGGTCGGCATGAACGCGGTCGTCAACGACAGCGCGGTCGTCGGCGAGTCGTCGATCGTCGCCGCGATGGCGTTCGTCAAGGCGCAGATGGTGATCCCGCCGCGCACGCTCGCCGCCGGCATTCCCGCGAAGGTGATCCGCGCGCTGACCGAGACCGAGCTCGCGTGGAAGGTCGAGGGGACCGAGCAGTACCAGACGCTCGCCCGCCGCTCGCTCGCGACGATGCGCGCGGTCGATCCGCTCGCGGCGCCCGAGCCCGGCCGCAAGCACCTCGACCTGCCCGAGCTGTTGCCGCTGTCGATGCTCAAGGCCCGCCGGGGCTAGGCGCGCGCCGATGGACGCCGCGACGACCGCCGCGCTCGCGAACCCGCTCGCCGAGCACGTCTGGCGCACGCGCTACCGGTTCGACGACGAGCCGTCGATCGACGCGACGTTCGACCGCGTCGCGCGCGCGCTCGCCGAGGCCGAGCCCCACGACCGCGAGCGCTGGACGCAGCGCTTCCGCGACGCGCTCGACGGCTTCCGATTCCTGCCCGGCGGACGCATCCTCGCCGGCGCGGGCACGGGTCGGCGCGTGACCCTGATGAACTGCTTCGTGATGGGGACGCTCGACGACTCGCTGTCGGGCATCTTCAACGCGCTCGCCGAGGCGGCGGTCACGCTGCAGCAGGGCGGCGGCGTCGGCACCGACTTCTCGCCGCTGCGTCCGAAGGGCGCGAAGACCGACGCGACCGGCGGACGCTCGTCGGGGCCGGTGTCGTTCATGCAGCTGTGGGAGCAGATGTGCGCGACGGTCACCGACACGAGCCCGCGGCGCGGCGCGATGATGGGCGTGATGGCGTGCGACCACCCGGACATCCACGGGTTCGTCGCGGCCAAGCGCGTCGCCGGCAAGCTCACCCACTTCAACGTGTCGGTGCTCGTCTACGACGCGTTCATGCGCGCGGTCGCGGACGACGGGCCGTGGACGCTCGCGTTCCCGCGCTTCGGCCAGCAGCGCACGATCCGCGCGCGCGAGCTGTGGGACGCGATCGTCGGCGGCGCGTACGCGTCGGCCGAGCCCGGCGTGCTGTTCATCGACCGCATCCGCGCCGAGGACAACCTCGCGTACTGCGAGACGATCAGCGCGACCAATCCCTGCGGCGAGATCCCGCTGCCGCCGTACGGCGCGTGCGACCTCGGCTCGATCAACCTCGCCGCGTTCGTGCGCGATCCGTTCACGCGAAAGGCGCGCCTCGACGGCGACGCGATCGCGGCGCTGGTGCCCATCGCCGTGCGCATGCTCGACAACGTCTGGAGCGTCACGCGCTTCCCGGTCCCGGCGCAGGAGACGCAGGGACGCTCGTCGCGCCGGCTCGGGCTCGGCATCACGGGCCTCGGCGACGCGCTCGCGATGCTCGGGCTGCGCTACGACACCGACGCCGGACGCGCGGCGGCGGCGGACGCGATGCGCACGATCACCGAGCACGCGTACGCCGCGTCGATCGAGCTCGCGCGTGAGCACGGCGCGCCGTTCCCGCGCTTCGAGCGCGAGCCGTTCCTCGCCGCGCCGTTCGTCACGCGCCTGCCCGAGACGCTGCGCGCCGGCATCGCGCGCCAGGGCCTGCGCAACAGCCACCTGACCGCGATCGCGCCGGCGGGCACGATCAGCGTGCTCGCCGGCGGCGTGTCGTCGGGCGTCGAGCCGATCTACGCGCTCGAAGGCTCGCGGCGCGTGCGCCAGGAGGACGGCAGCTTCGCGGAAGTGTCGACCGCGTGCCCGGCCTTGCTCGCGTGGCGCGCGCAAGCGAAGCCCGGCGCGGCCGCGCCCGACGTGTTCGTCACGGCGACCGGGATCGGGCCGGAGGCGCAGCTATTGATGCAGGCGGCGCTGCAGCCGCACGTCGACAACGCGATCTCGAAGACGACCAACGTCGCCGCCGAGATCGACCAGGCCGAGTTCGCGGCGATCTACCGGCGCGCGTTCGAGCTCGGTCTCAAGGGATGCACGGTGTTCCGGCCCAATCCGGTGACCGGCTCGATCCTGCGCTGAAACGGAGACGACGTGGGCGACGGTTTCTCGCTGGTCAACCCGGTCGCGATCGGCGGCGGCGCGGCGCTCGTGCTGTTCGTCGGGATCCTGCTCTCGCTGCGCGCGGGACGCGGGATCGGGCTTCGCGCGATCGAGCGCGCCGGCGGCGCGCCGAATGCGAGCATCGGCTCGCTCGAGGCCGCCGTGTTCGCGCTGCTCGGGCTCATGATCGCGTTCACGTTCTCGGGCGCGCTCAACCGCTTCGACCAGCGGCGCGTGCAGGCGGTCGACGAGGCCAACGCGATCGGCACGGCGTGGCTGCGGCTCGACCTGCTGCCGGCGTCGTCGCAGCCCGCGTTGCGCGAGGCTTTCCGCGGCTACGTCGACGCGCGCATCGCGACCTACCGCCTGCTGCCCGACATCGCGGCGGTGCGCGACGAGGTCGCGCGCGCGCAAACCCTGCAGGCCGACATCTGGACGCAGGCGGTGGCCGCCACGCGCGTGGGCGGTGTCCCGACGTCGGCCGAGATCCTCCTGATGCCCGCGCTGAACGAGATGTTCGACCTCTCGTCGACGCGGCTGGCCGCGACGCAGATCCACCCGCCGACGATCATCTACCTGATGCTGATCGGTCTCGCGTTCGCCGCGGCGCTGCTGGCGGGCTACCAGTCGGCGGGCGAGAAGGGCTACGACTGGGTGCACAAGGTCGGCTTCGCGACGATCGTCGCGCTCACCGTCTACGTGATCCTCGACATCGAGTACCCGCGCCTGGGCTTCGTGCGCCTCGACGCGATCGACCAGCTGCTGGTCAACGTCCGCGCGACGATGAGCTAGCGCCTAGAAGCCGGCGGCCTGGCCGTCGCGCCGCGGGTCCGACGCGGCGAGGTAGCCGTCGTCGAGCTTCACGACGAACTGGCCGGCGCCGAAGTCGAAGTAGCTGTCGGACGATTGCACGACGCGGTGCCCGAGCGCGGCCAAGCCCGCGCGGACGCCGGCGTCGAACGACGGCTCGAGGTCGAGCGTTCCTTCGCGGTTCCAGCGCCAGCGCGGCGCGTCGAGCGCCGCCTGCGCGTTCATCCCGTGGTCGAGCATGCGCACGAGCGTCTGCACGTGGCCCTGCGGCTGGATCGGCCCGCCCATCACGCCGAACGCCGCGAGCGGCGCGCCGCCGCGCGTGACGAAGCCCGGGATGATCGTCTGGAACGGGCGCTTGCCGCCCGCCAGCACGTTGGGATGATCGGGGTCGAGCGAGAACCCCGCGCCGCGGTTCTGCAGGCTGATGCCGGTGCCGGGGACGACGACGCCCGAGCCGAAGCCCATGTAGTTCGACTGGATGAGCGACACCATCGTGCCGTCCGCGTCGCCGGTCGCCATGTAGACGGTGCCGCCGCGCGGCGGCGCGCCGGGGCCGAAGCTCTGGGCGCGCGTCATGTCGATCAGGCGCGCGCGCGACGCGAGGTACGCGCGATCGAGCATCGCTTCGGGCGTCACGCGCATGTAGTCGCGGTCGGCGACGTGCGCGTACGCGTCGGCGAACGCGAGCTTCATCGCCTCGATCGCGCGGTGCTGCGCGGGCAGCGAGTCGGGCGCGTCGCCGCGCGCGCCGAGCTCGCGCAGGATGCCGAGCGCCTCGAGCGCCGCGATGCCCTGGCCGTTGGGCGGGATCTGGTGCACGGTCGCGCCGGCGTAGTCGAGCGACAGCGGGCTCACCCAGTCGCTGGCATGGCGCGCGAAGTCCTCGACGGCGTGGCGCGCGCCGTAGCTTCGCGCGTGCGCGGCCATCGTCGCGGCGAGCTCGCCGCGGTAGAACGCCTCGCCCTCGGTCTCCGCGATGCGCTCGAGCGTGCGCGCCATCGGCGGGCACGAGAACGCCTCGCCCGGATCGGGCGTGCGCCCGCGCGGCAGGAAGTGCTCGGCCCAGCCGAACTCGTGCGGGATCACGCCGGCGGCGCGGCGCCACTGCGCCGAGATCACCGGCGAGACGATCCAGCCGTCGCGCGCGTAGCGGATCGCGGGCTCGAACAGGTCGGCGAACTTGAGGCGCCCGTAGCGTCGCGACAGCGCGACCCAGCCCGACACGGCGCCGGGGATCGTGACCGCCTCCCACCCGCGCTGCGGCATGGCGTCGCGTCCCGCGTAATGCGACGGATCGGCGGCGGCCGGCGAGCGGCCCGACGCGTTGAGCCCCACGAGCTCGCGGCCGTCCCACACGAACGCGTAGAGGTCCGATCCGATGCCGTTGCTGACCGGCTCGACGACGGTCAGCGTGATCGCGGTCGCGATCGCCGCGTCGACGGCGTTGCCGCCGCGCGCGAGCATCGCCAGGCCGGCCTGCGTCGCGAGCGGCTGGCTGGTCGCGACGACGTTGCGCGCCAGCACCGGCTGGCGGCGCGACGGGTAGGGCAGGGACCAGTCGAAGGGCGACATAAAGCTACGCGGTATGCCGCGGCCGCCTCCTCGAGAGCGACGCGCAAGGCCGCAGCGTCGCGCGTCGGCGTCCGGCGTCGATTCGGCTTGGCGTCGATCCCCGCGCGGTGCGGGCGCGCATCATCGCGGGGTCGCGAGCGCGGGGCCCCTCGCCGCGTGCCTCACGCCGCCTCCTCTTGAAAAGCCTCCTCGCGCGTCTTGCGCACCGCCGGCAGCACGATGATCGTGAGCAGCAGCGCCGCGGCGATCAGCATGCCGAGCGACAGGGGCCGCGTGAAGAACACCGTCGGGTCGCCGCGCGAGAGCAGCAGCGCGCGCCGCAGGTTCTCCTCCATCAGCGGGCCGAGGATGAAGCCGAGCAGCAGCGGCGCCGGCTCGCATTCGAGCTTGACGAACACCCAGCCGAGCACGCCGAACACGGCGGTCGCGAGCACGTCGAACACGTTGTTCTGCAGGCTGTACACGCCGATGCAGCAGAACAGCAGGATCGCCGGGTAGAGCAGCCGGTACGGCACCTTGAGCAGCTTCACCCAGATGCCGATCATCGGCAGGTTGAGGATCACCAGCATCACGTTGCCGATCCACATCGACGCGATGAGCCCCCAGAACAGCTGCGGGTTCGACGTCATCACCTGCGGGCCGGGCTGGATGCTGTGGATCGTCATCGCGCCGACCATCAGCGCCATCACCGCGTTGGGCGGGATGCCGAGCGTCAGGAGCGGGATGAACGAGGTCTGCGCGCCCGCGTTGTTCGCGCTCTCGGGGCCGGCCACGCCTTCGATCGCGCCCTTGCCGAAGCGCGACGGGTCCTTCGCGATCTTCTTCTCGAGCGTGTAGGCCGCGAACGCCGAGAGCATCGCGCCGCCGCCGGGCAGGATGCCGAGCACCGAGCCGATGCCGGTGCCGCGCAGCATCGCCGGGAGCGCCTCCTTGAACTCGGACCACTTGAGCCACAGCCCCGTGACGTTGTCGGTGAACACCTCGCGGTGCTCGCGGTGCTCGAGGTTGACGATGATCTCGGCGAACCCGAACAGCCCCATCGCGACGACGACGAAGCCGATGCCGTCGGAGAGCTCCGGCACGCCGAACGTGTAGCGCTGCAGGCCCGAGTTGACGTCGGTCCCGATGATGCCGAGCAGCAGCCCGAGCACGATCATCGCGATCGCCTTCAGCAGCGACCCGCTCGCCAGCACGACGGCGGCGAGCAAGCCGAGCACCATCAGCGAGAAATACTCGGCGGGCCCGAACTTGAGCGCGAACTCGGCGAGCGGCGGCGCGAACGCCGCGACGACGACGGTCGCGACCGTGCCCGCGATGAACGAGCCGATCGCCGAGACCGACAGCGCCTTGCCGGCCTTCCCGCGCCGCGCCATCTGGTAGCCGTCGATGCAGGTGACGACCGACGACGATTCGCCCGGCAGGTTGACCAGGATCGCCGTCGTCGAGCCGCCGTACTGCGCGCCGTAGTAGATGCCCGCGAGCATGATCAGCGCGGACACCGGCGGCAGCGCGTAGGTGATCGGCAGCAGCATCGCGATCGTCGGCACCGGGCCGATGCCCGGCAGCACGCCGATCAGCGTGCCGAGCAGCACGCCGAAGAAGCAGTAGAGCAGGTTGGTGAGCGTGAACGCGACGCTGAAGCCGAGCGCGAGGTTGCTGATGAGCTCCATCGCGTCAGCCTCCGAGGAACGCGGGCCAGGTCGGCAGCTGCAGCTTGAGGCCGTAGCCGAACGCCGCCACGACGAACGCCGCGAGGATCACCGACGCGATCACCGCTTCCTTCCAGCGGAACTCGTGGCTCGCCGTGCTCGACACGACGATCAGCAGGATCGTCGCGAGCACGAGGCCGAGCGGCACGACCGTGAGGCCGAAGATCACGACGCTGCCGAGGACGATCAACAGCGGCCGAAGGTCCTTGACCGCGATGCGCGCGCCGTCGGTGCGGAAGCTCTTGAGGATCAGGATCGCGCCCATCACGATCAGCATCATGCCGAGGGCGCGCGGGAAGTAGCCCGGGCCCATGCGCGCGGCGGTGCCCACCGGGTAGGACGCGCCGATCGCGATCGCGGCGAGGCCGAAGCCCGCGAACAGGCAGCCCGAGCCGAACTCCTTGGGATTGCGGATCAACGCCATGCCTCCTCCGAACGGTGCGTGCGGCCGGCGTCTTGTCGGGCCCGCGCGAGGCGGGGGCCGGTCCGGCGTCGTCGCGAAGATACCATCGAAGCGCCCGGGCCGACGGCTCGGGCCGGAAGCGCGAAACAAAAAGGGCAGGCCGTCGCCGGCCTGCCCCTCGCTCGATGGCGCGTCGCCGCGCTTACAAGCCGTTCTTCGCGCGGAGGTCGCGGAAATACTTGTCGAGGTGCTGCGCCTGCATGCGCTGCGCAAGCTGGGGTTTCACCTCGTCGAATCCGGGAACCTTCGCGTCGCGCGTGTCCTCGACGAGGATCACGTGCCAGCCGAACTGCGTCTGCACCGGCTGCGGCGTGAACTTGCCCTTCTCGGCTTTCACCATCGCGTCGCTGAACGGCTTCACGAAGTTCGCCGGCGCGTTCCAGTCGAGATCGCCGCCGCGCTCCTTGCTGCCCGGATCCTTCGAGCGCGCCTTCGCGACGTCGGCGAACTTCGCGCCCTTCTGCAGCTCGGCGATCACGTCCTTCGCCTCGTCTTCCTTGTCCACGAGGATGTGCGCGACCTTGTATTCCTTGTCGCCGAGCTGCGACTTGATCTGGTCGTACTCCTTGCGGATCTCGGCGTCGGGGATCGGGTTCGCCTTGAGCCAGTCGGCGACGTACGCGCGCACGAGGACCGTCTGCGACGACAGGTCCATCTGCGACTTGACGTCGGCCTGCTTGTCGAGGCCCTTCTTCTTCGCCTCGCGCGCGAGCAGCTCGCGCGTGTTGAGCTCCTCGCGGATCGCGGCGCGGAGCTCCGGCGAATCGGGCTGGCCTTGCGACGTGCGCTCCTTGAGCATGAGGTCGAACTGGGATTGCGGATAGAGCGCCTTGCCTTCGGCGGCGGCCTTCGGGGCCGCTTGCGGGGCCTTGGGCGCCGCGGGCGCCTGCGCTTGCGCGGCGGCCGGGAGCGCGAGCGCGGCCATGACGGCGAGCGCGAGGGTCGTGCGGGTCATCGATGCGTCCTTTCGGGGGGAGTGAAGAACTCGTCGGGGGTGTAGGCGCGGATCGCCAGCGCGTGCACCGGGTGGGGGATCAGGTCGGCAAGCCGGTCGAGCACCGCCCGGTGGCGGGCGAGGCGCGGGGCCCCGGAGAAGCGCTCTGACACGATGGTGAGGGAAAAGTGCCCGGCGCCGCCGGCCGCGCCGGCGTGCCCGGCATGCGCCGCGCTGTCGTCGTCGAGGGCCAGGTGGACCGGCTCGAGCGGGGCGAGCCGCTCGGCGATGACGTCGGCGGTCGTCACGGCCGCGGGGGCGCGGCCTCGCGCGCCGGGGGCGGGTCCTGCATGTGACGGGCGAGCCAGAGGCCCTGCGCCACGGCGAACACGAGGACGAGACCGATGCCGCCCCACACCTTGAAGTTGACCCAGGTGTCGGTCGGGTAGTGGAACGCGACGTACCAGTTGGCGACGGCCATGGCCGCGAAGAACGCGACCCACGACCACGTGACCGTCGACCACACCGGCGCCGGCAGCGACACGTCGCGCAGCAGCCCCGAGATCAGGTCGCGCCGGAAGGCGAGCTTGCCGACGGCGAGCACCGCGCCGAACAGCAGGTAGAGGACGGTCGGCTTCCACTTGATGAACGTCTCGTCCTGCAGCGCGAGCGTCGCGCCGCCGAACACGACGATGATCGCGAACGACAGCCAGTGCACGGCCGAGACCTTGCGCTTGTAGGCGAAGTACGCGATCTGCGCGATCGACGCGGCGATCGCCACCGCGGTGGCGGCATAGATGCCCTGCCACTTGTACGCGATGAAGAACAGGATGAGCGGAAAGTAGTCGGCGAGGAGCTGCATCGATGAGCCGTCCGGACGAAGCCGGACCCACGGCCTCCCGCGGCCATGGGGCCGAGGGGAATCCGCCATTATAGCCGGGTGGCCTTCCGGGCCTCCCCGGTCAGCGGTCGACCAGGCGCCGCAGCCGTGTCCAGTCGAACGAGGGGCCCGGGTCGGTCTTGCGGCCCGGCGCGATGTCGCTGTGGCCCGCGAGGTCCGCGAGCGGCCACGAGCGGCGCAGGCGGCGCACGAGCGCGGCGAGCCGCGCGTACTGCTTCGCCGTGTACGGGCGCTCGTCGGTGCCCTCGAGCTCGACGCCGATCGAGAAGTCGTTGCAGCGCTCGCGCCCGTTCCAGCGCGAGGCGCCCGCGTGCCACGCGCGGTCGGCGCACGAGACGAACTGCGTGAGCGCGCCGTCGCGGCGGATCAGGAAATGCGCGGAGACGCGCAGGTCCTTGACCGTCGCGAAGTACGGATGCGCGCTCGCGTCCAGCCGGTTGGTGAACAGCCGTTCGATCGCATCGCCGCCGAACCGGCCGGGCGGCAACGAGATTCCGTGGACGACCACGAGCGTGACGTCGGTGCCGTCGGGCCGGGCGTCCGCGTTGGGCGATCGCACGCGCCGGACGCCCGCGAGCCAGCCGGGAAAG
>JADMIO010549163.1_pt1 | contig 10578 bp, 10 predicted proteins | sample 8958161 | NCBI WGS metagenome assembly JADMIO01 (sample SAMN16585339, study PRJNA669376) | soil metagenome | isolation source: Crop rotation soil | place: USA: Cullars Rotation, Alabama | collected 2011
GAGCGTCCCCGGACCCGCCGGAAGGTCCGACTGCCGCTCGTGCATTGCGGCCACCCGGCTCGCGCCGGCGAGGAAATGACGCCGGATCGGGTCGCGCAGATCCTTCTCGATGAGGAGGTCGACGCTGCGTCCAAGCCTGTGCGATAGCAACGTCTGGCTCGCGCTCGCCCTGTCGCGACACGTTCACCATCGCGCCGCCCGGGCCTGGCTCGATGGCGTCGAGGACTCCGACTCGATCCTCTTCTGCCGCGCGACTCAGCAGGCGTTCGTGCGACTTCTGACGACCTCCGCGGTGCTCGCACCGTACGGATCGCCGCCGCTGAGCAACACTGCGGCCTGGGACGCCTATCAGGCACTGTTGGCCGATCATCGGGTCAAGTTCGAGCCGGAGCCGGAGGGTCTGCAACCGCACTGGAAACGCCTCGCCGCCCGCGACAGTGCGTCACCCAAGCTGTGGATGGACGCCTACCTGGCAGCGTTCGCGATCGTCGGCGGTCACCGTCTGGTCACGACCGATGGTGCGCTGCGGCAGTTCGGCGAGCTCGATGCGATCATCGTGATCGCCTGACGCCCGGCTCGCGGCGGCGGACGCGGTCGCGCCGGGCGGTGGAGCTGGCACTCACAGGCGCGGGTCGACCGGCTCGCTCTCGAGCGCGAGCACGCCGAAGACACACTCGTGCACCCGCCGCAGCGGCTCGCCGCGCACGAACCGCTCGAGCCCCTCGATGCCGAGCGCGAGCTCGCGCAACGCCAGCGAGCGCTTGGCCGAGAGTCCGCGGGCACGCAGCCGCTCGAGGTGCTCGGGGCGGGTGTACTCCGGCCCGTAGATGATGCGCAGGTACTCGCGGCCACGGCACTTGATCGCCGGCTGGAGCAGGCCGCGCGCGCCGCGGGCCAGGAACTCGAGCGGCTTCACCACCATCCCTTCGCCGCCGCGACCGGTGAGCTCCTCCCACCACGCCGTCGCCGCCGCCACGCTGGCGTCGTCGCCGAGCTCCACCGTCCGGTGCGCGGTCGCGAGGAGGAGCGCGGGATCGACGGCGGCGAGACGGCGCGCGACCTCCATGTGCCACAGGTGGTCGCGGTCGACATGCACCTGCCCGCCCTTGGCACCCGGCTCGGCGCGGCCGCTCGCGAGCAGGTGAAACGGCGCCAGGCGGAGGTCCGCGATGCCCGCGACCGGCCAGCAGTAGCGACGGTAGGCGTCGCGGTAGCGGGCAACGAGCCCGGCGCGCTCGCGCTCGCGCTCGAGCAGCGTCGCGACGTCGACGCCGCGGGCGGCGGCGCCCTCGAGCGCGCTGACCGCGGCGCCGAGCCCGGCCTCGGCGGCGGCGCCGACCGCCGCGTACTGCTCGCGGACGAGCGCCTGCGCCTTCGCCGACCAGGGCAGGAGCTCGGCGTCGAGCACGACCCAGTCGGCGCCGAGCTCGTCAAGTAATCCTGACTCTCCGAGCGCACCAGCGACCCGCCCGAGCAGTGCCTTCTCGAGGGCGCGGTCGTCGAAGAAGCGCCGGCCGGTGCGGGTGGTGACGATGCCGATGCCGTCGCTGGGCGCGACGCCGAAGCGACGCGCCGCCGCCGCGGCGTCGCGGCACACCGCGACCACGGCGCGCGAGCCCATGTGCTTCTCCTCGCACACCACGCGCGCGACGCCCTGGCGGCGGTAGTGCGCGAACGCCTCCGCCGGGTGCTCGAGGAGGTCGGGCCGGGTGCTGGTCTCGGGCGGCGACATGGTCGGCGGCAGGTAGACCAGCCAGCGCGGGTCGGCGGCGAAGCGGCTCATCGCCTCGAGCGCCGCGGCGGAGTTCTCCTCGCGGATGGTGACGGTCCGGAAGAGCCGGGTCTCGACGATGCGTTTGCCGCTCACATCGGCGAGGTCGAGGAGGTCGTCGTGCGCCTGCTGCGCGGTCAGGGTCACCGCGCTTCCCGCCGCGGCCGTCTCCGCCGTCGCCAGCGCGGGGCGAAGCGGCCGCACCGGCTCGAAGTAGACCCGCGCCGCCGGCACCGAGACGATCTCCTTCTCCGGCCAGCGGAGGGCGGTGAGCCGGCCGCCGAACACGCAGCCGGTGTCGATGCACAGCGTCTGGTTGAGCCACTCCGGCTCGGGGACGGGCGTGTGCCCGTAGACCACCGCCGCCGCGCCGCGGTACTCCCCGGCCCAGTCGTAGCGCACCGGCAGGCCGTAGGCGTCGGTCTCGCCGGTCGTCTCGCCGTAGAGCCCGAACTCCCGCACCCGCCCGCTCGCCCGCCCCTGGAGGTCGGCGCGCATCCCGGCGTGGGCGACGACCAGCCTGCCGCCGTCGAGCAGGTAATGGCTCACCAGCCGGTCGATGAAGTCGGAGACGCGCTGGCGGAACGCCGGCGGCTCGCGCTCGAGCTGGGCGATCGACTCGGCGAGCCCGTGCGTCGGCTTCACGTCCTTGCCGCGCAGCCAGCGCAGGAGCTTCGCCTCGTGGTTGCCGGGGACGCAGAGCGCCGTCCCGGCCGCGACCATCGCCATGGCCAGGCGGAGGACGCGCGGCGTGTCGGGACCGCGGTCGACGAGGTCGCCGAGGAAGACGAGCTTGCGCCCCGCCGGCGGCAGCACGTCGAACGTGACGCCGTCCGGTCCGGTCGCCTCGGTGACGGTGTAGCCGAGCTGCGCGAGCAGGGCCTCGAGCTCGGCGGCGCAGCCGTGGATGTCGCCGACGACGTCGAACGGCCCGGCCTCGTCGCTGCGGTTCGACCACGAGCGCTGGCGGTCGAGGGTCGCGCCGTCGACCTCCTCCGGCGAGCGCAGCACGGTGACGTAACGGAAGCCCTCGCGCTCGAGGCCGCGCAGGGTGCGCCGCAACCGCTCGTGCTGCTGGTGGACGACGTGCGGCCTCAGGTCGCGATCGGTGCGTGTCCGGTTGCGCTCCTGGCAGACCCGCTCGGGCAGGTCGAAGACGATCGCGACCGGCAGGTAATGGTGCTCGCGGGCGAGCGCGACCAGCGGCTTCCGCGCCTCGGGGTCGACGCTGGTGGCGTCGACGACCACGAGCTTCCGCGCCGCGAGCCGCTTGGCCGCGACGTAGCGCAGCGCGTCGAAGGCGTCGGGCGTCGCCGCCTGGTCGGTCTCGTCGTCGGACACCAGGCCGCGGAAGGTGTCGGACGAGAGCACCTCGGTCGGGCGGAAGTGCCGCCGCGCGAACGTCGACTTCCCCGAGCCGGAGGCGCCGACCAGGACCACCAGGGCGCACTCCGGTATGACGATCGAGGTGGCGCTCACGATGCCGCTCCCACTGCCCCTTCCGTGCGACGGAAGACGGCCATCTGGGTCGGCGCGCCGAGGGCGGCATCGAGCGGTCCGACCGGCTCGAAGCCGACGTCGTAGCCATGACGCGAGGCGACGCCGCGGGCCCACGCCTCGAGCTCGCTCCGCGTCCACTCGAAGCGGTGGTCGGCGTGGCGGAGCTCTCCCGGCGCCAGCCCTGGGAGCCGCGCGTTCCACTCGGCGTTGGGCGTGGTGAGCACGACCAGCGGCGGGCGCGCCTTCTCGAATACGACCCGCTCGAAGGCGCCCAGGCGGGGCGGGTCGAGGTGCTCGATCACCTCGAGCGCCGCCGCCGCGTCGTAGCCCTCGAGCCGGCGGTCGCGATAGACGAGCGAGCCGTGCAGCAGCTTGACGCGCTCGCGCTGCCGCTCGGCGAGCGGGTCGCGCCGCAACGCCTCGGCCGCGCGCTCGAGCGCCCGGTGCGAGACGTCGACGCCGGCGAGCTCGGTGAAGCCGCGCTCGCGGGCGAGCGCGCGCAGCAGCCGCCCCTCGCCGCAGCCGAGGTCGAGCACGCGCTCGGCGCCGGCCGCCGCGAGGACGGCGGTGACCGCGCGCACCCGCTCCTCGGCGAGCGACAGACGCCGCTCGATCGCCGCCTCCGCGTCGGCCTGCGCGGCCGCCGACTCGTCGGGGTCGGCGGCATCGTCCTCCTTGTCGGCGAGGCGCGCGAGTGCGTCGCGGACGAGGCCGCGGCGGTTGACGAGGTAGCGGCGGGCGATGAGCTCGCGCTCGGGGTGCGACTCGAGCCAGCCCTCGCCACGGCGGAGGAGCTTCTCGACCTCGTCGTCGCCGACGAAGTAGTGTTTTGCCTCATCGAGCACCGGCACCAGCACGTAGAGGTGCGCGAGCAGGTCGCGCAGGCGGACGCGGCCGGCGATGGCGACGTCATGGACCCGGCTGTCGCCCCAGTCGGTGCGCGCCGGGTCGAGCGGATGGGTGGTTACGGCCACGGCGTAGCCGAGCGGCTCGAACAGCCGGCGCAGGAAGCCCTCGCCCTCGCGGCACGGGACTGCCGCGAGCGTCGACGCGAGCGGCAGCGCCTGCTCGACCAGGTCGGGCCGCTCGCGCGACCGGCCGGCGAGCGCGGTCCCGAACGCCTCGGCGATGGCCACGCTCAGGAACGACGACGCCACGTACGGCCGGTCGTTCACGTACGGCTCGAGCTGGGCGTCGTCCCGGCGGTCGCCGCGCGTCCGCCGCGACAGGCGGACCGGGTCGACCTCGAGCAGGAGCGCCGCGGTGCAGCGCTCGGCGGTCGCCCCGGGGTAGAAGACGTGCGCGCGGCCGAACGTCAGCTCGACCGTCTGGAGCCGGGCCGGGTTCTTGTGCTGCAGGTAGCCGAGGTCGGTCGCCGGCGCCTGCGTGGAGGTGATCGTGAGCAGCATGGTAACTCCGATGATCGCACGGGGCGACGGCCGGCGGTGGCGGGCGGCTTGCTCGCTCTTATGAGTTTTCGTAATCTTATTTGTATGAGCCAGGCTCGCGTGACGATCTCCATCCCGGAATCACTCCTCGCCCGCGTCGATGCCCGCGCGAAGGCGGCTGGCAAGACGCGTAGCGCGGTCGTCGAGCAGTGGCTCCGCGCCGGAGCACGAGCCGCGACCGACGACGACCTCGCGCGGGAGCTCGAGGAGTACTACGCCACGCCGGATGAGGACGGTGCCGCGATCGCGCGCGCCTCCCTCGATGCCGCGCGCCGGCTCGACATCGATGGGGCCGGGCGGCCGGCGTCACGGCGGGCGCCAGGACGGGTGACGCCGGCCAGGTCACGCGCGTGAATCGCGGCGTCCTTCACTGGGCCGAGCTGGACAGGCGCCGGCCGGCGGTCATCCTCTCGCCGCGCGAGCGCAACCTGCGCGCGAGCGACGTCATCGTCGTGCCCTGCACGACCACGCTCCGGCCGCTCCGGTGGCATGTCCTCCTCCCCGCGGGCGAGGGTGGCGTCGCGGTCGCGACCATGGTCAAGTGCGAGCAGCCGATGACCGTCCCGCGCGACGTGCTCGACGCGACGCCGCTCGGACCGCCGCTCTCCGCGGCGCGCCTCCGCGAGATCGAGCGCGCCCTCCTCGACGCGCTCGGCATCTGGCTGGTGTGACCTGGACGGGTGTTACCATCGCACCATGGCGACGAGCAGCCCGGACGACGGGCGCCTCACCGAGGCCGAGTTCCTCGCGCTCCCGGAATCCCTCGAGAAGATCGAGCTCCTCGATGGTGAGGTGATCGTGTCCCCCTCCCCCACGCACTGGCACCAGGAAGTGCTCCGGAGGCTCCTGCTCGAGCTCGGCCTGTGGGCACGAGGGAGCTCACAGGCCGTGACCATCGGTCAGTCACCGCGCGACGTTCGCTTCCGGCCTGGCCGCATCCTTCAGCCCGACGCCTTCGTCGTGCTCGAACGCGTCCCGCTGCGGCTCGAGGGACCCCTCGATCGGGTCCCGGCGCTCTGCATCGAGGTGCTGTCCGCGAACCGGGTCTACGACCGCGTGACCAAGCGGCTCGTCTATGCCGAGGCCGGCGTCCGCGAGGGGTGGCTCGTCGAGCCGGCGGCGTTCGTCGAGCGCTGGACCGGCGACAACCTCGCGCTCGCCGAGGAGGTCCGGACGTCGCTCACGAGCCCGCTCCTTCCCGGCTTCACCCTCGAGGTATCGACGCTGTTCGCGGAGTGACGCTGGTGCAGGATCGCGTCGCGGAGCGCGCTGTCGCCGGCTCGGGCGCCCAGCTCAACTCCCCGTGTCGATGCCAGTGGCACCCAGGTTCGCATCGACCGCTGACGGCCGGGGTAGCGGCGCTCCCTCCCGGTCGATGATCGCGACCGGATAGATCGGGCCGCCGGCGGCGACGTACTCGAACAGCTCGCGCACCTCGCTGCCGCGCTGCGGATAGTCGTGCAGCTGGTCGAGGCGGACCCATTCCGCGCCCAGGGACTCGGCGTCCGCAGCCTGCTTCGGCGTCGGATCCCCGACCGGCTCGGCGACGAAGATGCCGCGGACCCTCGCCCCATCCGCCTGCGGTGAGTGCTCGATGCGGATCACACCCACCACCCGGACGGCGACTCCGGCCTCCTCCAGCGTCTCGCGGACCGCGGCCTCGGCCAGCGTCTCGCCCGGCTCGGCCCGCCCTGCGGGCAGGTACCACAGCTGGCCGTGCTTGCGTTCGTGAACCAGGAGGAAGCGGTCGCGGTTGCGAACCACGGCGAGCGCGAAGAACCAGGTGGGGACCGGAGCGCGGGGCACCAGGCGATCCGTCAGTCCACGTCGGCCGAGGCTGCCGCCTCGGGCTTCGCGTCAGCCTGATCGGCCTTCCTCTCGGGGGTCGCCGACGGCTTCGCGGCGCCCGGGCCGAGGGCGGCGCGCGCGTCCGCGGCCAGCATCCTCGCCACCCGGTGATCGGGCGCGAGCGCCAGCAGCCGCTCGGCCGCGGCCAGCGCGCCGGCGTGGTCGCCGAGCTGCATGCCGGCGATGGCCAGGTTGAGCCAGGCGGTGTCGAGCTCGGGGGCGAGCTTGACCGCCTCGGCGAACGCCGCCTGCGCCTCCGTCCACTGTCTGGCCTTCGCGTAGGCGTTCCCGCGGTCGAAGTACGTGGCCGCCTTCTCCTTCGCGCTGACCTCGGGCGCCGTCGTGGCGGCCGCCTCGCCCGACGGGTGAAGGGTGAACGTCTTCTGCGTCGTCCCCTTCGGGAAGTGCAGCCGCACCATCTCGAGCTCGAAGCCCGGCCGGTCGAGCTCGACGAGGACGGCGTCGACGTACGAGGTGGGCACGAACGAGAAGAAGCCCTTATCGTCGGTGGTAGTCGTGGCGACCTGATCGCGCGCCGCGGGCGCGCCGAACGGGATCTCGGTCGCGCGGGTGCCGTGCGGGACCCACTGGCCGAGGCCGCGCGCGTTCACCGCCGAGCGATCGATGCTGTACTCGGGCGCGACGCCGCCGATGTTGAACAGCTTCACCCTCACGCCCTCGAGCGGCTTCCCGCCGCTGTCGGTGACCGTCCCGACGAGCCGCTTGCCGACCATGCTCGCGCGCGCCGCCGGAGCGGTCGCGAGGAGTGGGAAGACGAGCAGGAGGGCGAGGGCCAGGAGACGGGCTGCTCTCCGCATGGTGCACCTCCGCGGGGACGAGCCGGATCATACCTCCGGCTCGCCGCCTGGCGGACCCCCGCCTGGCCCCCGGGAGCGACGTCAGGGCGTCTTGGCCGCGGAGTCACCGGCGGCGGGCTTCCCGTCGCCCGGCTTGGCCGAGCCGAGGGCGGCGCGCGCGTCGGACGCCAGCATCGTCGCGACCGGGTGGTTGGGCTTCAGCGCCAGCACCTTCTCGGCCGCGGGGAGGGCCGCAGCCGGGTCGCCGAGCTGCATGTCGGCGATGGCCAGGTTGAGCCACGCCGGGTCGAGGTCGGGGGCGAGCTTGGTCGCCTCGGCGAACGCCGCCTGCGCCTCCTTCCACTGCCCCGCCTTCGAGTACGCGGTGCCGCGGTCGAAGTAGGTCGCCGCTTTCTCCTTGGCGTTCCCCTTCGGCACGTCCTCGCCGACGCTGGCGGCCTCGCCCGGCTTGCGCAGCGTGAGCGTCTTCTTGGTCGTCCCCGTGGGGAACGGCAGCCGGACCATCTCGGGCTCGAAGCCGGGCTGGTCGAGCTCGATGAGGAGCGCGTCGACGTACGCCGCGGGCGCGAACGTGAAGCAGCCCTTGGCGTCGGTGGTCAGCTCGGCCATCCGGTTGCGATCCGAGGGTCCGGTGACGCTCTCGGTGGCGCCGGTGCCTTGCGGGACGGTCTGGCCGCTGCCGGCGGCGTTCACTGCCGAGCGGTCGGCCGCGAACGTGGGCGCCGCGCCGCCGACGTTGAACAGCTTCACCTTCACGCCCTCGAGCGGCTTGCCGCCGGCGTCGGTGACCGTCCCGAGGAGACGTTTGCCGACCATGCTCGCGACCGCCGCCGGGGCGGTCGCCAGGGACAGGAACACGAGGGCGAGGGAGAGCGCCGGGAGACCGCGCGAGATCCGCATGTGCACCTCCGAGCGGGGGTTTTCCCGGGATCATACATCCGGGTCGCCGGCGGTGGGATCCTCGCCTGCCCCCGGAGCGTCCCCGGCGAACGCCGCCGTCACCTCGGCGTCGCCGCGGCGCGCGATCGCCGCCTCGATCCGGGCGCGGGCGGCGGGGTCGCCGGCGAACAGCCGCAGGGCGCGGGCCGCGCCGGCGGCGAGGTGCTCACGCTCGCTCTCCGCGAGCACCTCGAGGAGCCACGCCAGCGCCTCGTCGCTGCGCAGGAGCGCCGCCGGCAGCAGGAGCCGCGCCCGCCGCCGCGGGTCGAGCGTCTCGTGAAAGGCGCGCTGGAGGAGGTCGAGCGCCTGCGGCAGCCGGGTCTCGCCGAGCGCGAGCGCCGCCGCCTCGGCGACGACGTCGTCGGCGTGGGCGAGGAAGGGCGCCACGAAACCCACCGCGCGCTCGGCACTCAGACGGAGACACCCGGCCAGGCAGTCGGCGACGACCTGCGGCTCGGCGTCGCCGGCGAGCGCCTTGAGGCGCAGCAGGAGCTCGGCCGACTCGACGCCGGTCGCGGCCACGGCGCGGGCGGCGGCGACCCGCGCTTCCGGCCGCGGGTCGACGAGGAGAGGCACCGCCGCGAACAGCGCGTCGCGGTCGCCCATGGCGACGAGCCCGCTCAGGCAGCAGCCGCGCAACTCGCCGGCGCTGTCGACCTGCGGCGGGTCACCCCACACCGGCTCCATCTGGACGTACGCGACGCCGCGCCGGAAGGGCTCGGGGTCGTCGTGCTCGAGCGCGGTCAAGGCCCGGGCCAGCGCCAGCTTGGCGCTGCAGCCCGGATCGGCCTTGCGATCGGCGCGGTCGATGAGCCCGACGAGCGCGGCCGCGAGGTCCCGGCCGAGCGCCCGCTCGCCCAGGCGCGCGGCGAGCGTCGCCGCCTTCGTCACCGCCAGCGGCCGCTTGCTCGCCAGCGTCCGGCGCAGGAGCTCCGCGTCCTCCGGCGACCGCCCGCTGCGCTCGCGGCGGGCGGCGAGCTCGGTGAGCGCGAGCAGCTCGGCCTCGAGCGAGCCGCGCGCGGGCGGACGCGGGCTCAGGCGGCGGCCTCGCGCGCGAGGCGCGGGTCGTGCTTGACGAGCGTCGCGACCAGCGTGCGTGCCTCGGCCTCGTCGAGCCCGCTGGCGAGCCGCACGGTGCGGGCGCCGTAGTCGAAGGCGATGCTGCCGCCGGAGGTGCCGAACACGTCAATGCGGCTGCCGAAGAACGGAACCGTGGCGACCGGCAGCGCCCGCAGCCCGGTCACCTGGGTCGCGTCGTACTCGTTGCGCCGCACCCAGCCCGGGACCTCGCGGAACACGACCAGCGCGTCCGGGCGCAGCCGGATCCGCTCCTTCCCCAGAACCATGCGCAACCATGCGTAGAGCGCCATGCCACCTCCGATGGTCCAACCGCCGAGCCAGGCGAGCATGAAGAACCCGCCCGGACCTGCCTGGCCGCGCATCAGCATCCCGAGCACCGACACCTCGCCGACCGCCCAGCCGCACAGCCAGAAGCCGAGGAACGCGGCCACGAGCAGGTTGCGCCGCTCCGGGATCGTGATCTCGACGCCGTCGGGCAGCAGCGTCACCTTCGCGCGTCCCGTTGCGACCGGCTCGAGCACGGCGACCTCCTCGCCCTGGCCTCGCGTCAGGCGGCGGCGCGGCGCGAGCGCACGCGCTCGGTCTCGCGGGCGATGATGGCGTCGAGCGCCGCGGCGTCGATCGCCGCCCGCTCCGCCGCCTTGCGCAGGAGCTGCTTCTCGCGCCGGTCGATGCGTCCGTCGACCAGCGCCGCCGTGACCAGCGAGCGCACCAGCAGCGGCCCGCTCAGCGTCGTCGCGGCGCCGCCCGGAGGCAGGCCGTCGCCCTCGCCCCCGCCGTCGCCCGTCGCCGGGCCGCCGTTGCCGGCAGCGGTCCCGTTACCGCTGGCAACCGCCCGCGCCTCGTCGTCCATCCACTCCTTCAGGCGGGCGGGGGCGATGGCGAAGCGGCGCGCGGTTCCGCGCAAGAGCCGCACCTCGCCGCGGGCGTAGCTGCCGTCGGCGGCGGCGGCGCGGATCAGCGCCCGCAGCAGGCGCTCGCGGTCCATCGGCACCGCCGGGTCGGGGAGGAACATCTCGGTGATGCGGGTGTCGTCGCCAGCGGCGGCCGCGGCGGCGGTGACCGGATCGAGCGCCGCGCCTTCACCGCCTTCAAGGACCGCCCGCGCGGCGACCGCGGCGCTCCGCGCGGCGGCGCGGCGCGTCACGTCCGCCGCCCGCGACGCCCACTCGGC
>JADMIO011081570.1_pt1 | contig 10578 bp, 9 predicted proteins | sample 8958161 | NCBI WGS metagenome assembly JADMIO01 (sample SAMN16585339, study PRJNA669376) | soil metagenome | isolation source: Crop rotation soil | place: USA: Cullars Rotation, Alabama | collected 2011
CGCCGCCGCCCGCCTCGACTGGCCGGCCGACAAGCTCGAGATTCAGGTGCTGGACGACGGCCGCCGCGGCGACCCGGCCGAGGTCGTGCGCAACGTCATGAGCGTCGTGCCCGAGGGCGTGAACCTGAAGGTCATGCGCCGCAACGACCGCAGCGGCTTCAAGGCCGGCAACCTCGCCTTCGGCCTCCTGCATTCCGACGCGCCTTATGTCGCGATCTTCGACGCCGACTTCGTGCCGCCGACCGATTTCCTCCGCCGCACCGTCCCGGCGCTGATCGGCGATCAGGGCTTGGCTTACGCGCAGGCGCGCTGGGGCCACGCCAACCGCACCAAGAACTGGCTCACGCGTGCGCAGGGCATGCTGCTGGATGCGCATTTCTCGGTCGAGCAGGAAGCCCGCTTTCGCGGCGGCTTGCCGATGTCGTTCAACGGCACCGCCGGCGTGTGGAGCCGCAAGGCCATCGACGACGGCGGAGGCTGGACCGGCGACACGCTTACCGAAGACCTCGATCTTTCGATGCGCTGCGCGATGAAGGGCTGGCGCACCGTGCTGATGGGCGACGTCGAAGTGCCGGGCGAGTTGCCCGAAACCGCCGCCGCCTGGCGCGCACAGCAGGCCCGCTGGACCAAGGGCCACGCCCAGACTGCGCGCAAGCTTCTGCCTGCCATCTGGATGTCCGCCATGCCGCTCTGGAAGAAGACGGCGATGTCGCTCCAGATGATCCAGTTCGCGTTCTACACGCTGGCTTTCTTCAGTGCCGTGATCAGCCTGACGCTCATGTACATGGGCGTGACCTACATCGCCTCGGTGTCCGCGCTGGGCCTGTCCGTTTCGGCCCTCGGCCTCGTTGCCTCGACCTCGTACTTGTACCTAGGGCAGGTGATGCTGGGTCGCGAGAGGCTGCCTTGCATCGCCCGCTCGATCGCCTTGGCGGTGGTTTTTCCCTCCGGCCTGATCCTCGCAAATACCCGTGCGACGTATGAGGCTTTCTTTTCCACAGCTATGCACTTCCACCGCACCCTGCGTCCGGGCGAGCGCTATTCCGGCGGCTGGCGCGGCGGTCCGGAGCTGGTGGCGGGGGTACTGCTTCCCATCTTTGCCTTCGCCGAACAGGCCTGGAGTGCGCCCTTTTTCTTCTTCGCGGTGACCGGATTGGTATCCATCGGTGCTATGGGGCTTTCCGGATCGACAGGTGCGTCGCCGGTGGCCAAAATCCGCCCCGGAGAATAACCGCGAAATCAAGTCAAATTTTAGCTTTTCAAATCCAATTCAATTCTTTAGCTCGGATTTGAACCGCCGTCCGTACCGTCCCCCGTCAAGGTTGGCTCGGGCGAAAAGGGGCAATTCACGATGAACGCATCAACGATCCTTCGGGTCGCGAGTGCCGTTGGTCTATGTGCGATGCTCGGCGCTTGCGCCACGGGCGGCAACATGACCTTCCCGGCGCCCAGCAGCTACCCGACCTACAACACCGCCCGCGGCACCACGCCGGCGGCGCCGCTGATCGATCCCAATCTGTATCCGGACGACGACGCCAGCACCGCGCCCGCCGTCGCCCCGGCCGGTCTTCAGTGCGTGCCTTATGCCCGCGAGCATTCGACCGTGAATATCCATGGCGACGCCTATACCTGGTGGGACAAGGCCGCCGGCCAATACGCCCGCGGTAGCGTGCCCGTCATGGGCTCGGTGATCGTGCTCTACGGCTATGCCGGCACGCATCGCGGCCATGTCGCGGTCGTGACCCGCATGATCAGCCCGCGTGAGATCCGCATCAATCACGCCAACTGGAACAACGATGGTTCGATCTATGTGAACGACCCGGTCCAGGACATGAGCGAGGAGAACGACTGGTCGCTGGTGAAGGTGTGGAACATCCGCACCGGCTCCTGGGGCCTCAAGTCGTACAAGGTTCGCGGCTTCATTGGCCCCGGCCCGGCCGGCAGCGAGAACGCTGTCGTCGCCTTCAACAATTTCAACCGTGAGGCGTCGGACCCGATCGCCCGCCAGATCGCCGCCACCTCCAGCGTTCAGCTGCCGCGCCCGCTCCAGCCGGTCGCCGATCACAGCAACGCCGCCGCGGACGACGATCTCCTGAACGATCGCTAGCGGATCGCATGGCAAAACAGGGGCTTGGCGGCATATGTGCCATTCCGCCGCCCCCCTTTGCTCTTCGCGCGGGACGGGCCTATTTTCCCCGCCCTCTGGCCACCCGGGAACTCTTTTCGGCCAGCTGAAACCCAGCAAGGCCCTTTTCGCGTTACCGCCCAGCCGGATGAACCCGAACCCCACCCGTGAGTAACCCCGCCCCCAGCACGCCGCAGCCGGCTGCGAACGATCCGCTCGCCGGCATCGATGAGGCGACGGCGCCCGTCACGCATGCCCATGCCGGCCTCGGCCATCGGTCCTGGAAGCATGACGTGGCCTTGGTACTGGGCGCACTGGGTGTCGTGTTCGGCGATATCGGCACCAGCCCGATCTACGCCATGCGCGAGACCGTGCTCGCGACCACCACGACGGCCGGTGTGCTGCTGCCAGGCCACACCCAGATCTTCGGCGCGCTGTCGCTGATCCTCTGGGCGCTCATCATCATCGTGACGTTGAAATACGTGATCCTGATCATGCGTGCCGACAACAACGGCGAGGGCGGCGTGCTGGCGCTCGCCACCCTGGCGCATCGCCAGAAGGTCGGCCGCCGCGTAAAGGCGGCCATCGGCTTCGGCGCCATTCTCGGACTGGCGCTGTTTTACGGCGACGGCATGCTGACGCCGGCGATCTCGGTCCTGTCCGCGGTCGAAGGTCTGACCGTCGGGCGTCACTCGCTCGAACCGCTGGTCATGCCGCTCACGCTGATCATCCTGGTCGGCCTGTTCATGATCCAGAGCCGCGGCACCGCCCGCATCGGCCGCCTGTTCGGGCCGGTGATGTTCCTGTGGTTCATCGTCATGGCCGTGATGGGCGTGATGTGGATCGTCCGTGCGCCCATCATCCTGACCGCGCTCAATCCCTGGTACGCCGTACAACTCGTGGTGTTCGAGCCCTGGCACGCCTTCGTCGCGCTGGGTGCCGTGGTGCTCGCGGTGACAGGCTGCGAGGCGCTTTATGCCGACATGGGTCATTTCGGCAAGCGGCCCATCCGCATCGCCTGGTTCTTCGCGCTCATCTGCCTGGTGCTGAACTATTTCGGCCAGGGCGCCTCGCTGTTGATCAACCCGCACAACGCCGACACGGTGTTCTATTCCATGGCGCCGCAATGGGCGCATTACCCGCTGGTCGGCCTCGCCACGCTCGCCACCATCATCGCCTCGCAGGCGGTGATCTCCGGCGTCTTCTCCATCACCCGCCAGTCGGTGCAGCTGGGCCAGCTCCCACGTATGGAGATCCGTCACACCTCGATGACGGATTACGGCCAGATCTATGTCCCGCGCATGAACGCGATCCTCCTGATCGGCGTCGTGCTCATCGTGTTGATCTTCCGCAGCTCCACAAACCTCGCCGCCGCCTACGGCATCGCGGTGGCGGGTGTCATGGTGATCGACACCTTCCACGTCAGCCTTGTCGCCGCACGGCAGTGGCACTGGGGCACAAAGCTGGCCATCGCCGTGTTCGCGCCGCTCGCGCTGATCGACATCACGATGCTCTCGTCGAACCTGCTCAAGATCCCGCAGGGCGGCTGGTTGCCGCTCGTCATCGCCGCCGGCGTATTCCTGATGATGGAGACCTGGCGCATCGGCCGCCGCGCCCATCAGGAGCGCATCCGCAGCGAATCCATGCCGATGAACCTGTTCCTGGAGCGCGCCGACAAGACCCCGATGCGAGTTGCGGGCACAGCTGTGTTCTTGAGCGCGCGTAACGATGTCGTGCCCGGCGCCCTTCTGCACAATCTCAAGCACAACAAGGTGCTCCACGAACGCGTCATCATCTGCAACGTCACCGTCGAGGACCAACCGCTGGTCCGCGCCGACAAGCGGCTGGAGGTCGAGAAGCTCGGCAAGGGCTTCTACGCTATCCGCATCCACCACGGCTTCTTCGAAACACCCGACGTGCCGCGCGCCTTGGCCGAAGCCAAGCCCTACGGCATCGTCATCGATGTCGAGACCGCGACCTTCTTCATCGGTCACGAGACCTTGGTACCGGGTGACCATCCGCAGCTTGGACGCTGGCGTACCTGGCTCTATATGCTGCTTGCATCCAACGCGCTGTCCCCGGCGCGATTCTATCACCTGCCGCCAAACCGCGTGGTTGAGCTCGGGACGCAGGTCACGATCTAGGTGTCATGCCGGCAGCCTTTGTCCGGCAACAATCGAAGCACCGCGCAGGTCGAAAATATTTTTTGTTGCATAAGGTCGCGACCTTATCGAACAGCGCTCGTGCACGCTCAAGCACTTGCGTGAACGCGCGCGCAACAATCGGAAAGAATGAAAATTTCACACGCCGTTGCGCGCCGCGACGGCCCTTGAAGCCTTGTCTTCCCGGGTTATCTCTCACGTCCAACCAAGGGGAAATACCGAGATGAACATCCGAATCTGACGTGGCGAGTGCCGCATAACGGAGCCTGTGCGCGCCACGCGCACCGGTGAAGAGGATCGACGCCGCCTGATGCTAAGGCGAAACGAGGTCCGCGAGTTCAACAGGCGGCTCCAAGGGGTAAGCGAAGGCCGTTTGTTGGCGCGCAGGATGCTGCACGCCGGAAGTCGCTGACGCACTTGTCCGGGCAAAAGCCGCCGCGGTGCACACGCGGCGGCTTTTGCCTTTGTAATATGCATTTTCGAGGGGTCTGTGGCGAAGCATCGTCGCCTGCGCTACGATAGCGCTATGACCAAGCTGCTCGAGAAAGCCGTCGAAACTGTCCGAAAGCTCTCTTCCGACAGCCAGGACGATATCGCGCGCGCTATGCTCGAATTGGCAAACGAGGCCGAGCCGGAGAGCATCGATCCGGCGCACTTGCCTGCCGTCCTTGAAGGTTTGGCGCAGGCTCGTCGTGGCGAATATGCTTCGGCCGCGGACGTGGAAACTGCCTTCCGCCACTTCGATTCGTGAAGCTTCGATTCACGCCGCGTGCGGCTGCTGATCTGAAGAGCATTGCCGATTTCATCCGCCATGAAAGCCCACAAGGTGCTCTGCGTGTGCGAGCTGCGATCCTGCAATCGCTCGAACTTTTGTTGGAATTTCCGCGGATGGGTCGGCGGCAAACCACGCCCGGCGTGCGGAAATTCGTCGCCCGACGTTATCGCTACATCATCTACTACTCGATCGATATCAACATCGACGAGCTGATTGTCCTGAGTATCGTTCATCCGGCACAACAACGCCCGACGGCGGACCGCTAGGTTCAATCCAGCGCGTACACCAGCGCCTTCAGATATGCCGTCTCCGGCAACATGGGATGCACCGGGTGGTCCGGTCCCGCGCCGGCTTGCCGTATCAGCGCGGCCTGCCGTCCGGCGCGGGCGATCCCCGCCGCGCATTCGGCAGCGAACCGCTCCACCGGGATGTTGTGCGAGCACGACGCCAGCAACAGGTATCCGCCCTTCGCCGTCACGCCCGCCGCCAGCCGCGCCAGCTTGCGATAGGCCTTGGCGCCCGGCTCCAGGTCCTTGCGCGAGCGCACGAAGGGGGGCGGATCGGCGATCACAATGTCGAACGTCTCCTTCGCCGCGGTCAGCCGTTCCAGCTCCTCGAACACGTCGGCCTTCACCGCTTTGATCGCCACGCCATTCGCCGCCGCGCTCTCTTCCGCCAGCGCCAGGGCTGGCGCCGACGAGTCGAGGCAGACGACTTCTCTCGCACCGGCCTTCGCCGCCACGATCCCGAAGCCTCCGGTGTAGGAGTACGCATCGAGCACCGACTTGCGCTTTGCCAGCCCGGCCATGAACGCATGATTGTCGCGCTGGTCGTAGTACCACCCGGTCTTCTGCCCCTGACCGAGATCGGCGAAATAGCGCACGCCGTTCTCCTCGACCGCGACACGGCCCATCTCGCCCTTGGCGGCGCGCACATACTCGTCGAGGCCTTCGAGCGCCCGGGACGGCGCATCATTGCGCAGGATCACGTTCGCCGGCGCGATGGTTTTATCGAGCGCCTTCAGCAGCGTCTCGGTTAACGCTTCCATCCCTGCGGTCGTGACCTGCGCCACCACCGTGTCGCCGAACCGATCGAGCGTCAGTCCCGGCAACCCGTCACCCTCGGCATGGATCAGCCGGTAGAACGGGCCGGGATAGAGCGCCGCGCGCAGCGTCAGCGCCCGCTCGATATGCCGCACGAAGAACCCGGTCCCGATCACCGTATCCAACGCACGATCCAGCAACCGAACGGCGATCAAACTCTTGGGATTGAAATACCCGGTCCCCACCGGCTGCCCGTCATCGAACAGCACATTCACCACCGTGCCCGGCGCCAGCGCCTTGGTCGCCGCATCCATCTGTACTTCGTTCGAAAAAATCCACGGCGCCCCGTTTCGGGCGCGGCGGCCTTCCTTCGGCTTCAGCCGGATCGTTTTGTGCGTGCTCATGGCGCGGCGTAGCACGAACGCGCCGAAACGACACTATCGGCGCGACTAAGCCCCGATGCGCGCCGCGCTGACGGCTTCCCAGGCTTTGCGGCGGGCTTCGTTCGGGGCGCTTGTCATGTGCGGGTCGCTGTCGCCGAAGATCATCGTCGCGCGCTTGCCGCCGTCATAGCGGAACCACGCGCCCGATGTATCGTTCGACGGATTGCCGGATTTCGCGAAGGCAATCCAGGCATCCATCATGTCATCGGACAGCTTCTCGGCCACATCGCCCGAGCCGAAGAACGGTGCCGCACCCTTCAGCCGCATGGTGCCGAACATGAAACCCAGCTCCAGCGCATGGCACGAGCCCAGCGCCCCACCCAGCATCGGGGACGCCCAGTCGAAGCGGTAGGCGTAGACCGGCGCGTGCTTGGCCTGGGCATCCAGCAGCCGTGTCGCGGGCACGAAGAAGGTGTGGTCGGTGTTGATGTCGTTCCAGCGGTCGAACGGCGAGCCGTCCGCGTAGGCGGCGAGTAGCGCATCGGCATGCTCCTCGCCCACCATGCGCCCCGTGAGCCGGCGCAGGCCGGCTTCGTCGAGCGATTTGATGTTCTGCGCCGCCACGGTGAACAGCTTCCACTCGTCGCGCGTCGTGCCCGTCATAACCGGCACGCCGGCCGCCGATCCTTCGGCCACCAGGTCGATCGCGCGCCGCGGCAGCACCGTGCCGTCGACCGTCGGCCCGAACGGCATGCCCGACGACGCCTCGCGTGGCGATTCCAGGATGCCCTTCTGGATTTCCAGGATCGTCTCCCACGCCGCTTCCAGCGGATTGATCCCGTTCAGCTTCTCCACCACCAGCTGCGCCGTCTTTGCCGAAGCCTCGCGCGGATAGCCGATGTCGCTCGCGCCCGACTGCGGAATTGCCTTGTGGAACAATCCACGTGCGCTCGGCATCGCCAACAACGCGCCGACGCTCATCCCGCCCGCGCTCTCGCCGAAAATCGTCACGTTATCCGGATCGCCGCCGAATGCCGCGATGTTGTCCTTCACCCAGCGGAGCGCCAGTACCTGGTCGGCGAGGCCTTCCGCACCCGTGCCCGGCAATTTGCCGCCGCTCGCGTCGCGCAGGTTCAAGAACCCGAATGCGCCGAGGCGGTAGTTGATCGTCACGAGAACGATGTCGCCGCGCGGTACCAGGAATTTGCCGTTGTAGGTGCCGACGCTGCCGGCGCCTGTCACGAACGCGCCGCCATGGATCCACACCATCACCGCCCGCCTGGCGTCGTCGCAGGCTGGCGTCTGCACGTTCAGGTACAGGCAGTCTTCCGACCGCGTGCCCGGTGTGCCGCCCAGCACGTCCCCCGAGGCGCTCGCCACTTGCGGCGCGATGTTGCCGAACTTGCTGGCGTCGCGGACGCCGCTCCATCCCTCCGCCGCTTCCGGCATCTGCCAGCGCAGGCGGCCGACCGGCGGCTTGGCATAGGGGATGCCGTTGAATTTCAGAACGCCGTCGCGCGCGGTGCCTTGCAGCTTGCCCTGAGCGATTTCCACCGTTGCGGAAATTACCTGGTCCATCCTCTTCCCCTTTACGCGTTGTTTGCCATGGCCTTCCTGGAAGGCCCGGGATTTCGCGCATGATCCGCGCGCATCGGTCCGCAGGCAAGTGTGGGTATCATTTAACGCGATCTATACGTGCAAAACCCCATGTTCCGCCCATGGACGGGGCGCAGCTAGACATCCTCAACGCGTTGAACGCGCGGGCGAAAGCGGCCGGCTGGACGTTCCTCTGTGAGCCGGCGGAAGGCTTCGAGTATCCACCGCTGGCCGAGGCCTGTGCCTTGTGGCGCGAGAAGGCGGCCGGCCGCACCATGCCGGCCCGCGCCGATATGACAGCCCGCGCCATGAAGACCTTCATGCCCCACATGTCCCTGATCGAGCGCGTCAGCGACGACGGTTACGCGCGCTACCGGGTGCGCCTGCACGGATCGGTACTCGCCCGCTATTCCGGCGATGCCACCGGCAAGTGGCTGGAAGACGTCGTGGGCGCGGAGCGGCTGGGCAGCTTCCTTGGAATCTATGACACGGTCCTGGCGCTCCGGCTCCCGCTGCGGGTCATCAGCCGTTACCAGGCGCCGGAGCTCGACTATCTCGACGGCGAGAGCTTCGTCGCGCCCCTATCGGTGCCAACATCGCAGACGCCGATCATCCTCTCGGTGACTTATGCGAAGCCACGCAAGGACGACATGAATTTCGCGCCGAGCTTTGCGCGGCAATCGGCCTGAATCTCGGCGTTCAAGAGTTCCGTCGCATTTGTTAAGCCTTTGGTCATTCATTGCGCGCTGAATCCTCATTATGGGTGATCCGGCGGCTGATCGGCTGAACCAAAAATCAGAACAAGAGGGCTGGGCGATGCGCGCCGACACGGGCCTGATCTTCGACGCGCCGGAGCTGAACCAGCTCCGCGACATCTATCTCGAGAAGGCAAAGGCCGCCGGCGGCTTACCGTCGCGCGCCGACTTCGACGCCCGCACTCTGAAGCCCTTCCTGCGGCACATCTCGATTGTCGAGCGCGCGCCGAACAATGCCGGCCGCATGAGCTATCGCTATCGCTTCTACGGCAGCGCGCTGGCGCAGCGTTTCGGTGAGCAGACCGGACACTTCATCGAAATGAGCATCCCGCACGACCGCCTGCCGCGTTGGATCGCGGGCTATGACGCCGTGCTCGAGGCCAAGGGGCCGATGCGCTTCCTGAGCTACTTCGAGATTCCGCGCATCAACTATCTCAACGGCGAGAGTTTCTCCGCGCCGTTGTCGAACGAGGGCAGGAAGCCCAACACAATCCTGGCCTGCACCTACTTCACACCCAAGGCGCACCTGCAATTGGAGACCGCTTAATGGTGGGCACCTCAGCGTGACGAGTTGCTCCACGCTCGTCCGCTGAGGTGTTGGTCTCTTCAGAAGCAATTCCAGGAAAAGTGTGCAGCGGTTTTCCGTCCGGAATTGCGACGACAACTAAGCCGCGTTCATCGTCCAGAAACCTGCGCGCGGGAAATGCACGACCACTTCGCCGACCTCCGGCGCCTCGCGGCGGATCGCGATTTCGTGCGCGTTGGCGAATACCAGCGTGCCGGCGATCGGATCGCGGCCGTAGTCGTCAGCCGAAACCAGCACGTGATCGCCCGGCTTTCGGCCGTTGGGATCGTTGGGGTCAGGTGTTTCCTTCGCCTCGCTGGTCGCGGCTTTCGCCACTGCCAGTGCTTCCTTCGGTGTCATGTCTGTCGGCTTGCCGTGTCCGATCGCTTTCACGCGTTCGTACCAGGCCTGCACCTTCGGGAATTCCTTCAGGGTCTCGGCTACCCGATGCGGCACGGCGCTGGCGATGAACCACGGGTTCATGAAGGCCTGGATGTCGCCCAGTCCCGGCTTGGCGCCACCCCAGAAGGCGCGCCCGTCGGACAGCTGGTCCTCCACGAACGCGGTGTGGGCGCGATAGGCGTCGCGCATCAGCGGCACGGCCGCCTTCAGCGCGTTGGAGTCGAAGCCGGCGCCGCTCATCTCGGCGCGATCCTTCTTGAACTCCGCCGGCACCATGTCTCCGATCTCACCGAAGATGATCGCGACCGCCGCGTTGAAGATCTGGCGGTCGCCCCAGAAGCCCAGGCCGTAGCCGGCTCCTTTGTTGCCCGGCGTGATGCTCGGCTCCGGGAAGCGGCGCTCCAGCTCGCGCAGGATGATCTGGCTGTCGCAATAGACGTCGGCGCCGATCTGCATCACCGGGATCTTGCGGTAGCCGCCGGTCAGCGGGATCAGGTCGGGCTTGGGCATGATCACGGGCTGGATCACCGAGCGCCATGAAAGCCCCTTGATGCCGAACGCGACCCGCACCTTCTCGCTGAACGGCGAGTTCGGATAGTTGTGGAAGATGATCTCGTGCGCCATGTCGTTCCCCTCGCTGCAAGCTCCGCATGTGCGGCGCTCTAGTGCTTCCTGTCGTTCCATAGTTGCGCCATCCAGCCGAACATCGTCGCGGCGTCGGATGGCGTGTCCTTCGATCCAAACTCCCGGTAGAGCGTGGCGGTGTTGACGG
>JADMIO011852186.1_pt1 | contig 10578 bp, 17 predicted proteins | sample 8958161 | NCBI WGS metagenome assembly JADMIO01 (sample SAMN16585339, study PRJNA669376) | soil metagenome | isolation source: Crop rotation soil | place: USA: Cullars Rotation, Alabama | collected 2011
GCCGCGACTTCAAGTCACGTGAATTCCAAGCTTCGGATCCCACTGTGCTGGAAAGCTCAGGCCCTCCCTCCCCGAAGAATGGCTGTTTCAAGCCGTTTTCGTGCCTGCTTCGGTGGATGGGTGGAGATCGTCCGCATACGTTCTATGCAGGGCGGTGGTTGTCGTGGCTGAGCGCCAGTGTTTGGAGTGTGGGTCGACGTTCCTGGCGAGGAACGGGAACCACCGTTATTGCCGGAGGCACTCGAAGGCGAAGCAGCGGTCGGCTGGCGCGCCGGTCTACGGCTGGCGGCATCAGCAGCAGCGTTCGTCGTGGGTTCGGCGGGTTGCGTCGGGGATGGTTCGTTGTGGCCGGGGCGCCGAGTGTTTCTGGGCTGAGTACGGCGAGGGTGGGTTCATCAAGCCGGACGAGCCGTGGGATCTGGGTCATGTCGATGGCGACCCGGATCGGTACAGCGGCCCGGAGCATGTTCGGTGCAATCGCGCGACGTCTGGTCGGAACGGGAATGGGCCTGGCGGCTATTCGCGGTTGCGGTATCTCGAGGAGAAGGTCGAGTTCGGGATCGTTCGTTGCGGTTCGTGTGGGTGGCTGATCCGGAAGGGGATGGAGTGGCGGGTCGGGTCGAACGGGCCCGAGCATGTGGAGTGCGAACATCCGGGTACGCCGCCGGATGCTGATGGGGCTCGGCTGTGGTCGCAGGACTGGGGCCTGCTGCCGTGACCTGTGCCGTCCGCGACGCGTTACGCGCTGAGGCCTTCGCGGTCCCGCCACGCCTGCTGTTGGAGCAGGACTGCCCGGAGTTCGCACAGGTCTTCGGGGCAGTCGACGAGGACCTGGAGCAGGTCGTCTCGGTGCGCGATCGAGAGGGCGAGCACTTTGGTCTCGAGGTCGTAGGCGGTCTCGAGCCGTTCGGCGGTGTCGTCGAGTCCGGCGTCTCTGAGTTTCCCGGCGAGCGTGAGGACTCGTTTGTCTTCGATCGGGATGCCTGCCAGGAACATCCTTCGAGGGTACACCTGTTCGTGCGGCGTCGTAATTGTCTGGAGGGGACGTGTCTAACGCTTGGAGGTGAGAAGGGTGCGCGGATTGGCGGTACCGCCGGACGCCGGTCTGCATCCCCTGAAGAGTCCGTTGCCTCGAGGGTTGCCAATCCGCGCAGGAGCCTTCTACCACCTATTCGCATTCCGAAACAGGATCGGCGGCAGTTGTGACCGATCGCCTCCTTGATGCGAACGAGGTCGCGGAGCGGCTGAACGTGCCGACGTCCTGGGTCCGCGAGAGCGTGCGCAGTGGTGCGATCCCGCATGTCCGGTTGGGGAGGTACGTCCGGTTCGATTGGCCGGCGGTGGAGGCGTGGCTCGAGACCTGTTCGACGCAGGGGCGGTCGGTCGCGTTGCGGCGAGTCGGCGCACGGTGACTAGTCGGTGCCTATTGAATCTGTCCGCCGATCGGAGTACCTTCGGTCCTAGCGCTTCTTGCAGAGCGCCACATTCCATAGACGTACGATGCGACGCGGCCGGGGGATCCCGGGTCCGGTGTCTGCAAGCCCGGCTACCCGCCCCCGGCCGTGATTCGCTGAGGAGGTACAGGCATGACCGCGACCACAGCACAGACGGTCACCGTCGACCGGGAGTTGCTCCACACGCTCCTGATCGAAGCCAGAGGCGTCGCCGAGGTGATGGAGGCTCTCGTGGGAGCGTCCGAGCCTGAACTGACCCGGCTCCTATTCAACGTCGCGGGCGAGGTCGCCCAGGCGGCCGGCTTCTTCCCTGCTGACGACGTGCTGATGGCGTACAGCAATCAGTACGAAGCGGAGCATCCGCTGCTCGCGAGGTTCTGGGATGAAGGAGAAGCTCGTCGCGACGAGCTTCTCGGCCGGACGCCAGTGGCGGTGGCGTCGTGAGTGGCATCGATTGGGAGCCGCTCGGCGTGTTCGACGCCTCGACCGATGAGGCGCTCGAGAAGCTTGAGGAGTTGATGCGCCGTATGCAGGTCGTGACGGAAGACGTCGTGCCGTTGTTGCAAAGCTCAGCGAGTCTGCGCGTGTTCTACGCTGAGGTCGAATACGCAGTCTCGCGGGCCGCTGGCTTCGACAGCTTCGGGGAGCTGCAATGGGCGAAGTTCCTCGAGACGCACGAGGAGTTGGCCGAGCTCCGTGAGGTCGACGATGCCTAGCCGGTCAGCGGTGATCCGGTACGACGGCAAGCGCGGCACGGTGTGGCGGATCAAGTACGCCGACGCGGACGGCAAGCAGGTGATGGAGACCGTCGGCGCGGAACGGAACGGCGTCACCCGCAAGCAGGCCGAGGCCGAGCTCCGGGAGCGGCTCGTCCGTGTCGACCGGAAGGGCTACCGGAGGCCGAAGCCGCTGACGTTTGGCCAGTACGCCGGCACGTGGTTCGAGGAGGGCCAGCGGTCGCAGGGATGGAAGCCGCTTACGGTCAAGGCGTATCGCAACGCGATCGACTCCTACCTCGATCCGTGGTTCGGCACCACGCGGCTCGACGGGATCCGGCCGCGTGACGTGTCGGCGTTCATCACCGACGCGATGACGAGGTCGCAGGGGAAGCACGACAAGCCGTTGAGCGGCAAGTTCGTGAACCTGCTGTTGAATGTCGCGTTCTCGATCTTCCAGTCGGCGATCGGGGAGGAGCTGATCGGCTCGAACCCGGTCGCGTCGGTCCGCCGGCCGAAGGTCGAGCGGCAGAAGTGGCGGATCCTCGAACCGCAGGAGGTGCCGCGCGTCACTGCGGCGTTCTCCGACGCGAGGGCGCGGAGGGTGTTCCTGACCCTCGTCCTCACTGGTTTGCGTCGGTCAGAGCTCGTAGGGCTCCGATGGAGGCACGTCAACCTCGTCGAGGGAACCCTCCGGGTCGAGGTCTCGAAGACAGAGGAGGGCGAGCGCCTGATCTCGTTGCCTCCGACGCTCGTTGAGACGCTGATGGGGCAGTTCACCTCGTCGCCCTACCGGTCTGACGACGACTACGTGTTCGCGCACCCGGAGCGCGGCACGAAGCTGAACGGCGGCTGGTACCGGGCCGCGTTCCTGGAGGCGCTCGCCGGGGCCGGGGTGGAGGGGAGGATCCGCACGTTCCACGACATGCGGCACACCGCGATCACGAACCTCGCCGCCACCGGGGCCAGCCCGATCGCTGTCATGGCAACAGCAGGGCACCGGTCGATGCAGACCACGAAGACCTACCTCCACCTCGCCGGCACGGTGTTCCCCGACGACGCCGCGGCGCTCGAGCGACGGATGCTCGGGGTAGAAGATCCGGGTAGAAAGTCGCCGGAACCCGCATCCCTAGGCGGCTCCGGCTAGAGGTCGAGGTTCTGTGAAGCCACGTCTGCAGTATCCCGAGCCCGCTGTCACAAGCGGGTTCGGTCTTGTCAGGTCACGTTAGATCAGCCCAGTCGGGTAGAAAGTTCTACCCCTGGCATGGCCCGCGACTTGGGCCGGGTCGTCTCAGGGTTGCTTCATCATCGCCTGATCGACACCAAGTCCAGAATCGTGTTCGGGGAGCAGATCCTCTTCCAGTGTCACGCCGTCATGATCGGCGGGCGGCGCGTGTGGGCTCTTGCCGCTGAGAAGAACCCGGATCCCGTCGAGTTGTGGGTCGCGATAGGCGATCTACTGAACGCGGCTGCGAACCTCTCGAAGATCTTCTGGCCGGCCGTTCGCAACGGGAAAAGATTCGAGGCCGAGAACCGCACCCGCCAGGAGCGCGGCGCCACGCTTCAGGCAACGTATGGAATGAGTCCCGATTCGCCGCTGGCGCTTCGGTCGATGAGGGATAACCTCGAGCACTTCGACGAGCGAATCGATAAATGGCGCCGCGAGTCTGGCGGCGGCTGGATAGATCTCCACGTCACGCGAGGGCCAGCGATCGCGTTGCCAAATCGGCTAGACGTCGCGCGGACGATAAATCTCGACACGATGGAGATCACGTTCTGGGGCGTCCCGTTCGACCTAAACGGGATCGTGGCCGAGGCGAAGCGACTGAACGCCATCTCCCGGACTGTCCAGCCACGCGGCCCCCAGTGGCCCGACAACCGCGACTAAACCACCGCGTACTTAGGTGTCGCTCACGTCGTCGAGGGCACCGATGAGGAGCCGGATGATCGCGTTGTTCTCCTTGGTGAGCGCTTTCACCTGGGCGAGCGTCTGAGCGTTCGTCGGCGAGGCAAGAGCAAGGAATGTCCCGTTCGTAATCAGCGCCTGCGAAGCCTTCGCCCGTACCGCGTCTCCGTTTGCCGCCGACCTGTTTGAGGTGTCAACCGCAGCCAGGTCGGCGGACTCTTTCGCCGTCAGCGCGCGCTGCTTGACCTGTACGCCGGCGGGATCCCAGGCCGTGTAGAGGCCGGTGTCGCCGTTCCATTCCTCGGCCTTGTTCTGAGCGGCCGCAGCGGGGATGAAGCTGCCGGGGTGGTATGTGACGTTGATGGCCATCTAGTTCACCTTTGCGTAGATCGCGTACGCGTCGGCCTCAGCAGCCGCGGGGGCTCCGAGAGACCCTGAAACCGCGCCCGTAAGCCCCGTGAAGCGGTACCCGAAGCCGTCGAGGACCGACCCGATCTCGGGGTACACCCAAGGCGGAATGGCGTATTGCTTGACGCTGCAGGCAGCCACCTGGCCGATCGCGCCGATCCAGTAGCGCTTCCCCGCTGTCGGCGTGAACGTCGTGCCCGCGTATTTGACGCCTGTCGTTGACCCGTCGATCGTCCCGAGGTCGGCAAGGACGGTGCCGGGACGCCCATATGTTCCGTCGGTGTCGGCGACAACGATTCGAACGACTGCGGTCGCAACTCCACTCGTGACTTGGACGCCGAGCACGTAGGCGACGCTCCTCGGAAAGTAGTAGGGCGCGAACACGCCGCGGCCAGCCGAGAAGAACGACAGACCGGTCGAGTTCAGCGGTCCGGCGAGAGACTGTTGGCCAGACGTGTGACCGGACTCGAACGGGAAGAAGAACCCTTCGGGGTGCTGCGCAAGGGAAGGAACGTCGATGTCCGTTCCGGGCACGAGCGAGAGCAGAGTCCGCAGCTCGGAAGGTGTGGCGGCCTTGATGCTGCCGGACGCCAGCCGAGCGAGGATCGTGGAAGCGCCCATCGTGAGCGCCGCGGGGGTGTCGTCGCTGTCGGCCTTCAGGATCGTGTTCGCGTCGTACAGCGCCTTCGTGACGACATTCGCGGTGAGCGCAAGCGCGGACGTGTCCGCGATGCCGTGGACGCTCGTGGTGTCAGCCTCGTGCGCCGCGACCGCTGCCGTCACCTCGGAGTCCCTTGCGATCGTCGAAGCGATCCGAGCGTCCGCCACGGTGCCACTCGTGATGTCCTCGCCTGCGTGAACGTGTGCCGGCGGCGCGAGCTCGAGCGCGTCCACCCGGGTGTCGAGCGCGGAGTCAGCGGCGGAGCGTGTCGACGCCTCGGAGTCCAGCTCGGCCTGGGTCGCCATGTCGGCCGCGAACGAGGGGTTGGGATACGTGCCTCCCAGCACGCCGCCGGCAGGCCCGGACGGTGCACCGCCACCGCCGCCGGCCGAACCCGGCACCCACGTCTCGCCGTCGACGTCGAGCACCAACGCATCACCGGGCTCAGCGTCGGCCACGCTGACGTCGAACAGGTCTCTCAGTCGTCTGACAACTCTCGTGGCAACCATCTGTTCTCCTTGGGTCTTTCGGGTTAGGTCAAGCCGTGCGCGGCGACGCTCATGTCCATGAGTGGGCGCCGAAGATGGCGTCGGCGTTGGCTCGGTAGAACAGGTCGTGCATCTCGGCGTAGTTGAGCTCGTCGCCGATCTGGCAGGTGGACACGAGGAAGCGCGCGGTCGGGACTGGCTCTTCGTAGCCGGGGGATCCGGGCGTTCCGCTCGACGTGCTGAGCCCGGTGTCGACGTACTCGAGGATGTCGTTGGTGTCGTAGGTGACGAGGAGGAGCGCGCGTCGGACGTAGTTGTTGCCGTCGATGAACTGGGTCTGTTGGCCGTAGGTGTTGCCGAACGCGGCCTTGAAGTAATCGAGGAGAAGCCAGCAGGGGTCGGTGACGGTCGTGTTGGGCGGTGTGATGAGGTCGCCTTCGGCGTGGCCCCCGCTCTTGGGTCCGTTCGGGATGATCGACGAGTAGGCGACGGGATCTTCGTCGCCGGGGAAGGGGATCGCGACGCTGCGGAAGGCGTGCTCGGTCGCCATCAGCGCCAGCCCCGTCTTCGCGAGATGACACGGCCGTTGTGGTCATACAGCGTCGAGTAGCCGTCGTCGGGCAAGGCCTGGAGTTTCCGCGCGAGGTCTCCCGAAGAACGAGTCCCAACGCTGATGACAGCCCCGGGGAAGTGGCGGCGCAGCATCCTCCCACCGGTGATCACTTCTTCGCCGCTGACGATGGGGCGTAGCTTCCCGACCATGCTGCGTCCGAGGATCCGGCCGACGCGAAGCTCGAGCTTGAGGCGGTCGCGTTCCGCGTCGGTCATCATGCGATCCGACCGCCTGCGAGCACCGGCTTGTTCGGCAGCTTCTCGACCTCGACGTTGCCCTCCTTGTTGAGGGTCGAGACGACGAGCGCTTCGGCGGCGTGCAGGACGCGTGCCGCGTCGAGCTCGCGGTCGCCGCGGACACGGAGCTGCACCGTCAACTGGCCGGCGATGACTCCGATCTTCCCGGATTCGCTGACGATCTCTGCTGCTTCGCGGAGCGTCGGGAGCGGGGAGCCGTGGATCTCGGCGAGCGTGACCGGCTCGAGCGGCATCGTGATGAGCTCGGCCCGTCGTTCGAGAGCCGCAATGCGGGCTTTGCTCGCCGTGTGGTTCTGCTGCGCGCGCCACATGAACGGCGTGGAGGGAACTTGGCTCCGATCGCAGATGCGGAAATACACCGGTAGCCCGTCGGTGCCGACCGTGAAGCCGACGACCCTGTCCCGGTCGGCTTCGAGGACGTGGACACGCTCCAGGATGCGGCCGGCGTCGTCGTCGAGCCAGATCTTCCAGCGGGGCACGTACTCGAGGTCTTCGGCCGCGTACTCGCGATAGCCGGCATGACGCGCACGTTCGATCTCGAGCTCCACGCCCGCAGCCCGGTGCGCCTCCGCGATCTGTTTCGGCGTCCCCTCGATCAGCGGATTCCGCACGCCGATCCTTCCCGCGCCGGCGAAGACCTGAATGTCCTCGTCATGCTGAATGCTCATTTTGTTCCTCCCGATCGCGAAGTTGTGGGTTGGTGGATCCGGTCGAGCGGGACGACCTCGCCGTCGTCGACGGTGAACGTGACCGGTACGACCGTCGCGAACACCCGCGCCGTTCCCGGAAGGAAGACGGCGCCGCGGGAGGGCGTGTAGACGTCGCCGGACTCGTCTTTGAGCCACCCGCGGCTCGCAGGGCCGGTAGGCGCCAGCCGGTCAGGCGCGAGCTCCGTCCAGTTCTTCTGGGTGCGTGCTGCCGCGAGACGCTGCTCCCGTAGTTCCTCAACGGTCACGGCCGCTCCGCTTCCGTGGATGGGTCACAACGAAGCAGCTCCTCAAGAGCGTCCGCAGGCACCCGTACTGAGCCTCCGAACATCACTGCCGGGATCTCCCCTGTGCGCGCAAGGCGGTACACAGTCGATGGCGCTACACGCAACGCCGCTGCGACTTCGGCGACCGTCAGAAGCGGTCGCATCTTTCTCATGGTTGGCATGCGTCCATCGTGCGCTGTGCGCACTCCGAGCGCCGTAAGCGATTCGAGCGGGAATCGCTTACACCGCATTCCCGCTCTCAGGGTTACCGTGCGCGTACGTCCTCGTCCGACGTTGCCGCTGAGGCCTCGGAGCAACCCCACGCTCCGAGGCCGATGCGCTCAACTCGTCCGAGACGTAGATCAAACTCCTTCTGGAGGTTCGCAACGGAATGGACGAGACGTGGACAACAGTGCTCGAGGCATAGTCTTCCCGCCAGGCACCTCCGATGCCGCGAAGGAGCAAGCGCTTCGGATCCTGGACGAGATGATCGCCGCGAAGTCTCAGCCCGCGCCGCCGCCGCTCGATCCGACGAAGATGAGGCTCGTCGACAGCCGGGGCACGGTGCTGAAGCCCAGGCGGCTTCGCCTCTCTCAGCGGCAGCAGCTCGATCGGTGGGCCCGAGGACAGGGTCCGACGCCCGACTGGATGGTCACTTCCAACCGCGTCGTCGCTCGACCCTGTCAGGCTCGTACACCTCGGCGCCGGCGTCGCAGCACAATCGCCCGTCGTGCTCGCGCGCCTGGCCGATTAGCCGACGGAGAACCTCACCCACCGGCTAGACGGGGGCGGCGCTGATGGCCGCCGCCCGAGCGCACTGCACGAACTGCGGCGAGCCCTTCGACCGCCGCGCGGTCAACCAGTCCTACTGCTTCGCCGACGAATGCCGCAAGGCACGTAACCGCGAAAACGTCCGCGCCTTCCGCGAAACACGAGCCGTCCTTGACGCGGCAGAGGCCCGCGCCTGGGCACGCAGACAGGTGGCGGCGTGATGAGCGGCCCTCAGAACCTCCATGAGATCCTCCGCGACGCCCTCACCAGGATCGTCGTCATCCGCGAAACGATCGGCTATGGAGACCTCCAGATGGCGTGCCTGATGCTCGCCGATCTCGAGGATGACCTCGCCGGCATCGTCGGATACCTCGACGAGCACGAGCTGGCCGCGTGACCGAAATGGCCCCCGACATGCCCGTCGTCGAGGTCGCGACTCACGTTCTAAGCGACGTCGGCAACGCTGAGCTCCTCGTCGCCCGACACGGCGACGACCTCCACTACGTGCACCCGTGGAGCCGGTGGCTCGTCTGGGACGGCACCCGCTGGAAGCAAGACGACCTCGGCACGACCGACGCGATGGTCAAGGAATCCTTGCGCTGGCTGGCGGCGTGCGCGAATGAGATTGGAGAGTCCGACCAACGTAAGCGGCTGTTGCGGTTCGCGCTCGACTCCGAACGCGCCGGCCGCGTCCGCGCGGCGCTCCAGATGGCGCAATCCGAACATGGCATCCCGGTCGTCCCCGACGACCTCGACCGCGACCCGTGGATCATCAACGTCGCCAACGGCACGATCGATCTCCGCACGGGCGACCTCCGCGACCACGACCGGGCGGACCTCGCCACCATGATCGCGCCGGTCACCTACGACCCGTTGGCCGTCTGCCCGCGGTGGCTCGAGTTCCTCGACCGCATCCTCGCCGGCAACCGCGACCTGATCAGGTTCGTGCAACAGGCGATCGGCTACAGCCTCACCGGGCTGACGACCGAGCAGATCATCCTGATCGTCTGGGGGCCAGGAGCGAACGGCAAGAGCGTCCTGATCAACACCATCATCAGGCTCCTCGGCGACTACGCACAGCAGGCGCCCGCCGAGACGTTCCTCGCCCGCCGCGACAGCATCCCGAACGACGTCGCCCGCCTCCGCGGCGCCTTTCCAGCACATTGGGATCCTAAGCTTAGAATTCCACGTGGACAAGTTGTCGCGGCCGCTTCTATAGTGTCACCTAAATACTAGTGACTCCAGCGTAACTGGACTGGCCACAGTTAGGCCGCAAATGTAATCACACTGGCTCACCTTCGGGTGGGCCTTTCTGCGTTCGCGAGTGGACCCGATAAGCTCATGGAGCGGCGTAACCGTCGCACAGGAAGGACAGAGAAAGCGCGGATCTGGGAAGTGACGGACAGAACGGTCAGGACCTGGATTGGGGAGGCGGTTGCCGCCGCTGCTGCTGACGGTGTGACGTTCTCTGTTCCGGTCACACCACATACGTTCCGCCATTCCTATGCGATGCACATGCTGTATGCCGGTATACCGCTGAAAGTTCTGCAAAGCCTGATGGGACATAAGTCCATCAGTTCAACGGAAGTCTACACGAAGGTTTTTGCGCTGGATGTGGCTGCCCGGCACCGGGTGCAGTTTGCGATGCCGGAGTCTGATGCGGTTGCGATGCTGAAACAATTATCCTGAGAATAAATGCCTTGGCCTTTATATGGAAATGTGGAACTGAGTGGATATGCTGTTTTTGTCTGTTAAACAGAGAAGCTGGCTGTTATCCACTGAGAAGCGAACGAAACAGTCGGGAAAATCTCCCATTATCGTAGAGATCCGCATTATTAATCTCAGGAGCCTGTGTAGCGTTTATAGGAAGTAGTGTTCTGTCATGATGCCTGCAAGCGGTAACGAAAACGATTTGAATATGCCTTCAGGAACAATAGAAATCTTCGTGCGGTGTTACGTTGAAGTGGAGCGGATTATGTCAGCAATGGACAGAACAACCTAATGAACACAGAACCATGATGTGGTCTGTCCTTTTACAGCCAGTAGTGCTCGCCGCAGTCGAGCGACAGGGCGAAGCCCTCGGCTGGTTGCCCTCGCCGCTGGGCTGGCGGCCGTCTATGGCCCTGCAAACGCGCCAGAAACGCCGTCGAAGCCGTGTGCGAGACACCGCGGCCGGCCGCCGGCGTTGTGGATACCTCGCGGAAAACTTGGCCCTCACTGACAGATGAGGGGCGGACGTTGACACTTGAGGGGCCGACTCACCCGGCGCGGCGTTGACAGATGAGGGGCAGGCTCGATTTCGGCCGGCGACGTGGAGCTGGCCAGGGAAAG
>JADMIO010607365.1_pt1 | contig 10577 bp, 9 predicted proteins | sample 8958161 | NCBI WGS metagenome assembly JADMIO01 (sample SAMN16585339, study PRJNA669376) | soil metagenome | isolation source: Crop rotation soil | place: USA: Cullars Rotation, Alabama | collected 2011
CCTGCCGTGCGCCGCCTGCCGTCGCTCGACCCGACGATCGAAGTCACCGGCACAGTGTCTGACGTGCGTCCTTACTTGTGGCGCTCGGCGATTTCGATCGCGCCGCTGCTGCTGGCGCGCGGCATGCAGACCAAGGTGCTCGAGGCGCTCGCCGCCGGCCTGCCGTGCGTGCTCACGCCGGTCGTCGCCGACGGGCTGCCGTCCTCGGTGCTGGCAGGCTGCGTCGTCGCCGCCGATGCCGGGCGTTTTGCCGACGCCGTGTCGAACCTCCTCAACCGTGCGCCGCACGAGCGCCGGCAGCTCGCCGACACCGCCAACCTCGACACCATGACCTGGAGCGCGCAGCTCGCGCCGCTCTTGCCGATTCTCACCGCCGCCGCTGGTTAGATTTTCCCGAAAGCACGACGCAAACGCAGACGCGCCGAGATAGCGCGTTTTCGGCGACGAAAACCGCAGAGAACGCCGAGAATTCCCGACTCTGCGTGCTCGGCGCCCTCGGCGGTTTGCGTGATGCTTCCGAAAACGCTGTAGTCCTACAGCGACTCGGAATCGGCCGTGGTTTTACGGAACAGCAGAATCAGATCTTCGCTGACCAGCGGCCAGACGAAGCGCTGCGCTTCGAGGCGCAGCCCGGCCGCGGCGCTTTCGCGCCGGATTTCTGCCCATGTCGAGCTCTCCTGCGAGACGGCCTGCCCGAGCGCGCGCTTGAGCCGGCGGCGGCCGCGATAGATCGGCGACGACAACGACACGTTGATGATGACGTAACGGCGGCTGACGCGCGCGAGCTCGCACAGGATGGCGGCGCGCGCGTCGCTCTTCAAGTGATGAAACAGGCGGATGCAGGTGACGAGGTCGACGCTGTTGTCGGCGAGCGCGAGGCGGTGCAGATCGAGCTGCCGCCATGAAACGCGGCTCCCGAAGCGGGCGAGCTTCTCGCGCGCGACCTGAATCATCGCCGTCGAGATGTCGCCGCCGGTGACCGTCAGCCCCTGTTCGAGCAGGAGGCTGGTGATCCGGCCGGTGCCGCAGGGAACGTCGAGCACGGCGGGACGCGCCACCTCGCAGACGGCGCGCCGGACGACGGCGGCGAGCGCCCGCCGCTCGAGCGCATCGAAGCTGCGGCCGACGACCGAGGTGAAGCGCTCGCCATCATAGGTGCGCGCCACTGCGAGATCGCGATACCGATCCTTGACGTCGATCATCGCCGCGTCACGCTGCCTGCTCGAACAGGACGGCCGGCGCCGCCGCGGCGTGCGCCGACGCCGTCGCCGCCAGCGGCCGCAGAAAGGCTTCGAGCCGGCGGCCGTAATACCAATGGAAGTAGGAGCGCATCCACGGCCGCTGGCGGCTGTGCTGGTCGTACATCTGCAGCAGGGTCCACGGATAGAAGAACGTCAGGTCCTCGCCAATCGGGCCGCCGGCGGCGTCGCAATAGGCACGCACGAACGTGCGCTTCCACGCAGCGAGCCGCGCCTGCGCGCTGTCACCCGGATAACGCGATCCGAATCGATCGAGCGCCGCGACAAAGGCGCCAAGCCCGACCCCGGCCGGCGCTGCCTGACAGTCGAGATCGAAGAAGCACAGCCCGCCTGCCGGGCGAATCAGCATGTTCTTCGGCCGCGCATCCACGAGCAGCACGCGATCGCCGGGGCGGTTGAAGAACTCGCTCGAGAGGCGATCGAGCAGCTGCTCCGGACGGGCGAAGCCGGCGCGGCGGAACGCCGCCGTAAACGACGCCGCCAGATGGAGGAACTGCGGCACGAAGGATCGCTGCCGGCGAACCGGCATCGCCGGCAGCATCTCGGCCGCCGGCAGCCGATGGACGGCGGCGAGCAGGACGGCGGCTTCGGCGAACAGGGCGCGGGTCGCCGCCGAATCGCGCGGCGAGCCGCATTCACGACGCAGCCTCGCGAGCAGGTGCTCGCCTTCGACATGCTCCATCACGAGCATCCCTGTCTCGGCGTCGGCGCCCAAAATTGTCGGCAAGCCGCTCGCGAGACGCGGGTTGGAGGCGGCGATCAGCCGCAGCGCGCGCTGCAGCGCGCACGCTTCACGGATGCCGACGTTGAGCGCGCTCGATTTCAGCACGATGCGGCGGCTGAAGCCGGAGGCGCGCAGCGCCGCCAGGACGGCTGTACCACGCAATTCGAGATCGAACTCCAGCGGCAGGGTCGGCGCCGCGACGAACTCGCGGCCGCGCTCGCGCAGCAGCATCGCCGCCGCAGACAGCAGATCCGGAGACGGCGCCGCCGGCGCGCGCCTCCGCAACGAGCGGCCGCACCGCCGCAGCGCGGCGGCGGACCCTTCCCAGTTGCGCGGCAACACGTTGTCCGCGGTGCGCGTCGTCACGGCCCTGCTCTCCTCCGCTGCAATCGCGTGCGGCCGTCGTGGCCGTCGCGTATGGCTTCACAACCCAGCGGAGCAGAAAACATGCCGCGGCGGCGGCGGCGAGGGCGCCGCCGCGCGTGAGAAGACGCGGACTTTTCGAGCGGTTTAGCGGCCGCGAGCCGCGCGGCGGTGTGTCATCGACGATACGGCCGCCGTCGATCCGGCGAACCGCAGCCATATTGTCGGCGCTTCGCGCGACTTTCTTCCGTCCTGTCTCGGTTGAATCAGAGAAGCCGGGCGAGCAGGGCGATCAGCCCGGACGCGGCGACGGCGCCACCCGCCGCGAGACAGACGATGGCGCGCCGCTTGGCGCGCTCCTTCTGCGGCACGAACCGTTCGGGAGCGGGAAAATGCGCCGGTATCACGTCGGCGGGCGGCTTCGCCATGTCGGGATGCAGGGCGAAGTAGGCGTGCATGTAACCGTGCGAGAGCATCAGCACCATCGGCCGCGTCATTGTGTGCGTCGGCATCGTCAGCAGCGTCTCGGTCGAATAGCGGAAGAAGAACTCGGCGCGCTCGCGAAAGCGCGCCCGCTCGCCACCCGCCGCGTGCTGCCTCGCGAAGTTGAACGCGTCGCTCTTCCACATCTCCTGCGCGATCCAGGTCTCGGTCGGGAATTCGAGCTGTTCTTTGCGCTCGAAATACGGCTGCTCGTGCGCCGCCATCCAGCGCGCGTAGGCGAGCAGGGCCGAACGGGCATACGCGTAGGCGGCATCGAGCTGCTGCCGTTCGGCCTTGAAGTCGAGATACTTGCCGAGCGCGCAGAGAAAAACGGTGTACGACCAGCGGCGCTCCGCATTGAGCAGGTCGCGGCCGGCGATGTCGTCGGCCGGGTGGATGCAGCGCCGGATCAGCGCTTCCGCCTTGGTGAGGAAGGTCGGATCGCCGGTGAGCGTCGAGGCATCGAGCAGCGCGTTGATCGAATAGCCGGCGCCGCGCCCCGGCCCGTGATAGTCGGGGGAGTTGGTCGAGCTGGCAGCGCCGGTGGCCGCCCGCGACAGAAACCGGAACCGCGTTGCGGCGCCATCGTCCATCGCGATGACCCAGCGCCCGAGCGCGATCACGGCGTCACGGCTGCGGCGATCGCCGGTCAGGAAATAGTGCAGCAGCAGGCCGCTCGTGTAGTTGTGCTCGTTGGCCGGGCCGCCGCCGGATACGCCTTCGGCCCGCGGGTAGGTACGGTGGCTCGACTTGCCGGCGTCGAAGTAGTGCGCCGAGTGCCAGAAGAGACCGTGGTTGTACACCGCGCGGTCGTCATCCGTCTGATAGATGTCGATGTCGGTGACGTGCGCCGCCAGCTCGGCCATGTGGCGATGCCAGCGCAGATCGCCGCTGCGCATGAATTGCAGCGCGAAGCCGCCGACCGGGTCGTACTGGTTGTTGTAGTGCGAGATGATCGGGTGCGGCCCGGCGGCGTAGACGTTCTCGTGGTCGGCGTAGAGATCGCCGAAACTGCGCCAGCCGTATTCGTCGATCTGCTCGCGCTTGCTCGCGAACGTGTCGCCGCCGTCGAGCGCGGCATTCACGAGGCGGAGATAGGCCGGGTGCGGGTCGGACGCACTCGGCGTCAGATACGGGACGGCACCGCTGGCGCAGTACTGCTCCGGCGTCAGACGCGCCGTGAGCGGCGCGCAGGCCCAGGCGAGCGGCTGATCGCTGACGCGATCCGAGCCGAAGGCCACGTAGAAGAGGTGCGTCTTCCGTTCGCCGCCCTGCAGCTCCTGCGCAACCGCGGCCTGGCGCGGAAACAGGCCGACGACGAGCGACTCGCGGTTGGCTTCGACGGCGCGGGGAAAGTTCTGCCAGAAGTCCGGGACCGCTGCGATCAGCCGCCGCGCCGCCCGCGACACGGCGACCACCGGTGTCGCGCGGGTGCCGAAGCTTTCCGCCGCGCCAGCCCGGAGGCGGTAGCCGTTGAACCGCAACGGCACGGCGCCGGTGCGATCGACGTGCGTCCGGCTGTTCCAATTCCCGCCGCCGCTCGACTCCTGCAGCAGCTCGAAGGGCTGATCGTAGACGGCGGCAGCGGCGCCCGGTTCGAGCGAGCACCTGACCTCGACCGGACCGTCTGCTGCCGGCAGTCCGAACACGATGGATGCATCGCGAAGGTAGACGGACCCTTCGTCGCCGAGCTCCCAGATACCGCCCGGATGCTGCGCCCGGCGCGGGTTGTGGAGCGAGATCTCGCTTCGAACCGCCGTCGATCCGGCGAAGAAGTGCAGGCGCGCCGCGACGCGGATGAACGGCTCTCCCCCTGCCGCGACAGCCTGGCCTTCGACGCGAACCGCGGCGCGAAGCGGGCCGCGCTCCTCGACCTCGATTGTCTCGACTCGAATCGGATGCAGCTGCCCGCGCTCATCTTCGATACGGCACGTCGTCCGCGCCGCGTCAATGATGGCGGCGCCATCGACGTGAACCTCCGCTACAGGCCACGAGCCGGCGGCGCGAATGGAAAAGCGCGCCGTGCCCGTGTCGACCGACACGGTGCCGCCGCTTTCGCGCACGGTGAGCTGATGCGCGTCTGCTTCGGCGGAACGGCTGTCGTCGATGACGAGCTGGTACACCGCCGGAGAGCCGCCGCCGTCATGGTCCGCCTGGAAATCGAGCAGCAGCCAACGGACCGAGCCGTCGCTCCACCGGCTCAGGATGCTGGTCTGCAGCGGGCGCAGACCGCCCGCCGGATCGATGAGGCGCAGGCCGTCCAGATCGCGGCACATGCCGCGCCGCAGCGGCACGCCGAGCGCCAGCGGCTCGCGGCGCCGCGCGAAGGGCGGGCCGTCGGACGGAGCCAGCACTTCGATGCTGGCGACGCTTTGTCCACTCACATCAGGACGTCGCCGGACGATCCCCGGCGGCGCTCGACCGCCGCGTCGGCGCGCTCATCGCCGGCCGGGACGAACCGCTTCGACAATGAGATCGTCACGAACCTCGACTTCGTCGATGTGCGGGATGGCGCTCTGGTGGAACGGTTTGCGCTCCACCTGTTCGAAGCCCAACGATTCGAGCAGAAGGATCAGGGAAACGTCGTCGTACATCCACTTGTGGTAGTGGCCCATCGACTGCCACGGGCGAGGCCGGTTCACGCACATGGTCTCGAAGTACATCGCCGTCCAGCGCGTGTGATCGAGCGTCCACTTCGCCCGCGGCTGCTGCTTCGTCTGTTCGTATTCGGTGAGGTAGTTCGTCCAGAAACGCGCATGATCCGGCACCCGGATGCGAAGGATGCCGCCCGGCTGCAGGATGCGGAAACATTCGCGCAGGACGTGTTCTCCCTCCTGCTGCGTGAAGTGTTCCAGGATCTCGCCCATGTAAATGCCTTCCACTGACTGGTCCTGCCAGGGAAAGCGGCGCAGCAGATCGGCATAGACGGTCTTGCCCGAGAACTCGGTCGCGGCGGTGACACGTGTGAGGACGAGCAAACGATCGAGCCACGGATGACGCGACGCCAGCCAGGCCCGGTTGGAGCCATCGACGTTGGTCCAGCCGGCCGGCTGCACCGGTCCGCAGCCCAGATTCAACTTCATGCGAAGTCTCCTGAAGACGTCATCTCTCGCAAGACAACCTGGGAATCAGCAGATTCCAACCGCGGATTCACGGGATATTGCGAACGATGATCGGGCCGAGCGCGCGGGTCACGGCCAGCGGCAGGCGGCGCCAGAGGGAAATGGCAGCCGAGAATTTCGGATTTTTCGGGCTGCGATCCGGCAGCGTCCGGCTGCCGGCCAGCCAGTATTCCCAATACAGCTGCTGCGGCTGGGCGCCCCACTGCGCCTTGAACTGATAGGTGCCCTCGAGCGGTGTCGAGCGCCCGAAATCGAAGCGGGCGAAGCGGCGTTCGATGCTGAACTTCAGCATTTCCCAGTAGAGCAGGACGTTCGGACACAGAGGATTGTGGGCGCGGATCGCCGAGGCCCACGGCACTTCGACGACGTCGCCATGCCACAGGATGAGCGACGCGGCAATCGGCTGATCGCCAAGCCAGACGCTCAGCACCCGCGATGAATCGGCAAAGGTCGTCAGCACATCGGCGAAGAACCGGCGGCCGTGCACGGGCGATCCGAGATCGCGCATGTTGTGCACCATCACGTCGTGGAACGCATCGACGAGTTCGACGCCGCCAATCCGCACCGTCAGCCCTGATTTCTCCGCTTTGCGCACCTGGTTTCGCAGCTTTCGATCGAGCACCTTCCACTGCTCGTCGACGCTCTGCTCGAGCGGCAGCACCATCGCGACCTTGTGCGTCAGCACCGGCAAGTGCTGGAAACGGCGCGCCGTGTGCCGCAGCTCCAGGTACTGCGCGCCGGCGCCTTTCGCCGCCTCGATGCCTGCCTCGAGGAGCGCCTCGGCCGCCGCGCTCGAGTCGGCGAGGATGCCGCCGTAATTGAGAAACGGCATCGAGGTCGCGAAGCGTCCGAACAGCGGCGTCTTGAACAGCACGAGCGGCAGGACGCCGACGATGTCGTCGCCGGCGCAGGCGGCCAGATAACGCGTGCGGTGCCCGAAGACACGCTCGACGACGCCGGCCCACGCGGCGCGATGGTAGAGCGACGAATCGGGGTGGCGATCGACGTAGCGATCCCACTCCCCCGCCGCGAGGTCCGTCCGGACGCGGAGCGCGGGCGGCGCGCTCAGCGCGTGCGCGGCTGTCGTGGCGCTCATCGCGCCGCCGCCTGCACCGCCACGGCGGGCTGCGGCAAAGCCGCGGTGAACTGCAGGCCGGATCGTTCAATCACCTGGTCGACGGTCGAGAAGCGGAAATCTTTCATCAGCCGGCGCAGTCTCTGCTCGGTCTTGTGCAGGTTGGTGTAATGACGCAGGCGCGACGCCGTCGGAACCGGAATCCGCGGCTGTCCCGGATCGATCTCCCACGGGTGCAGGTAGAAGATCGCCGGCTGCTGTTCGACGCGGTTGCGGCGCGCGATTCCCCACCGCGTCCACGCGTATGGCAGCAGCCGGAAATAGCCGCCGCCGGCAATCGGCAGGTTGACGCGGCCGCAGCGCACCGTCGATCCCGGCGCCTCGACGATGGAGCGCTCGCCGCGCGTCAGGACGTGCACGTGGCGCGGCGCCCCGGGAATGCCGTAGCGATCGTGATGAATCGGAAAGATGCTGGTGTCGTAGCGATAGCCTTCCTCGATGAGGACGTCAATCGCCCAGAGCGATCGCTCGGTGACCGAATAGCTGGGAGCGCGGTAGCCGCGCACCGCGGCGCCGCTGACGTCCTCGAGCAGGCGCTTGGCGCGCCGCACGTCGTCGCGGAACTCGTCGCGCGTCAGCTCGTAGACGAGGCGGTGGCCGTAGCCGTGCGACGCGATTTCATGTCCGGCGGCGGCGATCCGCCGCACCAGCGCCGGAAACCGATCGCCACCCAGCCGAGGATGAAGAAGGTGGCGCGCACGCCGGCCTCGTCGAACAGCGCCAGCATCCGCTCGGTGTTGCTCGTGACGCGGCTCTCGCGCCCGTCCCAGCTCCGTCGATCCACCACGCGATCGAAGGCGCTGACCTGGAAGTAGTCTTCGACGTCGACGCTCATCGCGTTGACGATCGGCGTCGCGCCGCGGCTGGCGGCGGCCATCAGGCGCCCCGCCTGAGCACGACGGTCTTGATCGTTTCGAAGATGATGAACAAGTCGAGGCTGATCGTGAAGTTCTTGATGTAATACAAGTCGTACTGCAGCTTCTCCATCGTGTCTTCGACCGACGCGCCGTAGGTGTAGCGGACCTGCGCCCAGCCGGTCAGCCCCGGCTTCACGACGTGGCGCTGGCCGTAGAACGGGATGCTGTGGACGAGGCTGCTGACGAACTCCGGCCGCTCCGGCCGCGGCCCGACCAGGCTCATGTCGCCGCGCAGCACGTTCCAGAGCTGCGGCAGCTCGTCGAGCCGCGTCCGCCGCATGAACCGGCCGAGCGGCGTGATGCGGCTGTCGCCGGGCTTCGCCCACACCGCGCCCGTCCCCGCCTCGGCGTTCGAGACCATCGAGCGGAACTTGTGGACCGTGAACAGCTGGCCGTGCTGGCCGACGCGCTCCTGGCTGTAGAGCGCCTTGCCGGGCGACGTCATCCGTATGGCCGCCGCCAGCAGCACCATCACCGGCGACAGCACGATCAGCCCGAATGTCGCGGCGACGACGTCGATGGTGCGCTTGACGGCTTCCTTCCAGCGGCTGCGGTGGAAGCCGGCCGAGAAGATGAGCCAGCTCGGGCGCAGGTTCTCGAGCGCGATCTTTCCGGTGTAGGTCTCGTAGACGGACGCCAGATGTTCGAACGTCACGCCCTGCAGCCGCATCTCGAGCAGCTTCGACATCGGCAGCTTGCCGCGCGCGTCGACCAGGCTGACGACGACCTTGTCGATCGAGCGGGTGCGGACGATGTCCGGGATGTCTTCGACCGTGCCGATGACGCCGGGGTTGAAGAGCGGCGTGCCGACGCGCGCCGGGTCGGCGTCGACGAAGCCGATCACCTCGACGCCGAGCTCGCGCCGTTCGTGCAGCTCGCGCGCCAGCGCCACGCCGGCGCTGCCGGTGCCGACGAGCAGCAGCCGTTCGCGCGGCCCGACCTTGGCGATCATCCAGCCGAAGCCGAGGCGCCAGCCGATGAGCGACACGACGACCAGCACGGCCGACGTCGCGAACACGCCGCGGCCGAGGATCAGATCGGGGAACCAGTAATAGAGCGCCGCCAGGATCAGCGAGGTGGCGCCGAGCGCCTGGAAGATGCGGACGAGCAGCTCGCGATGATCGACGGCGAGCCGCGGGTCGTCATAGAGATCGCCGTAGTAGAGGCAGAGCTGGCAGACGTAGGAAATCAGCAGCGCCTTCAGCAGCCCGTCGTCCTGCCGGACCAGATCCCAGGCGCCGTCGCCGAGGCGCACGTAGGCGCCGGCGCCGATCGCCGACACGATCAGCAGGTTCTCGAACAGCACGAGCGTGGTCGAGCGCCACGTGACGTCCTGGATTAAGCCTTTAGCCATCGAGCATTCGGCGCGTCGTTACTTCCGCGACCGCGAGCTGTAGTAGTACGAGGCGTAGTACGAGTTGTCGCGAGTGGTGCTGCGCATCTCGGCGCGGTTCAAGACGACGCCCATGATCCGCTCGCGGCCGAGCGACTCGATGGCGCGCTGCACCAGCGCCGCCGGCGTCTTGCCGGCGCGCACGACGAGCAGCGCGCAGTCGGCCATCGCGCCGAGCAGCTTCGCGTCGGTCAGGATGCCCACCGGCGGGGTGTCGATGATCACCCACTCGAACGCCGCCGCCGCCTCGGCGATCAGGCGCTGCATCCGGTTCGACGTCAGCTTGCTCATCGGATCGGAATCGGGCGCGCCGGCGAGCAGCACCGACAGGTGCTGCGACACCTGGATCAGCGACACCGGCCGATCCTGCGCCGCGCCGAGCGTTTCGCTGAGGCCGAAGACTTTCGGCAGCTGGAACAGCTCGTCGAGCGACGGCCGCCGCAGGTCGGCGTCGATGAGGAGCACGTTGCGCTGGTACGACTCGCTCAGCGTCAGCGCGATGTTGGTCGCCGTCAGTGTCTTGCCTTCCTCGGGCAGCGCGCTGCTGATCATCACGACCTTGACGCCGGTTTCCGCCTGCGCGTGGTGCAGCGTCGCGCCGAGCTGGCGGTAGTGCTCGCGCAGCGGCGCCGACATCGCCGTCGACACGATCAGCTTGTCGGCGTGCTTCGAGCTGAACTCGCGAAAGCGCGGCCCGTCGCCCTCGTCGGCGGCGACGGCGCGCGGCGTCCGGCGGCGTTCGACGGCGGGCGGCTCGACATTGAGCGTCGGCGGCGGCGCGGCGGCAGGCGCCGGCTCGGGTTCGGCATCGCTGTCGGACCACGGCGCCTCGGCCGGTTCGTCGGCCGGCATCACCGTCCAGTCGGACGGGACGACCGCATCGGCGTCGTCGAACGCGTCTTCGGGCGCCTGGGTATCGACGACGCCGGTCCGGGCGCGCCGCAATGCTGCTTCGAGTCGGCTCATTGCTGGGCAGTCCTTGCAAACAACGAACGAAATTTGCGCTTCGGCGGCGCCTCCACGGCCACTGCGGCGGCGGCCGCCGGCGCCGCCTCTTCCGGCGCCGCGCGCAGGCCGAGCGTCAGCCGCGACGGCGTGCCGCGGAACGGCGCGCGCGCCACGATGAGCGACCCGGCAGAGGCCGGCGGCGGCGCCGGCTCGATCGCGGGCGGCGGCGGCAC
>JADMIO011283517.1_pt1 | contig 10577 bp, 12 predicted proteins | sample 8958161 | NCBI WGS metagenome assembly JADMIO01 (sample SAMN16585339, study PRJNA669376) | soil metagenome | isolation source: Crop rotation soil | place: USA: Cullars Rotation, Alabama | collected 2011
TCCCACCTTCAGTGGGATGCGATCCGGGGCGACCTCACGCCGGCCCAGCGCGCCGCGCTGCCGGCTTCCAAGCGCCTGGAAGAAGATCTGGAGCGCATTCGCCTCGCGGCCAAGGCGAACAACATCAAGTGGCTGGGTGGTGGCCCGCCCGGCGCGACGCCGCAGCAGGAGATCGATCAGGGACGGCGGATGGGTCCTGCGGGCACAGAGGAAAGAGTGCAGGCGGATCGGCTCTATACAAAACGCAAGATGCCTTATTGACCAAACTTTTCTCCATGGCCGGCCTCCGAGCCGGCCATCCAACTTTTGCGCAACAAGTTGGATGGGCGGGTCAAGCCCGCCCATGGTGAGAGGGTGTCGACGATTATTGCAGCTTCAGCGCTTTGGCCGCCGTACTGAACGCAGTCTGAGCATCTTGATTGTCAGGAAAGGCCTTGCGGGCATCAGCCAATGCCTGCTTGGCCTTTTCCGTTTCACCCAGCACGGTATAGGCCTTCATCAATCGCACCCAGCCCAGCGCGTCATTGGGATCGGCCTTCAGCCGCGCCGCCAGCATGTCCACCATGGCGCGCGGATTGGGCGCGCCGCCCGGAGCCTGTGACGTCAGCATGGCGATGCGGTCGACCAGCATCTGGTGCAGCGGCGCATCGGTGGGAATGTCGGCGAGCAGGCTCTGCCACAAAGCGAGTGCGCCGGTGCGGTCGTTACGGCTGGCCTTGGCCAATCCCAGATAGAAGCGCGCCGGCGCACTGTGCGGATCGATCTTCAGCGCATCGTTGAAGGCTTCTTCGGCTTCCGCCGGCACAGTGCCGCGATTTTCCAGCACCAGGGCCTCGCCATAGGCCGCATTCAGCGTCGGGTCGCCTTTGCCGACAAGAGCGATTTCCCTGGCCAGCGCCTTGGCGGCGTCGCGCGCGTCATTGGCGGACATATAGGCCTGAGCCAGATAGCGCCATGCCCGGGTATCGTTGGGCTTTTCGCGCACCCGCTGGATCAGATACGGCACCAGCGCGCCGACGTCGCGGCTTTCCAGCCCTTGCGCCTCGCGCAGCGCCAGATGCGGCCGGCCGAGCAGGACATAAGTGCCGCCGCCGATCGCCAGCATGAACAGGGCTACCGCGGCGAGCAGCAGGACGCGCGCCTTGGTTGAGGAAATCTTCCGCCACAGCGGCACGGCGGCGAAGGCGATGGCGACAAGCGCCACCATCACAAAGCCGATGACGGGAAGGAAGGTCACTTTTGGCCTCTATATTTGTTGCGCACCAGAGCCACGATCATACCGCGGATAGTGCGTACCTCCTGATCGGTGAGGCCGGACCGCATTATCATGGCCCTTATGTTGCGCACCATGGTTTCGCGCTTGGCGGGCGGGAAAAGGAACTCGGCCGCGTCCAATTCCTGCTCCAGATGCTCGAACAGGCCGGTCAGCTCAAAGCGGCTGGCGGGCTGGGCGATGGTGGCACGGGTGCGCACCGCGGGGGTGGTATCGGCCGATTTCAGCCATTCGTAGCCCAGCAGCAGCACGGCCTGGGCCAGGTTGAGGGAGGAAAATTCCGCCGTCGGAATGGTGATCACCGCGTCGGTCAGGCTCATTTCCTCATTGTCCAGGCCCGCCCGTTCGCCGCCGAACAGGATGGCGGTGCGCGCGCCGGTCTGGGCCGCGGCGCGCAGGCGCTCGATGCCCGCTTGCGGGGTGTGGATTTGCTTGACCACATCGCGGCCCCGCGCCGTGGTCGCCAGCACCAGATTGTAGGGCGCCAGCGCCTCGGCGGCGTTGGGATAGATCTTGGCCGCGTCCAGAATGTCGCCGGAGCCGGAGGCCAGCATCTGCGCCCGCTCGTTGGGCCATTCGCATTTTGGGGCGATCAGCACCAGTTCCTTCAGGCCGAAATTCTTCATCGCCCGGGCGGCGGCCCCGACATTTTCCCCCATTTGGGGCTGGGACAGGATGACAGCAGGCGCAGTGAGAGGTGGGGTCATTGGACGCTTTGACGGGCCGGTTTTGGCGGGCTAAACGGGTTCCGGCCCCGATTTTCGAGCCAATTCAGAGGAAAGACGCGTCATGGAAAAGATCAAGGTCGCCAATCCGGTCGTCGAGCTGGACGGCGACGAGATGACCCGCATCATCTGGGACCTGATCAAGAAAAAGCTGGTCCTGCCCTATCTGGACATCGACCTGCATTACTATGACCTGTCCATCGAGCATCGCGACGCCACCGACGACAAGGTGACGGTCGAAGCGGCCGAGGCCATCAAGAAATACGGCGTGGGCGTGAAGTGCGCCACCATCACCCCGGACGAGGCGCGGGTGGAGGAATTCAAGCTCAAGAAGATGTGGAAGTCGCCCAACGGCACCATCCGCAACATCCTGGGCGGGGTGATCTTCCGCGAGCCCATCATCTGCAAGAATGTGCCGCGCCTGGTGCCCGGCTGGACCCAGCCGATCGTCGTGGGCCGTCATGCCTTCGGCGACCAGTATCGCGCCACCGATTTCCTGTTCCCCGGCAAGGGCACGCTCACCATCAAGTTCGTCGGTGACGACGGCAAGGTGATCGAACACGAAGTGTTCAAGTCGCCGAGCAGCGGCGTCGCCATGGCGATGTACAATCTGGACGACTCGATCCGCGATTTCGCCCGCGCCTCGATGAATTACGGCCTGGCGCGCAAGTATCCGGTCTATCTGTCGACCAAGAACACCATCCTCAAGGCCTATGACGGCCGCTTCAAGGATCTGTTCCAGGACGTGTTCGACACCGAGTTCGCCGACAAGTTCAAGGCCGCCGGCATCATCTATGAACACCGCCTGATCGACGACATGGTGGCCTCGTCGCTGAAGTGGAGCGGCGGCTATGTCTGGGCCTGCAAGAATTATGACGGCGATGTGCAGTCCGACACGGTGGCGCAGGGCTTCGGCTCACTGGGTCTTATGACCAGCGTGCTGTTCACGCCCGACGGCAAGACGGTCGAAGCCGAAGCGGCGCACGGCACCGTCACCCGCCATTATCGCGAGCATCAGAAGGGCAAGTCGACCTCGACCAACTCCATCGCCTCGATCTTCGCCTGGACGCGCGGTCTTTCCCATCGCGCCAAGCTGGACAACAACGACAAGCTGGCCAAGTTCGCGTCCACCATGGAGAAGGTCTGCGTCGATACGGTCGAGCAGGGTTTCATGACCAAGGATCTGGCGCTTCTCGTCGGTCCCGATCAGAAGTGGCTGACGACCGAAGGCTTCCTCGACAAGGTTGATGAGAATCTGAAGAAAGCCATGGCCTAACCCATTTCTCCATGGCCGGCCTCCGAGCCGGCCATCCAGGGTGACAAGCACCGTTGTGTGCGGCTCTGGATGGGCGGGTCAAGCCCGCCCATGGTGAGTATGAGGATTATTCAGCTGCGCTTCTTTGCGCTTTCTTATGCGCATACATGGCCTGGTCGGCACGGGCGATGGCGGTGTCGGGGCTGTCGCCCGATTTCAGCTCAAAGGCGCCATAGGCAAAGCTCACCGGAATGACATGGCCGTTCCAGGTGGTGGGCGAGGCTTCCAGCGCCTCGGCCAGGGAGTCGGCCTTCTTTAGCGCGGTGTCCTGGTCGGCGTGGGACAGAAGCACACCGAACTCGTCGCCACCCAGCCGGCCGACACAGTCGCTGTCGCGCACATGGGTGGTCAGCACCTGGGCGAAATGCACCAGCACGGCGTCGCCTGCGGCATGGCCATAGGTGTCGTTGGTCTGCTTGAGGTGGTTGAGATCGAAATAGATCAGCGCCGCCGGCGTGTTGTAGCGGTCGGTCAGCGAGATATAGCGGGTCAGTTCTCGCACAAAGGCGCGGCGGTTGAGCAGCGGCAGCATGCCGTCCTGGTCGGCGGTTTTTTCCATCTCGTCCAGGCGGTTCTTGGTGCCGGCCAGCTCGCGGCGCAGGCTGTCCACCTCGTTCATCAGCCCCATGATGGCTTCGCGCACTTTGGGGGTGAATTCGCTCTCCGGAATTCCCAACACGCTGGCAGCGGATATCACGGGCAGGATGGAATCCACCCCGTCGGCCGCCTCGATCCGGCGGGCATAAGCGGTCTGGGCCACCGAGCGCACGGGGCGGGATGGACTGTTCCGTTCGACTTTCATCTAGTCCGCCTTGTCCCTTACAGCCTAGGGCTGTCCCGTTTAAGATTTCGTTTATCCTTCTCAAGGAATGGTTAACGAGGATTAAATCGGCACTTTCCTTGGGGTTTGCGGTGCCTATACTGCGCCGCTTCGTTGGAAAGACCCCGGCCCGCATGGCGAATCGAAGCAAGTCACTTTCTAAAATTGCTGCGCGACGCGCGGCGGGGGCTTCTGTCGGCATCATCATGGGCAGCCAGTCCGACTGGGGCACCATGCAGGCGGCCGCCCACATGCTGGATGCGCTGGGCATCGCCCATGAGGCGCGCATCGTCTCGGCCCATCGCACCCCCGACCGGATGGCGGCCTATGCCAAGGAAGCGGAGGGGCGCGGCATCCGGGTGATCATCGCCGGCGCCGGCGGAGCGGCGCACCTGCCGGGCATGGTCGCCAGCATGACGACCCTGCCGGTGCTGGGCGTGCCGGTGGAAAGCCGCGCCCTGAAGGGGCTGGATTCCCTGCTTTCGATCGCCCAGATGCCGGGCGGGGTGCCGGTGGCGACTTTTGCGATCGGCGAGGCCGGCGCCAAGAACGCCGCGCTGCATGCCGCCGCGATCCTGGGTCTGTCCGATGCGGCGGTGAAAAAGAAGCTGGATGCCTGGCGCGCCAGGCAGACGCAGTCCGTGGCCAAGCGTCCCAAATGAAGACGTTGAACAAGCCGCTGGCGCCAGGCGGAACCATCGGCATCATTGGCGGCGGCCAGCTCGGCCGCATGCTGGCAATGGCCGCCAGCAGGCTGGGGCTGAAGACCAGCATCTACAACGACGCGGCCGATGCGCCCGCTTTCCAGGTGACGCCGCATGCCACCGTGGGCGCCTATGACGATCTCTCAAAGCTCGCCGCCTTTGCCGATGCCTGCGATGTGGTGACTTTTGAATTCGAAAACCTCCCAGCCCATGCCATCGCCCATTTGGGGGAGCATGTGCCGGTGCGTCCCGGCGCGCATGCTCTGGCGGTGACTCAGGACCGGCTGAGCGAAAAAACCTTTGTCGAAAAGCTGGGCCTGAAGATCGCGCCTTTTTTTGAAGTCTCGTCCGCCGAACAAGCGCGCGACGCGTTCGGCAAAATGGGCGGCCGCGGCATCATCAAAACCCGCCGCTTCGGCTATGACGGCAAGGGCCAGGCCAAAGTCGCCAGCGCGGACGAGACGGCGAAAGCCTTCGAGAGCTTCAAGGGCGCGCCCGCCATCCTGGAAAGCTTTGTGGATTTTTCCTATGAGGCCTCGGTGGTGGCGGCGCGGGGCGCCGATGGCAGCTTTTTGGCTTACGACCCGCCCGAGAACGAACACGAAAACCACATTCTGCGCCGCTCGACGGTGCCCTCGCGCCTGAACGCGGCGCAAGTTCAGGAAGCCAAAGCCATCGCCAAAAAGATCGCGGACGCGCTGGACTATATCGGCGTGCTGGCAGTGGAGCTGTTCGTGGGCAAGGACGACGCGCTGCTGGTGAATGAGATCGCGCCCCGCGTCCACAATACTGGCCACTGGACCATCGAGGCCTGCCAATGCTCGCAATTCGAGCAGCATATGCGCGCCGTGGCCGGCTGGCCCCTGGGTGATCCGTCCCGCCATGGCGATGCGGTGATGGAAAATATCATTGGCGCCGAGGCCGATGCCTGGGAGGCGCTGGCTAAAACCGGGGCCCTGCACCTGTACGGCAAGGCCGAGAGCCGCCCCGGCCGCAAAATGGGCCACGTCACGCGGCTAAGGCCGTTGACGAAGCCCTGATCGCCCCTTATCACCCCGCCCATGAACGCGACCACCACCAAGACGACCAAGACCAAGCCCTGCTGGGCCTGGACTGTCGCGCGCGCTTAGAAAAAGCCAAACCGACGAGACCCAGGCCCCGCCGAAATCCGGACGGGGCTTTTTTATTGGCGTGAGGAGAATGACGTGAAGAACAAACATGTTGCGATTGTGGGCGCCACCGGAGCGGTGGGCCGCGAATTTGTCGGCTGTATCGAGCAGCGCGGCGTGCCGCTGGCGTCCCTGAAGCTGCTGGCTTCGGTGCGCTCCGCCGGCCAGAAGCAGAGCTTTCGCGGCCAGGAGCTGACCATCGAGGAGTTGAAGGATGACAGCTTCAACGGCGTCGACATCGCCTTGTTCTCGGCGGGCAGCGGCATTTCCAAGACCTATGCGCCTATCGCCGCCAAGGCCGGCTCGGTGGTGGTGGACAATTCGTCCGCCTTCCGCATGAACAAGGACGTGCCGCTGGTGGTGCCCGAGATCAACGCCCGTCGCATCGCCGGGCACAAGGGCATCATCGCCAATCCCAACTGCTCGGCCATCACCGCGCTGGTGCCGCTATGGCCCATCCACCAAAAGAACCGCATCAAGCGCGTCATCATCTCGACCTATCAGGCGGCGTCCGGCGCCGGCGCGGCGGCGATGCAGGAACTGGAAGACGGCACACGTGCTTTCCTGGACGGCAAGTCCTTCACGCCCAAGGTGATGCCGCATCCTTATGCCTTCAACGTCTTCAGCCACAACACGGCCATCGACCCCGAGACCGGCTACAATGACGAAGAGACCAAGGTCATCAAGGAAACCAGGAAGATCTTCGAGGACGACCAGATCCGCGTCGGCGTCACCTGCATCCGCGTGCCGGTGCTGCGCGCTCATAGCGAGTCCATCACCTTCGAATGCGAAAATCCCATCACCGAGGACGAGGTGCGCGCCATCCTGTCGAAGGCGCCGGGCGTGAAGATCGTGGATGACCGGGTGAAGAATTATTTCCCCATGCCGCTCGATGCCTCCGGCCAGGGCGATATCCTGGTGGGCCGCATCCGCAAGGATGTCAGCGATCCGAGCGGGCATTCCATCGCCATGTTCGTGGCTGGCGACCAGTTGCTGAAGGGGGCGGCGCTGAACGCCGTGCAGATCGCCGAACTGCTCTAGGCGCGGTTCTTTTGCGTCGTGAGTTCGTCGCGCCTTCGCTCACGTACTTCTTGTACGCATCGCTCGGCGCTCCTGCTCACGCCGCAAAACTCCTCGCGCCTAGCTTCAATAACTCACCATGGGCGGGCTTGACCCGCCCATCCAGGGCCAACGCTTGGTGTTTGTTGCTCTGGATGGCCGGCTCAAGGCCGGCCATGGAGGTTATGGCTTAGTCTTCGGCTTCGCCCAATCGGCAAACATCGGGAAGTTGGATAAGGCTTCCTTGGCCTTGGCCTTGAACTTCTCGAACTGCATCACATTCTCGATGCGGGCGGCGAGGAAATCGTCGGTCGCCTTTTCATCCTCGCTGGTGTCGTTGAACCAGCGCAAGGCGGTCGAGCCGTAGACCCCGGCCAGAATTCCCCGCTTGGTGTAGAAATTGAAATCGGTCGAGGTGTCGCCGGCCGCCCGCCACATCGCATCCACCGTGCGATAGACCAGCTTGGCGCCCAGGGCCGCATGCATGGGCAGGGACAAAAGCGCCGCCGCCCGCCGCGCCGCTTCCTTATGCGGCTTCAGGATGGCGAGGCGGGTCTTGACCGCGGTGGCGATGCGCTCGCGAATTTTCATCCCTTTCAGATCCATCGCCGCCAAGCGCTTTTCCAGCTCCGCATCGGTACGGATCGAGAAATATTCCACCAGGCTGATGGGGCCGTCCTCGAACAGCCGCATCACATCGGCCTTTTCCAGCCCGGCTTCGGCGCCGGCCTTCTGCAGCACCATGTCGGTGAAGCCGTCAAAGGCCGCATGGGGCAGGGCGGCGTTCAGCACTGCTTCGCGCAACTCTTCGTCGCTGCGCTGGGTCTGGCTCTGTGTTTCCAATTTTGGCGCTGCCTTCTTGCGCGGCTGTCTTGGCTTTTTTTCCGGAATCTCGCTCATGACGCCGCCTGGAAGTGACGGATTTCCGATTCAAAGATCAGCCGCGACAGGTCGTTCATGCGGCTGGTGTAGAGCCGGCCGTCCAGATGGTCGCATTCATGCTGCACCACCCGGGCATGAAAGCCCCGTGCCACCCGCTCGATCAACTGGCCCTCGATGCCGAACCCGCGATACCGGATATGGGCCGGCCGTTCGACCCAGCCGCGCAGGCCGGGGACCGACAGACAGCCTTCCCAGCCGCCCTCGATTTCAGGTTCCAAAACCGCGATCTCCGGATTGATCAGCACGGTCAGGGGGGTGGTGTGGTCGAAGCGTTCCTCTTCGGCCAATCCGGGGTCGGCGCGCCCGTCCGGGGCCTGGAACATCACGATCCGCAGGGGAACATGGACCTGGGGGGCGGCCAGACCCGCCCCATTGGCGTCCATCATGGTTTCCACCATGTCATTGACCAGACGGCGGATTTCCGGGTGTCGGGGGTCGGCGACGGCGCGGGCCGGGGTGGCCAGGATGGGGTGGCCCATGCGGGCGATTTTCAGGATTGCCATGGGCGAAATATGGCCTTGGTCCGGGAGCCGGCCAAGCCGGTGCAGCGTTAATTTGCGTGGGTGGACAGCCAAAATGCCTTCTGCTATCACCCGCGCCTCAAATTTTCCGCACGGAGCCAAGGCTTTGCAGATCATCGTCCGCGACAACAACATTGACCAGGCGCTCAAGGCGCTGAAGAAGAAGATGCAGCGCGAAGGCATCTTCCGGGAAATGAAGCTGCGCGGCGCCTATGAGAAGCCCAGCGAGAAGCGCGCTCGCGAGCGGGCCGAAGCCGTCCGCCGCTATCGCAAGCTGCAGCGCAAGCGCCTGCAGCGCGAAGGCCTGCTGCCGCGCTAACTTTTCTTGTCGGATTTGGGAAGGGCCACCCGTGCGGTGGCCTTTTTCTTTTTGCGGGTCTGGCTGACGTAATAGGCGCCCGCGCCCGCCGCCAGGGCTGCGCCCAGCACCAGGATCAAGGTCCCCGCGCCCGGGGCCAGCTGGTCGCCCGCGACCTCGGTCACGGTCTTCAGATCCTCGGCGATTTTTTTTCTGCGAAACCAGCCCATCATTGTCCTGCCGGAACGCTTATGCCGTGCACTTGGATGCGGTCATCATGTGCAATCGGGGCAGACCGCGACCTCGACGGTCACGTGTGACAGGTCCGGATAGCGCCGGCGCAGCGCGGCCTTGACCACTTCGGCGCTGGTCGGATCGCGCGACACCAGCGAGACGATCAGGCCCTGATGGCCCGGCCCCAGCCGCCACAGATGCAGGTCTGGAATGCGCGCCTTCAACTCGCTCTCCAGAAAGCCGCGGATTTCATCGCTGCGGCCCGGATCGGCATCGGCGTCCAGCAGCACCATGGCGCTGTCGCGGATCAGGCCATAGGACCAGGAGGCGATGACAAAGGCGCCGACCAGGCCGCTGACGGGATCCAGAATGCCAAGCCCGAAATAATAGCCGGCGCCCAGCGCCACGATCGCCAGGACCGATGTCGCCGCATCGGCCAGCACGTGCACATAGGCGGCGCGCATATTGTTGTCGGCGCCATGGGCATGGCCGTGGTCATGGCCATGATGGTCGTCTTTCAGGATCAGGGCGCTGACCAAATTGACGCCTAAGCCGATGCAGGCGATCAGCAGCGCATCGCCATACTGCACAGCCGCGGGCGTGACGATGCGCTGGACGGACTCCACCGCTACCGCCAGCGCGGTGATGCCCAGAATGATGGCGCTGGCAAAGGCGGCCAGGTCGCCGAATTTGCCGGAGCCAAAGGTGAAGCGGCCGCTGCCGGCATGACGCCGCGCCAGCCAATAGGCGCCGGCTGCCAAGCCCAGTGCGCCGACATGGGTCGCCATATGAGCGCCGTCGGCCAGAAGCGCCATGGAGTGATAGGCAAGGCCGCAGACGATCTCCACCACCATGAACAGGGCGGTGACAATGGCCGCCCATTTGGCGCGGGTTTCGGCGCGGGAGTGCCCGCTGCCCAGGAAGACATGATCGCGCGTCCAGATGCCGTGGTCATGGGGACCGGCGGGCTGATCATGCTGATGGCCATGATCGTGATCGTGGGCATGACCGTGGTCATGCCCATGTGAATGATCGTGAAGGGTATGGTCGTGCGCCATGGCGTCAGTTTAGCGCCAAGCGAGCGCAAAAGCGCGCCGTAAAATGAAATCTGAAATGTTTAAGGAATCGAGCCCAGGACCGGCAGCAGAAGACCCGCGGCCAAGAGCATGCCCACAACGAACAGGCGGGGATTCTTAATAGGGCGGCCGTAAATCATCATGGCCGCTGACATAGGGCAATTCGTCAGACATTCAACCGCAAAAACAGCGCAACGGTCTTGTTTACATCGGTTCCGGTGCGCGGCAGGCGAAGTTCGCCGCTTCTTTTGCGTCACCGTGACCTAAATAGCGCGCTTCCAGCGGGTAGCGGCAGATCGGACGCGTCGCGGTGATTTCTTTTTTCTCGTTCATGTGCGCGGCGATGAACAGCGATGGCGGCTCGCCGGCGTTAACCCATTGCTCCAGCGCCCGCACCATGTCGTGGCTAGCATCGCCCTGAATCGGGGCGCCCGTCGCGCC
>JADMIO011509824.1_pt1 | contig 10576 bp, 7 predicted proteins | sample 8958161 | NCBI WGS metagenome assembly JADMIO01 (sample SAMN16585339, study PRJNA669376) | soil metagenome | isolation source: Crop rotation soil | place: USA: Cullars Rotation, Alabama | collected 2011
CCGCCACTGCCACAAAAGAAGGAGCCCTGCCGGAATGGCGTAAAGTAAACCGCGTTGGGTGACAAACATGGAGAGAGGCAGGCTCTTCCAGGCGATGGTCTTGTCGCCCTGATAATCGATCAGATCTCGAGTCGTTAGGAAGGCAAAGCCAGCGACTCCGCCGTTGAAAAGGAAACCGGCGATCCCGAATAGGCCGGCCCAGCGGAACAGGGCATAGCAGGTGGCCACCGAGGCGAGCAAGCCAACCCAGACCAGCCCGACGATGAGATCGACTCGCGCCAGGCAAAGAACTCCATTGAAGAGATCTGCTCCCGCGGGATAACGCAGCGCGCCCTTCAGGTAAATCGGATTGGGCGGCCAGAGCGGTGTGCCATTGGCGAAATCTTTAATGTAAGTGATGTGCAAGGCGAGATCGCCCAAGTTGTTAGGCGACTGGATCATCAATTGGTCGCCGTCGATATAGAGAAGCCAGCAAAACGAGCGGAACGCGAACATCGCAAAGATGGCGACCAGGATCCAGAAAGGGACCCAGCGATAACGGACGCTCTCCCCGTTCGGCTTTGGGAATGTTCCGTCTGGGTCCGTGGTGGAGAGATATGCCGCAACCGCTCCGGCGAACCCGAGCGCGAGCGAGATCCACGCCGTCGTCGGACCAAGCCCCCGCGCCACAATCCCGAGTAGCAACGCGGAGATGGTGGCCAGATTAAAAAAAGTCAGAACCGCGGAGAGCCCTTTCATCGCCACCGCGTCGTTAGGGGGAGTTTCCTCTACCGGTGAAATCCGGTGGCCGCCCCGGAAAGAAATCTTTGAATCGATTAGCCTCAAAATAAAGCTTCGATGTCTCCTGGTAGGGGCGAATGGTCAGCGGCTGGGTGTAGTAGGATCTTTGCAGCTTGTCCTCCACTTCCTTGATGCGGTCGCCTTGCACGAGAAGAAAATCGGCATCGACCGGGACGGGGAGTGTTTCGTGTTCGTAATAACCAACCTTCGGGAAATCGCCCAGCATCCACGGGAGCGGGTACGAGCTGGTGCGAATGAGGTGCCCGATCATCTGGTAATTGGTCGGATTCCGATGGGCGAGGGCGAGAACCGGGCCCGTTAGTTTGAAGACGTCGTTGTAGGTTTGCACATAGACGTACGGTTCGGTATCGGTCGTGCAGCGGAAGTAATTGAGCCAAATGGCCCAGCCTAACGAAAAGAGAATGGCAATGCAGTGCAAGCCCCAGATCACCTCGCGGCTGCGAAAGGCAATGAGATAAACGACGAGGATTCCCAGGCCGACGAAAGGCCAGAAGAATTCATAATTCTGCGAGAGCGCAAACCAGGTGGCGATTCCTCCGGCCAGAATGATGACGGCGGCCAGGATCTGGTTCTCGCGTGAGCGCAGACGGAGCGGCGCCAGAGTCAGCGCTGCGCCAAAGAGGAAGACCATCGGCCAGACGATGCTGATGATGCACCACGGAGTCTTATATTTAACGATGCTGTAGGCAATGAGTGTGCCGACGCCGTAAATCGCGAGATAACGCAATGAAATGTTTTTCAGTTTCTGGCAGAACAGGCAGGTGACCAGGCCGATGGCGATGGGCAATTCATAACGCCCGAGGAGGCGAAGCCAATAATCCCAGGGCTTTTCATGCCCGTGACCCTCGGTGCCGGTGGCGAACCAGGCCGTGTAAGCCTGGTAAAGACCACGCACCCCGCTCCAATGAAAAAAGGTGCCGGAGTAGAAAAAGAGGATGAGCGCAATGCCGGTGGCGAGGACGACAGCCAGGTCGAACCAATCCCAACTTTGTTTCGAGACTTTCGCGTCCGGCGCCGGAGTGATGCGATGCGAAACGTAGCAAACCACTGCTGCGACAAGAGCACACCCGAGATGGATGATGTATGTTTCTTTCGTTAGGATCATCCCGGTGAAGCCCATCCCGGCGGCCCAGAGATGACCGGGAGTGCCAAACCGCCAGAGGCCGAGCAGGCCGAGAAGAAAAAGCATCGAGAAAAAGACCAGCCAGATCTCATGGATCGAGTAACGGCCGTAAAAAACGAAGCCGGGCGACACCGCCATGGCGAGTGCAGCCCAACGAGCTGCGGTTCGCCCGACAAAAGGCTCGTACTTCAAGGTTAACCAGACAGAAGTAATACTCATCAGGACGACGGGCATGCGCAGAGCCCAGATGTTTCGGCCGAAGAGAGTCTGAAAAAGGAAGAGAACGTAGAAGTGAAGCGGCCCGTGATAGTTGGTCGGATCGTAGCGGTAGTACCCGTTCTTCGTCATTTGATCGACGAACCAACCGTTGATTCCCTCGTCGAAATGAGGCGGCTTAATTCCCAGTAAAAAAAGCCGGAGCGCGGCGGCCAGAGCGATGATCAACCAGGGCGTCCACTTCGATTCTGCGATGAGGAGTTTCCAGCTTTCGATCTGATCCCGCAGCGGCGGATTTTCCGCTAGCGCGCGCCGCGACGCCCTGCTATTTGGCGCTGTGCGCATTCTCGTAACGGGTGGCTGCGGATTCATCGGGAGCAACTTTATTCGCTACATTCTGGAACATTACAAGCCAGCCTATGTCACCAATGTGGATGTGCTCACTTATGCGGGAAACCCGGCCAATCTGGACGGCGTGGTCGAGGAACATGGCGAGCGCTACGAGTTTTTCAAAGCGGACATTGCCAACGCCGATCAGATGGACGCCGTCATGACCGAGCACCAGTTTTTTGCGATTATTAACTTCGCGGCGGAATCGCACGTCGATCGCAGCATCAATTCTCCGCAGAACTTCATCCACACCAACGTCATCGGCACGAGCGTGCTTCTCGATTGTGCCAGGCGGCATGGGGTCCAGCGTTTCCTCCAGGTCTCGACCGATGAGGTTTATGGTTCGCTCGGTGCGTCGGGCAAATTCACGGAACAATCGCCGCTCGATCCGAGCTCACCTTATTCTGCGAGCAAGGCGGGGGCCGACCTGCTGGCACTGGCTTGTCATCGCACTTTTGGGCAGGAGGTTGTCGTTACCCGCTGCTCAAACAATTACGGGCCCTATCAATTCCCGGAAAAATTGATCCCTCTCATGATCATTAAGGCGATGCGGGATGAGCCCCTGCCCGTTTACGGTGATGGCAAGAACGTGCGTGATTGGATCCATGTGGAGGATCATTGTGCCGGAATCATTGCCGCCTTGTTCGAAGGCAAGGCTGGCCAGGTCTATAACTTTGGCGGTAACAGTGAAATGATAAATCTTGATGTCGTTAGGCTGATCCTGGACAAGTTAGGCAAGCCGCATTCGCTAATTAGCTTTGTCACCGATCGCCTCGGGCATGATCGTCGTTACGCCATCGACTCTTCCTTTGCGCAGCGCGAGCTGAAATGGAAACCACGGCACGATTTCGCGGAAGCCCTGCGGTCAACCGTGGACTGGTACTTAAACAATCGCGACTGGTGGCAACCGCTTCTCGAGCGCGCGGGTCGCTACTAAAATTACATTTCGCTCAGCGAAGTGTGCTGCCGGAGGATTGTTATTCTCTTTCGCGCCGCCGTTGGTAGAAACGCGCATGCTTGATCGATTTTTCAAGCTGCGGGAGCACGGCACGAACGTCCGGACCGAGATCACCGCCGGCCTAACGACCTTCGCGGCCATGGCCTACATCCTGGCCATCAATCCGCAGATTCTTTCCACCACCGGGATGGATTTTGGCGCCGTCGTCAGTGCGACCGCCCTTGCTTCAGCAATCATGACCGCCGTTTTCGCGCTGGTCACGAATTGGCCTATCGCGCTCGCGCCGGGCATGGGACTGAATGCGTTCTTCGCCTTTACCCTCTGCGGGGTGATGAAGATTCCATGGCCAGCTGCGCTCGCCATTGTCTTTTGCAGCGGAGTCGGGTTCCTCTTGCTGACCGCGACGGGCGCTCGAGAGCGCATTATCGACGCCATCCCGCATGAGATGAAAATCGCGGTCTCCTGCGGCGTCGGTCTTTTCATCGCCTTCATCGGGCTGCAAAAAGGCGGCCTGATCGTGACGAATCCAGTGACTCTGGTGACGGCGGGCAAGTTCGCCGAGCCACGCCTTCTGCTCGTACTCGCCGGGATTATCCTGGCGGCTGCCCTTCATCACTGGCGGATCAAAGGTGCAATCATTCTTTCGGTCCTCGTCTTGACTGTCATCGGTCTCTTCATCCCGCGCGCGGGCGGGGGGATAGTCACGGAAATGCCGGATCGGCTGGTCGCGCCTCCCGCTTCACTGGCACCGACCTTTTTGCATTTCGACTTCCATTATTTGCTGGCTAACCCCGGGAAAACTTTGCCGCTCGTCCTCGCCTTTCTTTTCGTCGACCTGTTTGACAACATGGGCACGCTGATCGGCGTCTGCTCGCGTCTCGGTATTCTGAAAAAGGACGGTCAATTACCGGGTATCGGCCGGGCCCTGAAGGCGGATGCCGTCGCGGCCATGGTTGGTTCTTCGTTAGGCACTTCCACGGTCACGAGCTACATCGAATCAGCAGCCGGCGCGGAGGAAGGCGGGCGAACGGGATTGACGGCGCTGGTCGTCGCGGCCTGCTTCCTCGTCGCGCTGATCTTGCATCCCCTCCTGCGTGTCATTCCGGCAGAGGCAACTGCGCCCGCTCTCGTCGTCGTTGGCATCCTCATGATGCAGAACATTGCGGAACTCGACTTGCGCGATTTCGTCAAGGCCACGGCCTGTGTCCTGACGATTGTGCTCATGCCGCTCACCTTCAGTATCAGTGAAGGCCTGGCCATTGGGTTTGTCGTTTATGCCGCACTCATGGTCGGAACAGCGCGCTGGCGCGAGCTCTCGTTAACGTCGTGGATCCTGGCCGGGCTCTTTCTTCTCTATCTCATTTTTCGCTAACAGAAAAGTAGGGCCGAACCCGACAGCGGCCTAGCGAACGTCCGTGCGAAGCTTGATTTTGAGACGATTTTTTACTGGAATCGTAGTGTGCCCCACGGGGATGTAACGAGCTCCGTCACTGGAGCCGAGCGGGACCCGCCAGAACGGGCCGTCGCCTTTGCCACGACGCACTGGAGCGTTGTCCTGATGGCTCAGGGCGAATCCCCTTCAGCCCAGGCTGCGCTTGAAAAACTTTGCCGTACTTATTGGTGGCCTCTCTATGGGTTCGTTAGGCGACAGGGTTACAATCCGGAGGAAACACAGGACCTCGTCCAGGGTTTTTTCGCCATGCTGCTGGAACGCAAAGATCTTGATGCCGTGCGCCGCGAAAAAGGGCGCTTGAGATCCTACCTTCTAGCCTCCATGAAGAATTTCCTGGCCAAGGCACATCGCCGAGCCATGACGGTAAAGCGCGGAAAAGGAAGAATCTTGGTTCCATTGGAAGAACTGATGGCGCGCGAACAGGCAGATGTGGAGTTATCCAATATCCTGAGCGCTGACCGAATTTATGACCGGCGATGGGCCCTGACTTTGCTCGAGCAAGTCCTGGTGCGGCTCGGGCAGGAATATCAAAGGGCGGGCAATTCGGCCTTGTTCGAGCAATTGAAAGAACTGCTTACCGACGAGTCGGACCGGCCATCGCAGGCAGAAATCGCACAGAAGTCAGGCATGACCGAGAACGCAGTGAAGCAGGCGCTGCATCGGCTGCGTCTGCGCTACCGACTTCTGCTGCGCGAGGAGATTTCCCAGACTGTCACTGAGCCCGGTGACGTCGAAGACGAATTGCGATATTTCATTTCCATATTGCAGGCATAACCTCTGAGTGGATCTGGCACAGTACCTGGCGGTGAGTGCTCATTCGAAATCCGATTCAACCGGGGCGGACCGGGTTTGCCGGAAATGTGGCAGCAATATCCTGGCGGACGCGCCCCAGGGGTTTTGCAGCTTATGCTTGTTTAAGACGGGTCTTGCACGGCCGGGGCCTAACGAACATGCGTTCTTCGAATCGGGTGGGGCACAGGCACCCGCGGATTTCGACGATTATGAATTGTTGCAGGAGGTTGGTCGTGGTGGCCAGGGCGTAGTTTACAAGGCGCGGCAGAAAAGTCTGAACAGGATCGTCGCTTTAAAAGTCATCGGCGTTGTGCGGTGGGCAACAGAAGCGCACCTGAAAAGATTTCGCCTCGAAGCGGAGGCAGCGGCACGTCTGAATCATCCCTCCATCGTTCCAATTCACGAAATCGGTGAGCGCGATGGGGTTTGTTACTTCAGCATGAATTTCGTCGAAGGCGGCCAGCTCGACGAAATCGTTAGGCGCGAGGTAATGCCAGTCGCTCGCGCCGCCGAACTTATCGCCAAGCTGGCGCGAACGGTGCATTACGCCCATGAACGCGGCATTCTGCACCGCGACATCAAACCGGGAAATGTTTTGCTCGACGGCAAAGGAGAACCTCACCTGACCGATTTTGGCCTCGCTCGATTGGTCGAATCAGAAAGTGGGGTGACGCGGACGACGGACGTGATGGGCACGCCGAGCTACATGGCTCCGGAACAAGCCCGCCCCGATCACGCCATGACTACGTGTGCGACCGACGTCTATGGCCTCGGCGCTGTCTTTTACCAACTACTGACTGGGCGTCCACCTTTTGGCGGAGGCACGGCTTATGAAACGGTCCGGCTGCTTTTGGAAACGGATCCGATCAAACCACAGGTTTTAAATCCGAAGGTCGATCGCGATCTCAGCACGATCTGCCTGAAATGCCTCGAGAAAGAGCCGAAGAGGAGATACGCCAACGCGGCGGCGCTGGCCGAGGACATTGAACGCTGGCTGCGGCACGAGCCCATCCGCGCCCGCCGGATCGGCGTTCTCACGCGCGGTGGAAAGTGGCTGCATCGCAATCCGGCCTTGGCCTTCGCCTGTGCTTCGTTAGCGGCATTACTCGTCGCGATCGCACTGTTGATTTGGAAACCGGACCTGCTTCAAGCCCGGTCAGTCGCGGGGGTCGCAGTCTTGCCCTTTGAGAATCTCAGCGACGACAAATCGAATCCTGAATTCGCGGACGGTGTGCAGGACGATATCCTAACGAAGCTGGCTAAGGTGGCGCGCTTGAAGGTGATCAGTCGCACCAGTGTGATGCCATATCGCGGCCCCAGGAATATCCCACAGATCGGAAACGCACTCCATGTTTCGTACGTCCTGGAGGGAAGTGTCCGGCGGTCAGGCAGTCGAATTCATTTGAACGCGCAGCTCATTGATGCGCGGACGGAGGCGCATGTTTGGGCGGAACAGTTCGATCGCGATGTGGTTGAGACGTTCGCCATCCAAAGCGAAGTCGCGCAGAAAGTCGCCGAACGACTGCACGCTCCGCTTTCCGAGGCGGAACGACAATCGATTATGCGACCGCCCACCGCGGACCTGACCGCTTTCGATTTGTACAGCCGGGCGCGGAATCTCTTCCTCCGGGTCAGCTACAGCAACAGTAGCAAAGAAGACTTGTTGCAGGCGGCCAATCTTTTGGATCAGGCCGTGGCGCGGGATCCTTCGTTCTTCCTAGCCTACTGCCAACTGGTCTCGGTTCACGACTTTCTTTACTTGGTGGGCCACGATCATACTCCCACCCGGCTGGACCTGGCCGAGGCCGCTGTCCAGGCCGCATTTCGTCTTCAGCCTGACGCGGGCGAAGCGCACCTGGCCCGAGCGGAGAATCTTTACCGCGGCCATCTCGATTACGATGGCGCGCTGGCCGAGCTCAGGACGGCGCAGCAAACCTTGCCTAACGAATCGCGAATTTTGGAATTGCGTGGCTACATTGAGCGCCGGCAGGGAAAACATGAAGCAGCGGTGCGCAGCCTCGAGCAGGCCAGTGTGCTGGATCCACGGAACCTGTTTATTCTTCAGCAAATCGCTAACAGCGACATTCTGCTGCAGCGATTTGCCGAGGCGAGAGCAACGCTCGATCGCGCCCTGGCCTTCGAACCAAACGATCCGGAAAGCCGCGGCGCGCGGGCTTGGATTGACCTGGAGTGGAAAGCCGATCCCCGGCCGCTGCATCGGGTGATCGATTCATTGCGCGCCCAACACACTGTTCCGTTGGCCCGCATCGCGGATGGATGGCTGATTTGCGCTCTGGCCGAACGCGATGTCGTTAACGCGCGCACCGCGCTCATCGCGGCGGATCAAAATACGGCGTTGAACGATCAGGCTGTCCATTTCAGCCGGGCCTTTCTTGAGGGACTGATCGCCCGCATGGGCAACGATGACGCGGGAGCGCGCGCGGCGTTCACGCTCGCCCGGGACGAACAGCAGCAACTGGTGCAGGAGCAACCAAACTACGCGCCGACCTTGTGCGTGCTCGGATTGATCGACGCCGCCCTGGGGCACAAAGATGAGGCTTTGCGGGAAGGGCAGCACGCGGTGGAACTCGTTCCGGTGGAAAACGACGCGCTCAACGGACCTCTCGCGATCAAATACCTCGCCATGATTGCGGCCTGGACCGGCGAGAATGATCTGGCCTGCGAGCAACTTGCCTCCGCCCTTCGGAACCGAGGCACCATCAGTTATGGCTACCTCAAGCTTTTGCCATTCTGGGACCCGTTGCGCGGCGATCCACGGTTCGAGAAGATCGTGGCCTCCCTCGCGCCAAAAAACTAATCGCTCAGACGCGCGACTCTTCGCGTAACCTCGGCGGTACTTTGGGGCAGTACATGGCGAAAGAGGAATTAGTTATGAAAAGCTCAAAAACCAAATCCAAAGCCAAAGCTAACATTGAGAAGCAAGCGCAAGGCAAAGTGCGAGACCTCGTCCCAAAGAAGGACGCGCGTGGTGGCGACTTTCCTTTGAATTACGGCGGCGTGAAAATTGAGTACAAGCAACACTAACAACAATGGGATGCGGGTTTCTCCTGCGTGCGTGATGGATCGTAGACTGCAGCTCAGGAAATAGACCCGATAAATCCGTCAATTCGATAGCCAGCGATGAACCAAAAACCGAAAACATCTCGCAATTCGAAGACGCCCGTTCAAATCCGGGATCTGAATACGAAAAAAGATCCCAAGGGCGGCATTATCGCGGTGCTCATTGACTTGAACACGACGGGGCCCGCGCCGAAACCACCACCGCCGCCGCCGACACACAAATAGCCTGCAGCCTAACTAGTGGAGAAGTTGGTGGATCAGACGGGTCGCATTAGAGCGTCCTGGCTGAGATGGATTGCAGCACCAGGCCGGAAGATCGGCCTTCTAGCAGAGGCTTTCGAAGGCAGGCGACACGCCTGCCACCAGAGGAGAGGCCCGTGCTCTTTTCTAGCGAGAGAGGACAACGCGGCCATGCAGCACCTTATCATGGGCGGGCGGGTTACACTTCTCCCAGGGTGTGACCTGGCATAACAGATTTCGCACCGTAACCTCGCCGCAGGTTCGGGACAGTACTGATTGTGAAGAAGGAGACGAAATATGAATGACGTGAATTTCAGGATTCGCCTATCGAAAGTAGTGCGAAGCAAAAAATGGCAGCTCGTGGTCGCTCTTTGCCTTGTTAGTTTCCTGGCCGTGATACCGCCAAGGCCGCTCATGGCGGCGGGGGTTCCTCTCACGCTCGATATTTCCGCGAGTGTCGGGCCAATAGCGGTCCAGCTAAATATGACCAAGCCTGTGCTTCAGCCGACGACAGGTCTTTTCAACGGGACGTTGCACATGCATGCGCATGACGAGACGCAGACACCGGTCTTCAACGCGGACCTCGTGGCCACGGCGCAGGCCGCGGATGCAAATGTTCTTATCGGCGGGTTTCTTCCGGCGGCGCTCATCGTTAAGCAGGATGAACTCGGTGGCATGACCTTTCAGCAGGCTTCAGCGGACGCCCAGGCCAGGACAGGCGTCACGGTGACGTTCTTTAACGATGTCTCGATGGCCGAGTACGCGCTGCTCCTTGCGTTGATCGCCATAGTCTCCCTCAATCGTGTCCCTACTATTCAGCCCCAGCTTGGCGCGCAGGCCTGCGAGATTCGGACGCAATTGGCATCCGGTTTGACTGCCCTCGGTTTTCAAAATCCCCCGGATCCATGTAGCAGAAGCGGTGGCCTCTTACCGTAAGGTCGCCTGCTGCGCGATTAGAACGAATCGTTAGGGGACCGGCCGGGAATCCCCATGGGGTCGTTCCCTTCATGTAGGGCCCGGGCTGACACGGGATTGGCTTGTTATCAGCCGCCTTTCCTGTTACGACCCATTTTTCCTCCCTGCTTATGAAAACATCCGCACGATCTCTTCTCTTTCTTTCTCTTTTGCTGCTAAGCGCGTTTGCCGCTTCCGCCGGTATCTTTCCGGTGAATGACGTCCCCACCCTGAAGGCTGCCATCACGGCAGCCAATTTGAACGGCCAGGATGACACCATCGAGATGGCTGCCGGTGTTTATACCCTGACCGCGAGGGACAGCTTCCTCAACGGTTTGCCACTGGTGGGCGCTGATGGGGGACATCAACTCATCATCCACGGCAATGGCGCGACCATTCAGCGTATTCCTGCGATCGACGATGCGGCACACCGCTTTCGCATCCTGCAAACCGATAGCGGCGCTAATCTCACTCTCTCCGGATTGACCCTAACGAATGGAAACCCGGGAGGATTCCACGGCGGGGCCATTTACAATAATGCCAGCGAATCGAGCAATAGCACCCTCAC
>JADMIO010768917.1_pt1 | contig 10575 bp, 9 predicted proteins | sample 8958161 | NCBI WGS metagenome assembly JADMIO01 (sample SAMN16585339, study PRJNA669376) | soil metagenome | isolation source: Crop rotation soil | place: USA: Cullars Rotation, Alabama | collected 2011
GTTGGATGGAGGACGGCAAATTTTCCGATTCCCCAGAATTGCGGCGGGCGATGAAAGACATGATCGTGCTTTCCTATAACGAAGCGACGCATTATGTGCTGGATCGTTTGACCGAAACGACCAGCGGGCCGGAATTGCCTCCCGCCGAAATGGAAATTTGGAGCCAAAAGCGCAATGCGGTAAACCGATATTTTGCGTCGCGCGGTTTCGAGAAAATCAACGCCAATCAAAAACCGTGGTGTGAAGGCCCTTACGGTCGTGATCGGATTTTCGTCGGTGAGAAATATACGAATCGCAACGCGCTGACGACGGATGCGACCGCGCGGCTTCTGTCCGAGATTGCCACCCTCCAGGCGGTCACCGCGGATCGTTCGAAGCAAATGCTCGAATTGCTTTCGCGGCAAATCTCCGGAAAAAAGGAAGACGAAGAGGGCCAAGTGCGAGGTTTTACCGGGGCTGGATTGCCAGAGGGCTCCAAGCTGTGGTCGAAGGCGGGTTGGACGAGCACGACACGGCATGATGCTGCGTTTGTGGAACTTCCGAGCGGCAAAAAGTTCATCCTGGTGACCTTTACCGTAAATCACGCAACCGACACGGCGATTATTCCATTTGTGGCGAAAACGTTTGCGGCCAGTTTTTGACGGGCAGGGCGCACCGAGCGCTTGTGCGCGTGGGGTTGGCGCCTTACCCTGCGCGCCCGATGAATGTGGAGTTGTTGGCCAAAGCGAAATCGTTCGGTTTTTCCGACCGTCAAATCGCTCATTTAACAGGACAAACCGAAGACGCCGTCCGCGCCGAACGCAAGCGGATCGGGTTGATTCCATCCTTTCGCCTGGTGGACACCTGCGCGGCTGAATTTGAGGCCTACACCCCGTATTATTATTCCACTTACGACCGTGGCGATGACGAGGTAAAAGTCTCCGACAAGAAGAAGGTAATGATCCTCGGCGGCGGTCCCAACCGGATTGGGCAGGGGATTGAATTTGATTATTGCTGCGTGCATGCCGCCTTCGCGCTGAAGGAGGAGGACTACGAGACGCTGATGGTGAACTCGAACCCGGAAACGGTTTCGACCGATTACGACACCAGCGATAAGCTTTTCTTCGAACCGCTCACGCTGGAGGACGTGTTGCATATTTACGAGCGCGAGAAGTGTTGGGGGGCGATCGCGCAATTCGGCGGGCAGACGCCATTGAACCTGGCGCTCGGCCTCAAAAAGAATGGCGTTAATATTATCGGCACCTCGCCCGAAAGCATCGAAATCGCCGAAGATCGCAAATTGTTCGCGGCCATGTTGCGCAAACTGAACATTCCGCAACCGCCGAACGGTCTTGCAACCAACGAGGCGGAGGCTCTGGAAGCGTCGCGTCATTTGGGTTATCCCGTTTTGGTGCGGCCCAGTTTCGTGCTGGGCGGGCGCGCGATGCAGATTGTTTACAGCGACGCGGAGCTTTCGCATTACATGCGCTTTGCCGTCGAGGCTTCGCCGGAGCGTCCGGTGTTGGTGGATAAATTTTTGGAAGATGCCATCGAGGTTGATGTCGATTGCATCACCGATGTCGGGCGCTTTAAGAACCAGGGCGAAGGCACGATTGTCATTGGGGGCATGTTGGAGCACGTGGAATTTGCCGGCGTTCATTCTGGCGACGCGGCGATGGTCCTTCCGCCACATAATTTGAGCGAATCGATCATCAATACCATTCGCGAATACACGCATGCCATGGCGCGCGAGCTGAAAGTGATCGGCTTGATGAATGTGCAATACGCCGTGAAGGACAACATCGTTTACGTTCTCGAAGTCAATCCCCGCGCCTCGCGCACTGTGCCATTTGTCAGCAAGGCCATTGGCGTGCCGCTTGCGAAGCTCGCCGCCAAAGTGATGGCGGGCCAAACACTCAAAGACCTGAAATTCACCAATGAGATTTGGCCGAAATATTGGGCCGTTAAGGAATCGGTTTTCCCGTTTAATCGTTTTCACGGTCAGGACATTTTGCTCTCCCCGGAAATGCGTTCCACCGGCGAAGTAATGGGCCTCGACGACGATCTCGGCATCGCCTACGCCAAGTCCCAGATGGCGGCCAACTCGCCCTTGCCGATGAGCGGCAAAGTGTTCATTAGCGTGAGCGAAGCGCATAAGACCGACGTTGCGCCCATCGCCAAAATTTACGCGGACCTCGGGTTTCAAATTGTTTCCACTGCGGGCACGGCGACCGTTCTTGAAAAAGCGGGCCTCCAGGTTGAGCGCGTCTTCAAACTCACCGAAGGCCGCCCCAACACGATCGACCTGTTAAAGAATCGCCAAATCCAACTCGTCATCAACACCCCGAGCGGCCAAACCCCGCGCGCAGACGAAATCAAAATCCGCACCACCGCCGTCTATACTGGCACGCCCATTATGACTACTCTGAGTGGCGCCAAGGCTGCCGCCCTTGGCATCGCGGCTCTCAAGCGCACAGGGTACGATGTGAAGACGGTCCAGGAATATTTCTAGAATGAATTCGCAAAGTCTTTCCAAATCAGGCACCTTTCTTTCATGAGCTTGGATCAACTTGAGGCCACAATCCTGCGATTGCCAAAAGACGAGCGCCGCCGTTTTGCCCAATGGTTTTACGATCATGAGAATGATTTGCTTGATATCGACAGAGATGGAAAAGCCAATCCTGAGGTGGAAGCGGAGTTGGAGCGGCGTTGGGAAGAGATCAAGGCAAATCCCAGCCTGGCTGTTCCAGTTACGAGGCAATGGTTTAATCACATGAAAGAACGCTTTGCACGTGATCGCGCTGGTAAAACACCGGCTGTTTGATTGCGATTTAGAAGAGGCGACGGAAAATGCAATTCGAGCCGTTGCGAAAGCTCCCTTGCAATTTCCGGTTCGGTATAAGAATTATCGAAGAATTCGGCTATCCAGGTTTCCTCACAGCATTTATTTCAGGATTGAGGAGGAGGCCGTGTATATTCTTGCTTTAATCCATGGTTCCAGGGACGTTGAGGAAGCGCTCCGACAAAGAATCCGCACAATCGAGTTTTAGGCCGATCTACGAGTTCCATTGCCAAATTTGCTCCTCGTCCGCACGCACGCCGGACATTTCGTTTCTTTCCAATTCGAGGAATGCAACAGAATTTCGCTGTCTTTATTTCTAGGGCGCGGTTTAAAACTCATTTGCTGAGCCGGTAAAACTTCGAAGTTCCCGCTGGGAACCGGTTGGTCACGCTAAAATTGAGTCCGTCCAAGCCCGGATTAGCGGTCACGAGCTGCCACGGCGGGTTCAGATCGATGCTTGAGTAAAGCACGAAGTCCGCAAAGGTGGATGGCCAGCGAACGATCACGTCGCCAGCGTTGTCGCGGAAGACCTGGAGATTTGGAAGATTCACGACGACCTCGGGGCCCAGGGTGGTATCCCATATCTGTAGTGCGTTCGCGCTGATGCTAAAAACCCGGTCGCCCTTCCCAAAAATATCCATGAGCGAGCGTCCCGTACTCCGAATATCTGCGCGCCGCAGAACCGCGGGAGCTCTCAAATCCACGACTTCCAGGTCGGTGAAGCCCGGCCCATTCCCGACGAAAACGCGTTGATCCCCCGCAGCCATTAGCGAAATTCCCGTGCCTGGGTAGCTGCCTAAAAGAGCAAGATTGCCCGCAAGACCCGCATTATACGCGTGCAACCCGTCGTTGCTGGACGCGATCAACACTGAGCCGACCACTTTCAAATTAGGTGCATAGGCGCTGGAAGCGACGGATGCCGACAACGTCAAATGAGCCGGATCGGAGGCATTCAGAAGACGAATGTTCTCAGCGGCCGTGTAAACGGCGTTACCGTTGGCGGCCACGACCGGCGCAAAACCCTGCTTAAGTTGCGAAACTTTGACGGGCGTACTGGGATCGCTAACATCGAGCGCCAACAGTCCTTCAAGGGTCGGTTCCCCCATCCAATTGCGCGTAAATGTAATTTCCGGACGCGGCCAGGCCCCAGATTCCGCTCGTTGTTTTATAACTGCTTTCATAAGTCGGCGCAGCGGCATGGCTCAGGTCGTAAATATCGATTCTTCGGTTTGATACTGCGAAAAGATTTTTTCCCGAAAGGACCAGAAAAACCTGCTGATCCTTCGGCAAAAAATCTCCGATCTTTTGTGGTTGATCCGGATTGGATACATCCAACACTAAAACCCTGCCCCGAATATTCGAAACATAGGCGTAGTTCCCGTTGACGACCACACTCCGCAAACTCGTCGCTTCGCCAAAGATTCCTTTGCGGACTGGGTCCGAAAGATTCGCGACATTCAAAATCAATAGCCCGCCGCCATTGCTAGCCAGGAAAAAATCGGCTTGAGACGCGTCCAATCCTGTGACGGCGCCATTGCCATAATAAATCTGACTCAAAACCGGCTTGGTGAGGTCCGTCAAATCAACGACTCTATATTGATTTGAACGGTCCGAAGTGATCGCAGTCCCTCCTGACACAGTTAAGATCGATGCCGTCGTTGAAGGGGAAATCCCAATTCTGGATGGACTCACTGGATTGCGAATGTCGAACACCATGAAGAAGTCCGCTTGCTTGGAAGGGATCCGGGCGACGAAAAATGCGTAATCGCCCTCCAGGTCCATGTCGTATGCATAACCGGGCTCTTCGTCCATGGCGGCGCCGCCCACGGACAGGATCACTTGCGGGTCGGTAACATCCAGGATCATTAGACCGGCTTCAGCTACCGCCATGTAAGCTAAGGCGTGTCTTCAAATTGACCTAACCCAGTCCAACACCGCTGCCAGACACAAGAACGCAAAGAATGTGATGTCCAGTTTGTCGTAGCGCGTGCCGACTCGACGCGGTCGTTTGATGCGTTGAAAGAAGTTTTCCACCCGATGCCGTCGCTTGTAGTGGCCACGATGGTAGCGGGCCGGATGGCGTCGGCCAGAGCGCGGCGGAATGCACGGCTGACTCCTGGCTTCGGTGATCCGCAGGCGAAAACGATCGCCATCGTATCCTTTGTCCGCGACGAGTCGCTTGCCTTTTGGAAAGACGATCTCTTCGGCGGCGATCATGTCATTGCGTTGCCCAGGCGCGAGCGCCAACTGCAATGCTCGACCCTTGGCGTCCACCAACGCTGTCACCTTGCAGTTGAGGCCTCCCTTGGTGCGCCCAAGACATTGATTTTCTTGGCCGCCCGCGGGACCGGCGCCGTCCTGGTGAACTTTAATGTGTGAAGAGTCCAGATGGCGAAGGACCCCTTCGCCGTTTTGCGCAAGCGCATCCAAAAGCGATGCCCATAATCCGGACTGGGCCCAGCGATACCATCGCGTATAAACCGAACTCCAAGGTCCAAAGTCAGCGGGAATATCTCTCCATGGACAGCCAGTTCGCAAAACATAAACCATCGCTTCGACCATGAGACGGTCATCCTTGGGAGGGCGTCCAGAGCTGCTGTGTGTTCTCGATTTTCGGAAGCGGTTAAGTTAATTTTTTTAGCCTCGCCCAAATGGGTTCTGGCAAAACCAAGCGCGTGTTAGTTGACATAGAGCTGAATCATCCGACTCAATCCGCCTGTGTTTGTTCGATTTTCTTGGCTCTTTTCGAATTTGAAGACACGCCCTAGATTATCTCGCACCTTCACTTTCCGAACCCAGTTGGCCGTGTCGAACTTCCCGAGAAATTGAGGATGGGCCGGATCGCTGAGGCTGTAAGCTTGCAAGCCATCAACGCTGCCTACAAAAAGACGCGAGTCATTCACAGCCACGGTTAAGGCCGCGCCGGGAATGTCGAGGATGCCGGGAACAGTTGGATGCGCCTTGTCAGTCATGTTCACCACATAGACATCGACGCCCGAAACTCCGGACGCCACGGCATATAAGTAATTGCCGTAAGAAACAGTTTGATCCCCGACAGGCGCGCCGCCAATTCCAGCGGTTAGATTGGTTGAACCGAGGAGCGCCGGATGCTCCCTGTCAGTAATGTCAACGATCTGCAAATATCCGGAGGCGGAAAGCAGATACGCAAAATTTCCGTCGATCGTAACCGTGGCGGGGGCAGTTGCTCCGGCTGGGTCGGAAGGCGCTGTCCATTCCCCACGGCTGGTGATGGATTGGGCGCGAATCGTAAAATGACTGATCGCGATGAGTGCAATGAAATACAACGAACCAAGACGAGAGAATGTCTTCTTCATGGTTAGGCCCTTCACCGAAGGATTCACCGATCCCATTTATTAGCAAGTCGAAATTCGAGCATAATCGGAGTCGCATTGCGAAAAATATCAATGCCATCAAGGGTGACATCGCTACCTGGTAGGATGAGCGCCTTCCTTTTTGATCTATTAAAGAGGCATTCTCGAAATTAACATCGGCGGCATGCCGGCAGTCGTTTTTTTTCTCATTTTGGTGTTGGGTTTGGCGCGTTCAGTTGCGGCGGAGGATTTTGACGTCGTGATCTATGGCGGCACTTCCGCTGGCGTGGTGGCGGCGGTGCAGGCGAAGCGAATGGGGCGGTCAGTGGTTCTGGTTTCGCCGGATAAACATTTGGGCGGACTTTCCAGCGGCGGGATTGGGTTTACGGATACCGGGAACAAGGCGGTGATCGGCGGATTGGCACGGGAGTTTTATCATCGAGTTTATTTGCATTACCAGAAACCCGAGGCGTGGCGTTGGCAGAAACAATCGGAATATGGGAACAAAGGGCAGGGGACGGAGGCAATCGACGGTGGGCAGCGGACGATGTGGATTTTTGAGCCGCATGTGGCGGAGGCAATTTTTGACGAGTGGTTGAAGGAGTTGGGAATTCGCGTGGACCGGGACGAATGGCTAGATCGCGAAAAGGGGTTGCGGAAGGTGGGGGGGAGAATTGTTTCGATGGGGACTTTGAGTGGGAAAATCTATGAGGGGCGGATGTTTATTGATGCGACGTATGAAGGGGATTTGATGGCGGCAGCGGGCGTTTCGTATCATGTGGGGCGGGAGGCGAAGGCAACTTACAATGAGGAATGGAATGGAGTGCAGACGGGTGTGTTGCATCATCGCCATCATTTCGACGTTTTGAAGCAAAAGATTAGTCCTTACAAGATTCCGGGGAATCCGAAGAGCGGCTTATTGCCGCGCGTGAACGGGGAGCCGCCGGGAATTTATGGCGAAGGCGATGGCAAAGTGCAGGCGTATTGCTATCGGATGTGCCTAACGGATGTGGCTGAGAATCGCTTGGCATTTCCGAAGCCGGAAAACTATGACGCGAGCCAGTATGAGTTGTTGTTGCGAGTGTTCGCGGCGGGGTGGCGGGAGCAATTCGACAATTCTCAACCAATCCCCAATCACAAAACAGACACAAACAACCATGGCCCCTTCAGTACGGATAATATTGGCTACAGCGATGACTATCCGGAGGCGAGTTATGAGCGGCGGCGGGAGATCCTGCAAGAGCACGAGAATTATCAAAAGGGATTGATGTATTTTATGGCGAACGATCCGCGCGTGCCGGAGCCAGTGCGGACTTCGGTGGCGAAATGGGGTTTGGCGAAGGATGAGTTCGTCGATAATGGAAATTGGCCGCACCAAATCTACGTGCGGGAAGCCCGGCGGATGGTGGGGAATTTTGTGATGACGCAGATCATTTGCAAGGCGCCGAGAGGACGCCCGATTCGGTAGGGATGGGAAGCTATGGAATCGATTCACATAACATCCAGCGTTATGTAACGCCGGAGGGTTATGTGCAGAATGAGGGCGACATCGGAGTGGGTTTGAAGGCTCCGTATGCGATCGCTTATGGTTCAATCATCCCGAAAAAAGACGAGTGCGAGAATTTGTTGGTTCCGGTTTGTGTTTCAAGTTCACACATTGCGTTTGGGAGCATCCGGATGGAGCCGGTGTTTATGATTTTGGCACAGAGCGCGGCGACGGCGGCAGGCCTGGCGATCGAAGGTAAGTTGCCGGGCAAGATGTGGAATACGCGACGTTGGAGGGGCGGTTGCGGCGCGATGGGCAGGTTCTGGAGTTTGGGAAGAGATAAATCTTTCGGCGGCGGGCAAAACTGCCATTGACGGAGCCGCAGCCCCCCGTCATTTTGAGCGCCCTTTATGGCCAAGATCGCGCGCGCGTTGCTTTCCGTTTCTGATAAAACCGATCTCGTTCCTTTCGCAAAGGAACTGGCGGCTGCTGGAGTTGAATTGATTTCGACGGGCGGCACTGCCAAGGCTTTGCGGGACGCGGGGCTGCTGGTGAAAGACATCAGCGAACACACTGGATTTCCGGAAATGTTGGATGGGCGGGTCAAAACGTTGCACCCGAAAGTACATGGCGGGCTCCTTTATATCCGCGGCAATGCCACTCACGAGGCGGCCGTCAAACAGCACGAAATTTCCCCCATCGACCTTGTCGTCGTGAATCTCTATCCGTTCGAACAGACTGTCGCCAAACCGCACGTTGAGTTGCACGAAGCGATTGAAAACATCGACATTGGCGGGCCCTCGATGCTCCGCAGCGCCGCCAAGAATCATGATAGCGTGACCGTGATCGTTGATCCGGCGGATTACACTGAGGTTGCCGCGCAAATTAAGGCTGAGGGCAACACTTCGCTCGCGTTGCGGCGCAAGCTGGCCGCGAAGGTTTTTGCCCGCACGGCCGCTTATGATGGCGCTATTGCCACGCATTTAGCGGGCGCGTTTGGGGAGGGTGAACCTGAATTGCCGAAGACGCTCGCTGTCCAGGCGCCGCTGGTCCAACCGCTTCGCTACGGTGAAAATCCGCATCAACGCGCGGCTCTTTACGGGCGCTTCTCGGAATATTTTCAGCAGCTTCACGGCAAGGAACTTTCCTACAACAACATTCTTGATCTCACTGCCGCCGCGCAATTGATCACCGAATTTGCCGGCGAAGGGCCGACGCTTGCCATTCTTAAACACACGAATCCGTGCGGTGTTGGGCAGGGGAAGAATTTGCGGGAAGCTTGGGATCGCGCTTTTGAAACCGACAAGCAAGCGCCATTCGGCGGCATCATCGCTGTCAATCAGGCGCTTGATCTCGAAGTGGCCGAGGCCATTAGCGAAATCTTTTCGGAAGTGATCATTGCGCCTGAGTTCCATCCCGACGCTCTGGCCGCTTTGCAAAAGAAGAAAAACCTCCGGTTGCTGAGAATGCTCAAGGCGCCGAGCGGCCCTAAGGCATTTGATATTCGCAGCGTGGGCGCGGATTCCTATCTTTTGCAGGATCGCGATCTTAAACGCACGACTCGCGACGATCTTAAAGTCGTGACCAAACGCACGCCGACCGATGAAGAATTTGCAGCGATGCTTTTTGGCTGGAAGGTGGTGAAGCATCTCAAATCAAATGCCATCGTTTACGTTGGGCCTGGGCGGACGCTCGGTGTCGGCGCAGGGCAGATGAGCCGAGTGGATTCCAGTCGCATCGCGGTGTGGAAAGCGGGCGAGGCTGGACTCGCTCTGCGTGGCAGCGTAATTTGCAGTGACGCCTTTTTCCCTTTCCCGGATGGACTCATTGCCGCGGCGGAGGCGGGCGCCACCGCCGCGATACAACCGGGCGGCTCCGTGCGTGATCCAGAGGTCATCGCCGCCGCCGACGAGCGCGGCATGGCCATGGTTTTCACCGGGGCGCGCCATTTCCGGCATTAATAAATGAACACATTCAAACGGCGGAAATTTTTTGGTTTCAGCGCCTTTGGCTTCGGTGGGTTTTCGCTTTTGAATTGGATACGTCCCCGCGCTGCCGATCAACCAGGTGCAAAAACTGCCGGGGCGATCAGCGGACGTTCCGATAGCCTTCAAGAAAAAATCAGACTGCTGGAACAAGCCTGGCAGAAAAAAGATTTTCGTGTGGCTCGCGCGTTGACGCATTCGCTGCGCAGCACCATTCTGCAAGCTCAAGCCGAGGAAATGGCTCTCGGCGTTCCCTTGGTTCCTTCCAGCCAATTTGGAACTGTTGAATCGCTTGCTTCTTCATGGCGCGACTTTGCTGCCGGGTGGAAGTTTTACAAAACATTCGAGCTTTCGGAAACCGCTGGCCAGCCTCGTTCATCAGAGCCCGTCGAAATCCTGCTCGCATTCCTCTCCGAGCAAGCGACCTCGCTTCGGCGCGAGCTGCGCATAGCGCGCGTTCTCGATGGCGCCTTAATTGAAACGCACAGCCAGGTTTTTGATGAAGCGCGTCGTGGCCGCGAACGCTTCTGCCGCGTGCTTTTTCAAGCCGACTCTAGCTCCAGGCAAAAGCAAACGTACATGGTCTTTTTCGGAAATCCGAATGCGGAACTGCCGGAATATCCCAGCGACCTGCAAGTCACGGGCGCGGGCGTCGCTCTCGACATCGAGAACGCTCATTTTAAAGCCTCGCTCTCTCGCCAAACCGGCCAGCTCGAGCGAATTACTCTCAAGCGCGAGCACGGCCTTGAAATTTTCTCTGGGGGCGAAGGCCACGGCGAGCCGGCGGGAATCGATTGGGCGCATGATTATGTTGATGCCGATAGCTTCCAGAAATTCCGCATCACGTTGTGGGACGAGTGTCCGGATTTTGAAGTCATTCGCGGCCCGCTTTGCATCATCGTCCGTCGCTGGGGTTTTCCCTTCTCGCCTGTTCATCCGCTCTTTTCGCCG
>JADMIO010921860.1_pt1 | contig 10574 bp, 2 predicted proteins | sample 8958161 | NCBI WGS metagenome assembly JADMIO01 (sample SAMN16585339, study PRJNA669376) | soil metagenome | isolation source: Crop rotation soil | place: USA: Cullars Rotation, Alabama | collected 2011
AACGAAAGGCCCAGTCTTTCGACTGAGCCTTTCGTTTTATTTGACCATGTTGGTATGATTTAAATTAATACGACTCACTATAGGGTCAGTGCGGCCGCGACTTCAAGTCACGTGAATTCCAAGCTTCGGATCCCACTGTGCTGGAAAGCATATCATCCACCGCGCAAACAAGCGGCAGGTACTTCGCAATCGGACCAATAACACTCCCGAGCTCTTCGTACCGGCGACCATCGTGCGCGACACCAATCAGCAAATCCGGCTGCCCTGTAAGACGCCACAGCAATGCATACAACGCTGCCAGCAGCATCGTGGAGACCGGAACGTTGTGGCGGATTGCCAATACCTCGATCGTCGCAAACTCGATCGTCTGTTCCTCGGAGCGTGTAATCCACTCTGTCGTGCTCGAAGCAGAACGCTCGAACGGCAGCTTCAGCGCTGCTGTTTCCGACAGGTCACGTTTGCGCCAGTACAGCTTTCCGGCTTCAGCCTCGGCGGATTCAAGCAAATCGCTCTGCCACGCGGAGAAGTCGGCATACTGCATCGGCTCTTCCTCGACTGCTCCTGCGTACGATTGGCCCAGCTCCTTTATCAGGTTGCGCAAGCTTGGACCGTCCGCGCAAAACGCAGGCAGACTGAAAAACAGCAGGTGCTTGTTTGGCGCCAGTCGTAAAAGCCTCACCTCGAGCTGCTCTGAAGTTGGCGCAGTAAAAAGCTCGTCGATCTGAGCGTCATTCATCTCGATCGTAACGTCGACGTTCTCGTCGATGACCTGGAGTGGCAACTCCATGCCCGGAATGATGTCGAGACGCGTTCGCAGAATCTCGTGTCGCGCCACCACGTCCTGAACCGCAAGCTGCAACGTGTGTACGTCCAGCTCGCCGTCGAGCATGAACGCACAACGCGCGCAGTATCTTGCGGCGCCGTCCTGTTGAATCAGGCGCCAGACACGTTCCTGCTGCGACGACAGCCGAAACCCTTCGATGACCTTATTTTCCATTTCTTGGTGGCTAACTTATGGTGTGCCGACGGCGCGGCGCTTCGCTTTCTTCAAGCTCTTCGATCCGATCTCTTCGAATGCTTTGCCTTTATCAGACAGTCGCGCGCGGTCGGCCTGGGTGAGCATCTCAACCAGCGTGTCGAGACGCGCTTCGGGTTGTTGGACCACGATGCTAATCAACGTCTCGAACAAATCCAGCAGGCGCGTGATTGTCGTTTGCACAAACAGATCAGAGTTGTACTCGAGCATCAACTGCATTCCCTGCCCGCTCTCCCACACACGCAACACCAGATCGAAATGAGCAACTGTGTACTCGAGCGGAAGCGTGCTGATCGTTAGTGACTTGGCGTTCACCGTAGTGCGCGGCGCATTCTGATAGACGAAGGAAACCTGGAACAGCGGGTGATGGGCCGGCGAGCGCTCAATCTTTAGCGCATCGACGAGGCGATCGAACGGCATGTCCTGATGAGCGTAAGCACCGAGTGTGACTTCACGCACGCGTCCCATCAACTCGCGAAACGTCGGATTGCCCGTCAGGTCTGTGCGCATGACCAGTTCGTTGACGAAGAAGCCGATGAGCGACTCAGTCTCACTGCGATTGCGGTTCGCCACGTCAGTGCCTACGACAATGTCGCTTTGTCCTGTGTAGTAGTGCAGCAGGGTGCTCAAACAGGCGAGCAACGTCATGTACAACGTCGCTTCTTCACGGCGGCTCAACTCTCGCAACGATTGCGTGAGCTCCGGCGAGAGCAGTGCAAACTGGCTTGTGCCGCGATAGGTTTGAATCGCAGGCCGCGGCTTGTCAGTCGGTAACTCCAATCGCGCGGGTGCGCCTTTCAATTGCTGCTGCCAGTAGTCGCGCAGTCGATCGAAGACTTCATCACGAAGCCAGTTGCGCTGCCACACGGCGAAGTCGGCATACTGCACGGTCAACTCCGGCAACGACGCCGGCCGCTGTTCGAGATACGATTCGTACAACACCGCCATCTCGCGCACAAACACATTCACGGACCATCCGTCAGTGATGATGTGATGGATCGTAAAAATGAAAATGTGTTCTTCTTCGGCGGTGCGCAGCAGCAGGCAACGAAGCAAGGGCGCGCGCGCGAGCTGAAAAGGCTTCTGCCCTTCTTCTGTTATTACACGCCGCACTTCAAGCTCACGCTCCGGCACGTGACGCAGATCACGTTGCGGTAAGTTGAACGGCGCCGGCGGCAAAATCCGTTGCGCCGGGCTGCCATCGTCGGAAGTGACGAAATATGTTCGCAGCGAAGCGTGGCGGCGCAGCACTTCGTTAATGCTGTGCTCGAGAGCTTCCACGTTGAGCTGACCTTTTAGCAAGTAGGCAGTACGCAGGTTGTACAGCGACGTGTTCGACTCGAGCTGATCGAGAAACCAGAGTCGTTGCTGTGCAAACGAAAGTGGTATTGGTCCACCGTTCATCACCGGAATGATTGGCGGCGCGATGAGTGCGGTAACGTCAGCGGCGTCGATCTTTGCGGCGAGTGCGCTCACGGTTGGGTATTCGAAGACGTAGCGGAACGGCAACTCGACGCGGAAGAGATCGCGGATACGCGAGACAACTTGCGTAGCGAGGAGTGAGTGTCCGCCCAGCTTGAAGAAGTTGTCGTGGATGCCGACTCGCTCGATCCCAAGCACTTCAGTCCAGATTTCGGCCAACTGTTTTTGAATTGGATCGGATGGTTCGACGAAATTCGCCTCCAGCTCCGGACGCGCCCGGCGCTTGCGGTTCTCGATCACCTTGAGCACCTGCTCCGGATCGGACAAATCCAGCGCAATACGACTGAACAACTGTGATTTCTCGGACATGATGATTGTTGGGCTATTTAAACGTTAGTGAAGGTTTGTCTGAAGTGGTTTTAGCTTGATCGCTTCCAGCTGCGAGGTGCTCCGAGGAGCACGATGTTTATAGCCTTACATCCTAATAGCTGTGCGCTCCAGCGGAGCGCCATGTGCTTTGGTGGTTACAGTTACATTCCGCTCCTAACGGAGCGGGAAAGATTAGGGATTTGAGGGCTATAAACATGTTGCTCCTCCGGAGCAAGACCTTTGATTCCACGGAGATGACTTGTCGGGCAAAGCCTCTGGAGCAAGACCTTCGCTTCCACGGAGATAACTTGTCGGGCAAAGCCTCTGGAGCAAGAACCTCGATTCCACGGAGATGACTTGTCGGGCAAAGTCATTCTTCAATCGCCAGCGTGTGCTTTTTCTTGTCTGTGCGCGGTGGTTTCGTCAAGCGTGAGCAGGTGCTCGGTCGGGAATTTGAAGCTCCATGCGCCGTCGCTCAATTCTCCAAACCGCGTACCAACCTGAGAAAGAAAATCCTGCGCCGGCTGGTTTTTCCTGGTGCGGAGAAGGCGCACATTGACAAATTGTTTGCGACGCTCGTAAGCAATCATTCCAAGCCTCGCGAGCATTCGATGCTCCAGCTTGCGACCGAGCGCGCGGCAACTGAGCAGGAAGGTGTCAACATTAATAGCATCAGCACCCGACTCGAAAATCATCACGCCGACCAGGCCGTAATCACCAAAGCGGTCGCTCGCTTCCAGCACGAGTGTCTCGAGTTGAGAAAGGTTTCTCAGCTCGCTTTCAGAGCGCTCGATGTTAGTGAAGTTAAACTGATTGGTCCTTTGCGTTAGTTGCGCGACTCGCGCCAGTTGATGCGGCGCCATCTCTGAAATCCGCATTTCCAGTTCGATGGCGGCTAGAAAATCTTCCAGGCTCAGTGAGTCGCTTCGCAAGCGTTCGCGTTTTTGATTCTGCTGATAGAGTTCCGTGCGTTGTCGATCCGCGTCGGTTACCTTCAAATGATCGAAGGCCCAGACGTGCCTTAGAAACTTGGGAATCCGTTCGGCTTCAACCGGAAGTTGCAGCGTCAGAACATCCGGACACTCAGCCTGCATCTGCATACAGATCACCGGATCGTTATCGACGAAGATAAAGCTATCGAGTCCGAGTTGTAGCTCTGCGGCCAGAGCTTTGATATTTTCCGTTTTCGATTGCCAGTTGATTCGCCAGGCCGCCAGGTGCTCAGGCCGCAGCACCATCTCCGGATGTTGTTTGAAGACGGCGAGCGCATCTTCCTCATTGTTCTGGCTGCACAAACAGAGCAGCATTCCCTGTTCGTACTGCGCCAACATGAATTCCTGCAGCGCCCGGCGCGGCGCATCTATCTCAACGGCAAGTGGACCATCTTCGCCGCAGACGCCTTTCCAAAGAGTTTCATCGCAATCCAAAACGATGACCTTGTAAGGACGACGCTTGAGGGCAGACACCTTGCGGGCGAGCATCATTCCCAGCGCCGTGAAAAACGCCGGAGTGTAAGGCACTTGTCCGAGTTGATCTCGTTGAGCATCGTAATAATCCAGCACCGGGTAAGTCGCGGCGAGTTCGGCGGTCGTTACGCAATACACGCCATCGCTGTTCTTGAAACTGGCTGCCAGCAATTCCTCCATCCGTTGGAAGAATTCGGCTGTTTGAGGTTCGGATAAAATATTCGGCGCGTTCGGGCAAAGACAGAGTAGGTATGGTGTTGTCGAACTTTCTGCGGCAGAATTCAACGCGCGTACAAAGTCGTGTACACTGCGCTCGATCTCTTCCGGCGCGATAACCAGCGAATGAGTTTCCGTGATGTCGTCATGCGACCGCCGGCCCCAATCCTGCAACCTGACCAGAATAACGTTGACCCCATTCCGGTTGGTTGCCATCAGACTTGAAGGCTGAAGAAGCTGCTGAAACACCTGGTTGAAAGGTGCGAAAGCGCAGTGGGCCGGAATCTCGAGCTCCTGCATCCAGAAATCCAGCGAATCTTCGACCGGCTCCGCCGTAAACGTAGCCGCGATCGCGATCGTCTGTTCCTGCTTGCCGGCACGAGCTTGCTGAGCTCGGGCTTCCAATTCTTCCGGCAGCATGAAGGAAGATAATGTTAGCTCAGGTTCGCTCAACAGTTTTTCAAGCGTCGCCCGATATCCTTCCACAAGCTGCTTGATTGTTTCGTCCTCGAATAAATCAGCTCGATACTCACACCAAAACCTCATCGACTCCGGATACTCTTCAGCGATAAATCTCAGATCGAGTGATGAAGCATCGTGCGCTGACGGAATCATGCTGGCTTCGAGCGTCGAGCTGAAGTCGTAAGTTCGAGGAAAGTTCTGCAGCAGGAAAGCGACGTTGTACAAGGGGTTTTGATCCGGCCGGCGCTCAGGGTTGGCGGCTTCGACGATCTTCTCGAACGGGCAATCATGGTGAGCATACATCCCAAGCACGGTGTTCTTGATTCGCCCGAGCAGTTGCAGTCCGGTCTCCTCTTGCGAGGTTTCTGTACGGATGGGCAAAAAGTTCATAAAGCAGCCGATCAGATTTTCCGTTTCCACCCGGTCCCGATTGGCGACTACCGTGCCCACCACCATATCCTTCTGCTCCGTCCATCTGAAGAGCAGAATCTTTAACGCCGCCAGCAGGATGATAAAGGGTGTAGCTTCCTGGCTTAGGCTGAAGCTCTTCAGTTGCTTCACAAGGGCATTCGGGAGCGACACGGAATAGCGTGCGCCTTGAGCGAGCGCTGTAGTAGTGGAATGATCTGCCGGCAGTTCGAGCGCGGGTGGAGCCCCTGCAAGCTGTTTCTTCCAGTAAGCGAGCTCTGATGCCAGTGCCTCACCGTGCAGCCGGTGGCGCTGCCAGACAGCATAATCCGCGTACTGAATCGGGAGTTCAGTCAACGTTGGTTGCACCCCTTCAGAGAATGCTGCATAAAGCGTCGAGACTTCGCGAACAAATACGACCATGGACCAGCCGTCCGAGATGATGTGGTGCATCGTGAGCAGCACTACATGTTCCTCGCTGGCCAACCGGAGCAATCTAATCCGCAACAATGGGGCCCTTGTCAGGTCAAAAGAGCGCTGTGCCTCGTCCTTACTTAACGCCAGCACCTTCGTCTCCTGTTCGGCCCTGGTCCATCCACTCAAATCCTCCAGCGCCAGGCTAAACGGTTGCGGCGGCTCAATCACTTGCACGGGCGAGCCATCCACCGTTACAAATTTTGTGCGGAGCGCTTCGTGCCGGCTCAACACTTCGTTGAGACTCTGCTCCAGCGCCGCGATGTTGAGCACACCTTTGAGGCGCACGGCCTGGTGCATGTGGAAGAAACTACTGCGCTGGTCCAGTTGACTCAGAAACCACAAACGTTCTTGCGCAAAGGAAAGCGGCAGATGACCTGCGCGCTCCACGCGTTCGATAGGCGGAAGCACTGGACCATGCTCGCCAGCCATCATCGTTTCAATGCGAGCCGCCAGCCCCGCGACCGTCGGTGACTCAAACAGACTGCGCAACGGCAGCTCCACACTAAACTTCTCGCGCACGAGCGAAACTAGCCGTGTCGCCAGTAGCGAGTGACCTCCCAACTCAAAGAAGTTGTCATGAATCCCAACTCGCTCCACGCGCAACAACTCGCCCCAGATACCTGCCAGGATCTCTTCCGTCTCTGTCCGCGGCGCTTCGTACTCTCTCCCCGACTCTGCCCGGCTCGCCTCTACCTCCGGCAGGGCACGTCTGTTCACCTTCCCGTTCGGCGTCAACGGCATCTTGTCGATCACCATGAACACTGATGGGATCATGTACTGCGGCAATCGCTCGCGTGCATGTTGTCGTAACTCGCTCTCGTTCAGTGTCTGGCCTGCCTGCATCACGAGGTACGCGACCAGCCGCACGTCATCTGCTTCTCCCTGAGCCACCACTACACATTCCTGCACGGTTGAATGACTGCCCAGCACCGCTTCGATCTCGCCCAATTCAATGCGATAGCCACGCAGCTTCAACTGCTGGTCGGCCCGTCCCAGATACTCAACCAATCCATCTGCTCTGAAGCGCGCCACGTCGCCTGTCCGATACAGCCGCGCGCCCGGTCTCGTGCTGAACGGATCCGGAATGAAACGCGACGCCGTCAGTTCGGGTCGCTGCAGATAACCACGCACCACGCCCTCACCGCCGATGTACAGTTCCCCAGCCACATTCACCGGCGCCGGCGTCAGGTGCTGGTCCAACACGTACAGTTGCGTGTTGGCGATGGGCCTGCCGATCGGAATCGTGTGTAGAGAACCGGTGAGCCGATACGTCGAAGACCAGATGGTGGTCTCAGTCGGGCCGTACATGTTGAGAATCGAGGCTGGGGACGAGGCTTTTAGCTGTTGGGCCAGGGTGGTTGGCAACGCTTCACCGCCGAGCAATAACGTATTCAGCGATGACAGCGTTCTTAGCGAATCGCCGTTGCCGGCCAGCACCGTCGCCAGTGACGGCGTACACTGCACGTGCGTTACGCCATGTCGTTCGAGCAGTGCAGGAATTGAACTATCTGTATCGCCAACGTGGATCACGACTTCGTAACCACGAGCCAGCGTCCATAACAACTCGAGCACCGAGATGTCGAACGAGATGCTCGTCACTGCCAGCCATACGCCGGGATCCTGGTCCAGCACTGCATCCATTCCCGCTACGAAGTTCATCACGTTTCCGTGATTGATCATCACCCCTTTCGGCTCGCCCGTTGACCCCGACGTGTAGATCACGTATGCGAGGTTTCCGGCTTCGCTTTTAGTGCTAAGTTCCGCTGCGCTCTCAGCCGCGATCTCCGCCCAGTCGTCATCGATCTTCACGACTGTCGTTGCTTCCGGCGCCGTCAACCTGCTTTGCAGTCTCGCTTGCGTCAGCAACACCGGAGCCTGCGAGTCTGAGATCATGAACTCCAGACGCTTCGCCGGATAATCAGGATCCAAAGGCAGGTAGGCTGCGCCCGCTTTCAACACCGCGAGCAAACCGACCATCATCTCCATCGACCGCTCCGTGCAGATCCCGACCACCGTCTCCGCTCCCACACCCAGCCGTTGCAGATGCCGCGCAAGCTGATTTGCACGCCCGTTCAACTCTGCATAGCTCAATCTCTCGTCGTTGCAGATCACGGCGACTGCTTCCGGCCGCAATGCACTCTGTTCGGCAATCAACTCGTGTACGCGTTTCTCGCGCGCGTACTCGACCGCCGTCTCGTTCCATTCGCTCAACAGTTGCTGCCGCTCTTCCGCGCTCAACAGCGGCACTTCACTGATCCGCTGTGCCGGGTCTGCGCTCACCGCCTGCAACACGTTGATCCAATGCCTGACTAGTCGCTCCGCAGTCTCAGCGTTGAACAGGTCAGTGTTGTATTCCAACGCGCAACTCAGTCCTGCTTCCGACTCGCCCACCGCCAAAGTCAGATCAAACTTCGCCGCCTTCGTCTCTACTTCCTGCGACTTGAACTGAAGATCGGGCAACCGCTGTTCGAACCCGGCAGCCTGGTTGTTCTGCAGGATGAACATTACCTGGAAGATGGGTGAGTGGCTGAGACTGCGCTCCGGCTTTAGTTCTTCCACCAGCTTCTCAAACGGCAAGTCCTGATGCTGATACGCTCCCAGGCAGGCTTCTCTCACTCGCCTCAGCAACTCCGCGAAGCTCGGATTACCGCTCAGCTCCGTGCGCATCACCAGCGTGTTGGCAAAGAACCCGATCAACCCTTCCAACTCACTTCGCGTCCGGTTCGCGACCGGCGTACCGACCACCACGTCCTCTTGCCCGCTGTAGCGCGCCAGCAGCAACTGAAACGCTGCCAGCAAGGTCATGAATAACGTCACCCCATGACGCCGGCTCAGTTGCTGCAACTGCTCGCTCAACTCCCGCGGCAGGCTCTGACGCACGCGCCCGCCTTTGAACGTTTGCTGCGCCGGACGCGCCCGGTCAGCCGGCAAGCTCAACACTGCCGGCGCGCCTGCCAGTTGCTGCTTCCAGTAATTCAGTTGCTGCTCCAGCACTGGGCCTTGCAGCCACTGCCGTTGCCACGCCGCGTAGTCCGCGTACTGGATCGGCAACTCCGGTAGCGCTGCTGCCGCGCCATCGCTGTAGCTCTGGTACAACGTCACCAGTTCCTGCATCAGCACCGCGATGGACCAGCCGTCGCAGACGATGTGGTGCAGCGTCAACAACAGCAGGTGCTCTTCACTCGAGAACCGCACCAGCCTCACTTTGATCAGCGGCCCGCGACTCAGATCGAAGTGAGTCTGCGCGTGCTCTGAAACTATTCGAGAAACTGCCGCCTCGCGCTCTGCTTCAGACAGGCTTTGTAGATCCTCAACTGGGATGCTCGACTCGGTATGAGGTGAGATGACTTGAACGGGCCCGTCCTGGCTGTTTGCGAAGAACGTGCGCAGGCTTTCGTGCCGGCTCAGAACGTCGTTGAAGGCGCGCTCCAGCAGCGGCACTTCCAGTGTTCCGCTCAACTGAAAATAGTGAGAGATGTTGTAAACGGCGCGCGCGGGTTCGAATTGGTCGAGAAACCACAAACGTTCTTGCGCAAAGGAGAGTGGCAGATGGCCCGTGCGCTCCACGCGTTCGATAGGCGGAAGCACCAGGCCCTGCTCGCCGGCCATTAGCGTTTCAACGCGAGCCGCCAGTCCCGCGACCGTCGGTGACTCAAACAGACTGCGCAATGGTAGCTCCACGCTAAAGCTCTCGCGCACGAGCGAAACCATCCGTGTCGCCAGTAGCGAATGACCTCCCAACTCGAAGAAGTTATCGTGAATACCAACTCGCTCCACGCGCAACAACTCACACCAGATACCTGCCAGGATCTCTTCCGTCTCTGTTCGTGGCGCTTCGTACTCCGACTCTGTCCGGCTAGCCTCTACCGCCGGTAGGGCGCGGCGATTCACCTTCCCGTTCGGCGTCAACGGCATCTTGTCGATCACCATGAACACTGACGGGATCATGTACTCCGGCAACCACTGCTTCAGAAAAGCGCGTAGTTCCGCCGTCGCTGGTGGCTCGCCTTGCTGCGCCACCAGATAGGCCACCAGCCGCTTACCACCAGTCTCTGCTTCCCGCGCCACCACCACTGCCTGCGCGATCGCTTCGTGCTGCTCTAACGCCTTCTCGACTTCGCCGATTTCCACCCGGAAACCGCGGATCTTCACCTGGTGGTCCACGCGCCCCAGGTAATCCAGCTCACCATCGACCAAATAGCGGGCCACGTCGCCCGTGCGATATAGACGCGCGCCCGGCACCGCACTGAACGGATCAGGAACGAACCGCTCCGCGGTCAGCTCCGGCCGCCCGTGATAACCGCGCGCCAGTCCCTCGCCTCCGATGTAGACTTCTGCCGGCACACCTACAGGCACCGGCTGCAGCTGCTCGTCCAGCACGTAGACACGCGTGTTTGCCACCGGTCGCCCAATCGTCACACCGCTATCACTATCCGGCACGAGGACGAAGGTTGAGTAAGTCGTGTCCTCGGATGGACCATAGAGGTTGAAGACCTTCGCGACACCTTCAAGCTCATAGACGGCGTTAACCAGGCTGCGCTTCAGTGGCTCGCCCGCCAGGTTGACCACACGCACCGAGGAGGGGACTCCGTCCTTCGCTAGTTCGGCCATGGCCGACGGCACCGTGTTGATGAGCGTCACTTCCTGCGCTGCAGGCAACAGCGGCAGTTGCAGCGCGTTCTCGGCGATGATCACTTTGCCACCCCAACTCAGCGGCA
>JADMIO011281710.1_pt1 | contig 10574 bp, 10 predicted proteins | sample 8958161 | NCBI WGS metagenome assembly JADMIO01 (sample SAMN16585339, study PRJNA669376) | soil metagenome | isolation source: Crop rotation soil | place: USA: Cullars Rotation, Alabama | collected 2011
CCACGTCGTGACGCGCTCCGCTGGAGCCGTCGATGATGGTGATGGTGCGTTTGCCGGCGGGATCGGCCGGCTTGAGGTCGGCGGCGGACTTCACGACCGGCGCCGGCGTGTCGGCAGGCGGCGTGTCGGCTTTTTCAGCCGGCGGGATACGAATCGCAACGCGCGTGGTCGGCTCGCCGCCGAGCGGATTGTCGTTGAACAGGACGAAGCCGAGGAAGGCGAGCAGGAACAGGCCCATCAGCACCGCGAGCGCCTGCGTGGCGGCAAAGGGCAGCCGGTAGCGGCGGCGCGGCTTGCGCGCCGTTTCCTGTCCGAGCGGAGCGCTCAGATCGTCTACCGTGTCTGCCATGCCTTGACCGGAACCGCCGAATCACCCGGCGGGACGATACCACGGCGAACCAGTGGCGCGGCAGAGACCCGGTGCCGCGGCGTCCGGTTCCGGTACTGACGGTTCAACAAAAAAGGGCGGCCTGAAGGCCGCCCGATTCGCGAAATCCGTGGGTGGGTCAGTTGGCCATCTTGTTGGCAGGCTTGTCGATCGCAGCCTTGTCGCCGGTCGCGGGACCGGTGGCATTGACCTTGACGCCATGCAGCAGGTCGGCCGCCATTTTCAGCGCCTTGTCGTCCTTGGCATCCGGCGGCACGTAGGATTGCGAGCCGGTCTTCTCATCGCCTTCGGACTTCAGATGCCCGCGCAACGAGGCCTCGCCCTTGGTGTCGGTGCGCGATTTCAGCTCGTCCGGCACATCCTGCAGCACCTCGATGTCCGGCACGATGCCCTTGGCCTGGATCGACTTGCCCGACGGGGTGAAGTAGCGCGCGGTGGTGAGGCGCAGCGCGCCGTTGCCGGAGCCGAGCGGAATGATGGTCTGCACCGAGCCCTTGCCGAACGAGCGGGTGCCGACCAGGGTGGCGCGCTTGTGGTCCTGCAGCGCGCCGGCGACGATTTCGGAAGCCGAAGCCGAGCCGCCATTGATCAGCACGATCACCTGCTTGCCCTTGGTCAGATCGCCGGGATGCGCGGTGCGGCGCTGGGTTTCCTCGGCGTTGCGGCCACGCGTCGAGACGATTTCGCCGCGCTCGAGGAACGCATCCGACACCGTCACCGCTTCCTCCAGCAGGCCGCCGGGATTGTTGCGCAGGTCGAGGATGAAACCCTTCAGCTTGTCGGCGCCGATCTGCGAGGTCAGCGTGCCGATTTCGCGCTTCAGGCCCTCGGTAGTCTGCTCGTTGAAGGTGGTGATGCGGATATAGCCGATGTCCTCGCTCTCGACGCGCGCGCGCACCGAGCGGACCCGGATGTTGTCGCGCACCAGCGTGACTTCGATCGGGTTGTCCTGACCCTTGCGCACGATCTTCAGCCTGATCTTGGTATTGACCGGGCCGCGCATCTTCTCCACCGCCTGGTTGAGGGTCAGACCCTGCACCGCCTCGTCATCCAGCGTGGTGATGATGTCGTTGGCCATGATGCCGGCTTTCGACGCCGGCGTATCGTCGATCGGCGAGACCACCTTGATCAGGCCGTCCTCCATCGTGACCTCGATGCCGAGGCCGCCGAATTCGCCGCGGGTCTGCACCTGCATGTCACGAAAACTTTTGGCATCCATATAGCTGGAATGCGGATCGAGTCCGGTCAGCATGCCGCTGATCGCGGATTCCACCAGCTTGCTGTCGTCGGGTTTCTCGACATAGTCGCTGCGCACCCGCTCGAACACGTCGCCGAACAGGTTGAGCTGCCGATAGGTGTCGGAGGTCGCCGCTCGCGCGCTCGATCCCATCAGCACGGCGCGCGGCTGGGTCACGAAAAGGGTCAGTGCCGCGCCGGTGGCGGCGCTGAGGAGAACCATCGAAGTCTTGCGCATCATCCGCGAACCTTTTCGCCTTCGTTTGCGGCCCACCATGGGCCTGGATCAATGGGAGTACCGTCTTTACGGAACTCGATATAGAGCACGGGCTGACTTGCGTTCGCAGCGAGGATCGATGCGACCTGGGACGTGGTCCCCATGGTTGCGACCGGCTCTCCCGTAAGAACAAACTGGCCGATGTTGACCGAAATGCGCTCCATGCCGGCGATCAGCACATGATACCCGCCCCCGGCATTCAGGATCAAGAGTTGACCGTAGCTGCGGAACGGTCCGGCGTAAACAACCCAGCCATCGCACGGGGTTGTGACCTGCGCGCCGGGCCGCGCTGCCAAAGAAATGCCTTTTTGTATGCCGCCAGCCCCGTCGGAACCGCCGAATTCGCGAATCTTGACCCCGTTGACCGGTAGCGCGAACAGGCCCTTGGCGGAAGCGAAAGCGATCGCCGGGCTCAGCCGGGCCGGGTCCCTGAGCGCCTTCAAATCGGGCTTGCCGTCGAGGCGACCGGGCGAGCCCTGCAGACTGGCCGTGGCGGCGGCCTTGGCGGCGCTTTTCAGGTCCTGTTCCATTTTGCCGATCAGGCTCTGCAGGCCGTCGGCCTGACGCGCCAGCGCCTGCGCGCGGGCGCTCTCGGCCTCCAGATCTTTCTCAACGGCGCTCTGCTTGCGCTGCCGCTCCTCGACCAGGGCTCCGAGCTGGACCTGGTCGGCTTTCAGCCTGTCGCGATCGACGGCAAGCTGGTCGCGCTCGGCGGCAATGGTCTTGCGCAAGCCGATCAACTCGCTGAGGTCGGCGACCAGCCGGTCGGCCTGCGCGCGCATCTCCGGCACTACGGCGCCGAGCAGCATCGCCGTGCGCAGCGATTGCAGCGCGTCCTCGGGCCGCACCAGCAGGGCGGGCGGCGCGCGCCGGCCGGCGCGCTGCAGGGCGGCCAGCACCTCGACGATCTCGGAGCGGCGCGAGTCAAGCGAGCTGCGAATCTCCAGCTCGCGGGCATCCAGCGGGCGCAGCCGCGCTTCGGCATCGCCGATTCGCGACTCCACGCCGCGTACGCGCGCGGCGATGTCGATGAGTTGCTGATTGAGCTTGCTGCGGTCCTGGCCAAGGGCCGCGATGCTGGCCTTGAGCTTTTCCTGCAATTCCGCGGCGCTCTTTTGCTGCGCGCGCGTCGCCTCGAGTTCCTGCTCGCGCTGCCTGATCGTTTCCGGCGCTGGTGCTGCGACCTGCTGCGCACCGGATTCCACCTGCGCCGCGGCAGGCGACAGAACGAGGGTTGCCGTCAGCGCAATCAGCGACAGCGGCGCACGGGCCGAAAGCGGTTGACCGCGGCGTGCGGCATCAGGGTACGAGCTGATCTCTCGGGTTGCCTGCATCGGGTCCGGTCGGCGCCTTGTTTGCGCAGGTCTATGCGCGATGATAAGGGTGGCCGGCCAAAATGGTCGCGGCTCGGTAAATCTGTTCCAGAAGCATGACGCGGACCATTTGATGCGGCCAGGTCGCGGCGCCGAACGCCAGCTTGAGCATGGCTTTGCGCCGCAAATCGGGCGAAAGTCCGTCCGCGCCGCCAATTGCGAAAATAGTGGTTTCGACCCCCTGATCGCGCCAGCCGCCGAGCTGGCGGGCAAATGCCGCGCTGTCCATGCTCTTGCCGCCCTCGTCCAGCACAACCAAGACGGATTTTTCCGCGATTTGCGCGGAAATAGCGGCGGATTCCTCGGCCATGCGGGTCGCGGCGTCGCGCGCGCGGCTTTCCGGAATTTCATGAACCGCCAGACCGCGGAAGCCGAGCTTGCGTCCCATCTCCTCGAACCGTTCGCGGTAGCGCGCGGCCAGCTCCCGCTCCGGACCTTGCTTGAGGCGGCCGACTGCAATCACGACGAATCGCATGAGCATTTTCCGGCAAAGTGGAATCCGGTTTGCCGCAGAAAATGCTCCAAATCAATAATTTGCGCGCATGAATGCGCGCGTGCACGCCAGCATGCGTGCAGCCGATTCTCATCGGCTTCGGTTCAGAGCGTCTTCGCCGCCACCGGGCTCTGCGTCCACAACCGTTCAAGGTTGTAGAACTCGCGGACCTCGGGTCTGAAGACGTGCACGATCACCTCGCCGGAATCGATCAGCACCCAGTCGCAATGGGGCAAGCCCTCGACGTGGATGCCTTTGACTCCGGTCTCTTTCAGACCTTTCGTGACATTCTCCGCAATCGCGCCAACGTGCCGGTTGGCCCGGCCCGAGGTAACGACCATGTAGTCGGAGAAGGCGGATTTGCCACGAAGATCGATGGTGACCGTTTCTTCCGCCTTCATGTCGTCGAGGCGGGAGAGGATCATCTTCAGGGTCTTGTCGGCGTCAGGCTGCGCCTGCAAAACCACGGCTGGTGTCGATGTTTTACGCTTGGGTAAAACAGACTTGGACAATACAGATGTGGCCAGGGACCATTCCTTTCACTGTATCGCGGACGCCGAATCCCGGCGCCCGCTGACTATACTATGCATGTGGGGTTAATGGTTTCAATATTCCAGTAACCCCTGCAATTACTTCCCGGGTGAGGCTTTCCAGCTACCATCCGGGTTCCTCAGACCGGTCGAGGACAGGGCGGATTTCATGCCGGTCAGGAACACCCACGCCGGCGCGCGACGGTCCGCCAGTGTCGCCGCGCAGCCTTCGGCAATTCGATACCGTTCAAGCGCCCGCGCTGCCGGCGCGGCCAGCGCGCGAAAGCCGTGCGGCGGACGGTCGATCACCGCGAGCGGAATCTGGTCGGCGATGCGGCGCCAGTCTTCCCAGCGATGGAATTGCGCGAGATTGTCGGCGCCCATGATCCAGACGAGGCGCAGACCGCTGCAGCGCCTGCGCAGATACGTGATGGTGTCGACAGTGTAGCGCGTGTCGATGATGGATTCGAGACAGCTCACATCGATGCGCGGATCGTTGGCCAGTTTTCGCGCGGCCTCGGTACGCTCCGCGAGATCGCGGAGCGCACGGGTATCCTTGAGCGGGTTGCCCGGCGTCACCAGCCACCATACGCGGTCGAGCTGCAGCCGAACAATCGCGAAGCGGCTGATGGCGCGATGCGCCTCATGCGGCGGATTGAACGAGCCGCCGAGCAGGCCGATCCGCATGCCGGCGGTGTGAAACGGGATTTGATGAGTCGCAGCCGGCGCGGCGGAGGGTGGTTGCGTCACCTCGATCACCGCATCCCGCGTGCGTTCACGGCCGCGTCTGTCCGGTGCCGTGCACGCGGTATTTGAAGCTCGTCAGTTGCTCGGCGCCAACCGGACCGCGGGCGTGGAACTTGCCGGTAGCTATGCCGATCTCCGCGCCAAAACCGAATTCGCCGCCGTCGGCGAACTGGGTCGAGGCGTTGTGCAGCACGATCGCCGAATCCACCTCATTGAGAAATTTTTGCGCGGCGCCCGCATCCTCAGTCACGATCGCGTCGGTGTGGCGCGAGCCGTGGCGGCGAATATGCGCGATGGCTTCATCGATGCCGCCCACCACTTTTGCGGCGATGATGGCGTCTTCATATTCGGTGTCCCAGTCCTCATCGGATGCAGTTTTGACGCGCGGGTCGACGCGCTGGACGGCGTCGTCGCCGCGCACCTCGCAGCCGGCCTCGATCAGCATCTCGATCAGGGGTTTGAGCTTTTCCGGCGCCCCGGCGCGGTCGACCAGCAGGGTCTCGGCGGCACCGCAGACGCCGGGGCGACGCATCTTGGCGTTCAGCACGATCGATTTTGCCATCTCCAGCCCGGCGGCACGATCGACATAGACATGGTTGACGCCTTCGAGATGCGCAAACACCGGCACGCGCGCTTCCGCCTCGACCCGCGCGACGAGGCTCTTGCCGCCGCGCGGCACGATGACGTCGATGCTGCCGTCGAGCCCGGTCAACAGCAATCCGACAGCGGCGCGATCGCGGGTCGGCACCAGCGTGATCGCGGCTTCGGGCAGATCTGCTTCGCGCAATCCCTGCACCAGGCAGTCGTGGATCGCGCGGCAGGAGCGAAAGCTGTCGGAGCCGCCGCGCAGGATCACGGCGTTGCCGGATTTCAGGCACAGCACGCCGGCGTCGGCGGCGACGTTGGGACGGCTTTCGAAAATCACCGCGACCACGCCGAGCGGCACGCGCACGCGCTCGATGGTCATGCCATTGGGGCGCTGCCAACGCTCGGTGACGATGCCGACAGGGTCCGGGATATCGCGCACGATCCGGATGCCGTCGGCCATCGCGTCGACGCGCGCCTGCGTCAGCGTCAGCCGGTCGATGAAGGCGGTCGTGGCGCCCCCGGCGCGCACCTCGGCAACGTCTTCCGCGTTGGCTTTCAGGATCGCCGCAGCATTGGCGCGGATCCCCCGCTCCATCGCGTCGAGCGCGCGATTTTTTTGCTCCGGCGAGGCAAGCGACAGCACCTCCGCCGCCCGCCGCGCCTGCGCGGCAAGCCCGGTCATCAGGGCCGGCAGATCGGTCGAGCCGTCGACCGCCTTGAGCGACGCCGTCATGGCTGGGTCCATTTTTCGAGTTCCGGGTTGATATAGCCTATAAATCAGCCGTTTACGAGGGCAGACGACATCGGCACGACCGGAAAGGAGAACCGGATTATCCCATTTGCAACCCGCCGTTTGTAGCATTAGATATTACTTTATGCGGTAATTCGGGGATGACCATGGCAACCAGCTATAGCATCGGTAAGCACTTCGAGAACTTCATTGAGAAGCTGATCAAGAGCGGTCGCTACTCAACCGCAAGCGAGGTCATCCGTGACGGCTTGCGCCTGATCGAAGAGCATGAGCAGAGCCGCGAAGCCAAGCTTCAGTGGCTACGTGCCGCTATCCAGGAAGGTCTCGATAGTCCGAGTGAGGAAGTCGACATCGATGAGTGGATCGAGGATGTGAAGCGGCGGGGACGCGCGCGGTTGGCGGCCGAGAGAGATGGCAAGCAGGATACACCGGCGAAAGCGGGCTAAGGCCGATGTGGATTCGATCTGGGCCCGGATCGCCCCCGACAACATCAAGGCTGCCGAAGAACTGGTGGATCGATTTGCAGCGGTATTCGAAATGCTTGTGCAGAATCCGCAAGCAGGTCGTGCAAGACCTGATTTAGGACCGAACCTGCGCAGCTTTGCAGCTGGACACTACGTCATATTTTATGTCGCGCAATCCGACGGCATCGCCATCGTTCGCGTCATGCGTGGCCGTCGCGAAATCGGCCCCGCTGACATGACCTGAACTCACCCCCTTGTCGCCCCGATCACCAGATCGTCACGGTGGATCATCTCCGCGCGGCCGCTGACGCCGAGAATTTGCGCGGCGTCGGAAGAGGAGCGGCCCTTGATCCGGTCGGCATCCTCCGCGTCGTAGGCGACGAGGCCGCGGGCTATTTCGTGGGTGTCGGGCCCGCGCACCACCACCGCGTCGCCACGGGCGAACTGCCCGTCGACGCGAATGACGCCGGCCGGCAGCAGGCTCTTGCCGGCGCGCAGCGCGGCGACCGCGCCGGCGTCGATGGTCAGCGTGCCCTTCGGCTCCAGCGAGCCCGCGATCCAGCGTTTTCGCGCAGTCACCGGGTTAGCCGGCGTCATGAACCAGGTGCAGCGTCCGCCTTGCGCGATCGCCTGCAACGGATGTTCGATCTTGCCGGAGGCGATCACCATATGGGTGCCGGCGGAGGTCGCGATCTTCGCCGCCTCGATCTTGGTGAACATGCCGCCGCGCGCCAGTTCGGATTCGGCGGCTCCCGCCATCGCCTCGATTTCGGCGGTCACCGCTTCCACGAACGGGATCAACCTGGCGTTCGGGTTGGCGGCAGGCGGCGCATCGTACAGCCCGTCGATATCCGACAGCAGGATCAACAGATCGGCGCTCGCCATGGTGGCGACGCGCGCGGCCAGGCGGTCGTTGTCGCCGTAGCGGATCTCGTTGGTGGCGACCGTGTCGTTCTCGTTGATCACCGGCACCGCGCGCCACTCCAGCAGTTTTGCGATGGTCGAGCGGGCATTGAGATAGCGGCGGCGTTCCTCGGTATCCTGCAGCGTCACCAGGATCTGCCCGGCGCCGATACCGTGATCGCCCAGCACCTCCGACCAGATTCGCGCCAGCGCGATCTGGCCCACGGCGGCGGCGGCCTGGCTCTCTTCCAGTTTCAAGGCCCCGCGCGGCAATTTCAGGCGACTGCGTCCAAGCGCGATCGAGCCCGAGGAGACGATCAGCAGTTCGCGGCCTTCGCCATGGAGCTTTGCCAGATCGGCGGCGAGCGCCGAAAGCCACGCCGCGCGCACCTCGCCGGCGTCCGAATCGATCAAGAGCGATGAGCCGACCTTGACGACGATGCGGCGGAAATTTTCAAGCGCGGGGCGGGATGTCGTCATTGCGGGCGTAGCGAAGCAGTCCGGAAGCAGGGGAGAGCTGGATTGCTTCGTCGCTTACGCTCCTCGCAATGACGGCTCGCAGAATTTGTCTGCGGCATCATAGAGCATTTCGATGCAAAGCCAAACCGGCCGGCATCGAAGGCCGGGCGCTTCAGCCCATCACGAATGCATTGAGCTTGTTGCCGTCCGGATCGCGGAAATACGCCGCGTAGAAGCCGCCGGTGCCGCGCGGACCGGGAGGTCCTTCGCAAGTCCCACCGAGCGACAACGCCAGCTTGTGCACGCGGTCGACCTGGTCCTTGTCCTTGGCCGAGAATGCCGCCATTACGCCATTGCCGATTGTCATCGGCTTGCCGTCATAAGGGAGTGCGACGCCAAATCCTGCGCCCCGGCCCGGACCTCCCCATGCGATCAGGCGCTCGTTTTCCATGAACCGGCCCATGCCGAGCTCGCCGCAAATCCTGTCATAAAAAGCGCTGGCCTTTTTCAGGTCGTTGGTACCAACGGTCACGTAGCCGATCATCGGTGTGCTCCCTCTCGAATCCTATTTCGTGATTGTCTCGACCTCATCGCGAAACGCCTTTCGCGAGGCGTCGCGCGAATAGAACATGTGGCCGCCCGGATAGACCACGAGCTTGACGCGGTCGGGCGTGGCGTAGGCCGGCAGCTGGTCGAGCAGGATTTTCGAGCCGAAATACGGCGTCGCCAGATCGAACAGACCGTGCGCGACCAGCAGCTTCATTTTGGCGTCGCGCGCGAGAATCCGGCGCAGCTGGCCGATCGATTCCGGCGGATTGAGTCCGCGGCCCCAGTCCCAGCCCTTCTCGGCCGCGGCGTTGAACAGATTGTAGGTTCCGTCCGGCCGCCAGTTCAGTTTGCGCGTGGTGTGGTCGACCGCGGCGCTGGTCAGCGGCGCGAACAGCGGTTCGGCCGAGGGATCGCCGAAATGATAGAAGCTCGAATCCGGATGGGAGTCGAAGCCGGTCACCGAGGCGTCGTAACGTCCGGTCACCATGCCGTTCTTGCGATCGAATTCACGGCGGAATTCGATGGCGTCGAAGCGTCCGGCGAGCCGGCGGCTGACCGCCTGGTCGATGCCGGTCAATGTCGCGAATTTGTCGGCGATGCGGTTGGTGGCTTCGGTATCGGCCTCGCCCTTGAGCAGGTCGGTCAGGAAATCGGCGCGCGCATATTGCTCGACGTCGGCGAGGTCGGCGCGCGACACGGTGCCTTTCTCCTTTTCCCGCGCGACCGCTGCCATGGTCGGCAGACTCCAGACATATTGCAGCATGCTGGAGCCCGAGAATTCCCGAAAATCGAGCACCGGCGAAACCAGGATCAGGCCCTTGACGCCGACACCCTGCCGGGTTTGCAGATTGTCGACGATCTTCGGACCCCTGATGCCGCCATAGCTTTCGCCGGCGACAAATTTCGGCGACAGCAGACGGTCGTGCTTTACCAGCCAGCGGCGGATCATCGCCGACAGCGAATTCACGTCGCCGTCGACCGAGAAGAAGCGCTTGCGCACCTCGTCGCTGGTGGCAACGAAGCGGCTGTAGCCGGTGCCGACGGGGTCGAGGAAAACCAGGTCGGTGAAGTCGAGCCAGGTCTCGGCATTGGGCGTCAGTTCGGGCGAGGCCGAAGAACTCGCCGCGTCGCCGCTGAACGACAGCCGCCATGGTCCGGCATCGCCGAATTGCAGCCAGGCCGATGCCGCGCCCGGACCGCCGTTGAACAGAAAGGTCACCGGCCGGGTACGGGCGTCGGCGCCGTCGAGCTGGTAAGAGGTGTAGGCGAGATCGGCTTGCGGCTCGCCCTTGTCGTCGAACAGGCGGATCGAGCCTGCGGTCGCGGCGAAGGCGAGCGTGCGGCCGGGAAGCGCGAGCGTGTGTTTGGTCGTGGAGTCCGGCGGCAGCCGGTGCTGCTCGGCGACCGCGGGGGAAGCCGGCGTGGTCGAGCTGTCGCCGCCGCGTTGCCGTCCTCCGCCGCTCTTTTGCCCGGAGGGCGGAGCAGCTGGCGTCGTGATGGCGGATTGCGGCGAGGCTGGCGTCGGCGCCGCGTCCTGCGCGTGCGCTTCGGCGTGCATCAAAAACGCGAGAAGTATGAAGACAATGAAATCAGGACGTGGTGCCGCAAACCGGATGGCCATCTTGGTCCCCCCTGCTGCCGTCATTGCGAGGCGCGCCGTGCTGCCAGGCAATCCAGCCGGCGCTGCCCTCGCTTTTTTCAGCTTACTCCGCTACGCCCGGGACGACGGCATTTCAAGCTCCGCTTGTACTGCCGCGGTCACATTGGCGTCACGCGAGCAGCCGCAGGCGGTTGTAGTTAACGTGAAGGTCCGATG